>Ga0160429_1000534_pt1 | contig 32210 bp, 25 predicted proteins | sample SolpanmetagenomR_FD_108199 | JGI IMG/M metagenome (GOLD analysis project Ga0160429, IMG submission 108199) | Solar panel surface microbial communities from Lawrence Berkeley National Laboratory, California, USA - R | ecosystem: Engineered > Built environment > Solar panel > Unclassified ... | reverse complement strand
CACCGCTTTGGTGGTGGTGGCCGGCGCGGTGAGCTTCTACTACACGCCCGTGGAGGTGTACCCCGATGTCACGAACACCGAAGTAGTTATCATCACGCAGTGGCCCGGCCGCTCGGCCGAAGAGGTGGAGCGCTTCATCTCCATCCCAATTGAAACGGAGATGAACTCGATAAGCCGCAAAACGGTGATTCGCAGCATCAACCTCTTCGGGTTGTCGTTTATCAAAATCGTCTTCGAAGACGGCACCGACAACTTCAACGCCCGCATGGAGGCGGCCCAGAAGCTGGCCAACGTGAACCTGCCCGACGGCGTGGACCCTGAGGTGCAGCCGCCCACCGGCCCCACCGGCGAGATTTACCGCTTCACGCTCACTTCTAAAACCAAGTCGGCTACTGAGCTTAAAACGCTGGAAGACTGGGTTATCGAAAAGAACCTGAAGGCCGTGCCCGGTGTGGGCGACGTGGTAAGCTTCGGTGGCAAGGTGAAAACCTACGAGGTGGCCGTGACGCCCCCGCTGCTTACCAAATACGGCCTCACCGCGCTCGATGTATACCAGGCCCTGCAACGCGCTAACGTGAACGTGGGCGGCGACATCGTGCGCGAAGGCCAGCAGGCATTTGTGGTGCGTGGCATTGGCATTGTGAAAGATGTAGCTGATATCGAGAAGGTTATCATTAAGAACGTGAACGGCGTGCCGGTGCTCGTGCGCAACATTGCCAACGTGCACACTTCCAACCTGCCGCAGCTCGGCATTGTGGGCCGCGACGACCACGACGACGTGGTAGAAGGCATCGTGCTGATGCGTAAGGGCGAAAACCCCGGCGCCGTGCTGCCGCTGCTGGAGGCCAAAGTAGACTACCTCAACACCACCGTGCTGCCCGGCGACGTGAAAATCAAGGTGTTCTACGACCGCACCGAGCTCAACGAGCACACGCTGCATACGGTAGGGGAGAACGTGATAATGGGTATTACGCTGGTAACCATCGTATTGCTCATCTTCCTGGCCGACTGGCGCACCACCATCACCGTGGCGATGGTCATCCCGCTGGCCCTGCTCTTCGCCTTCATCCTGATGCGCTGGAAGGGCATGACGGCCAACCTGTTGAGCATCGGCGCCATCGACTTCGGCATCATCATCGACGGCGCGGTGGTGATGGTGGAAGGGCTCTTCGTGATGCTGGCCCACTGGGCCGAGCACGAGGGCATGGAAAACTTCAACAAGCGCGCCAAGCTGAGCAAGATTCTGCACACGGGCACCGAGATGGGCAAGTCCATCTTCACGTCCAAGCTCATCATTGTCACGGCGTTGATTCCGATTTTCTCGTTCCAGAAAGTGGAAGGGAAGCTGTTCAGCCCGCTGGCCTTCACGCTGGGCTTTGCCCTGCTGGGCGCGCTGCTGCTAGCCCTCACGCTGGTGCCGGTGCTGTCAAGCATCCTGCTGAAGAAGAACGTGCGCGAGCGCCACAACCCGCTCATCGAGTTCCTGAACCGCAACTATGCGCCGCTGCTCGATACCGTGATGGGCCACCCGCGCCGGGCCATGGGCGGCGCGCTCCTCGCGCTGGTGCTGGGGCTGGGGGCCTTCCACTTCGTGGGCACCGAATTCTTGCCCCACCTCAACGAGGGCTCCATCTACGTGCGGGCCTCCATGCCGCTGAGCATCAGCCTGGAGGATTCGTACCACTTCACCAAGCAGTTTCGGCAGGACTTTGAGCAATTCCCCGAGGTGCGGGGCGTGATTTCGCAGACCGGCCGCCCCAACGACGGCACCGACGCCACCGGCTTCTTCAACAACGAGTTTTTCGTGGACCTGTACCCTGCCGACCAGTGGAAGCGGAAAATTAGCAAGGACGAGCTCATTGCCGAGATGCAGGCCAAACTGGCCCACTACCGCGGCATCGACTTCAACTTCTCGCAGCCGATTTCTGATAACGTGGAGGAAGCCGTGTCGGGCGTGAAGGGCTCGATGGCCGTAAAAATCAACGGCGACGACCTCAACCTGCTCGATAAAAAGGCCGACCAGGTGTACGCCCTGCTCAAAAAGGTGAAGGGCGTGGAAGACCTCGGCGTGTTCCGCAACCTGGGCCAGCCCGAGCTGCACATCACCCTCGACCCCGACAAGATGGCCCAGTTTGGCGTGGATGCCGCCGATGCCAACGCGGTTATCGAAATGGCCATCGGCGGCAAGGCCGTGAGCCAGGTTTTCGAAGGCGAGCGCAAGTTTGACCTGCGCCTGCGCTACGACCAGCCCTACCGCTCGACGCCCGCCCAGATTGGCAACCTCCTGGTGCCCAACCTGAACGGCGGCAAGGTGAAGCTCCAGGAAATCGCCACCATCGGCAACGTGTCGGGCCCGGCCTTCATCTACCGCGAGAACAATTCGCGCTTCATCGCCATCAAATTCTCGGTGCGCGGCCGCGACATGGGCAGCACCATCGCCGAGGCCCAGGCCTTGGTGAAGAAGAACGTGGCCTTGCCAAAGGGCTACAGTGCCCAGTGGAACGGCGAGTTTGAAAACCAGGAGCGCGCCCAGCGCCAGCTGGCTATCGTGGTGCCCATCAGTATTTTGGCCATCTTCTTTATCCTGTTCGTGAGCTTCGGCAACGCCCTGGATTCGGTACTCGTGCTGCTCAACGTACCGTTTGCCCTCATCGGGGGCATTGCGGCGCTGCTGCTTACGGGCGTCAACTTCAGCATCTCGGCCGGCGTAGGCTTCATCGCCCTCTTCGGGGTAGCCACCCAGGACGGCGTTATCCTCGTCAATAAATTCCGCCACAATATGCGCGACGGAATGCCGCTGGTGCAGGCCATTAAGGATGGTGCCCGCTCGCGCCTGCGCCCCGTCATAATGACGGCCCTCATGGCCTCACTTGGACTTTTGCCGGCTGCCCTTAGCCACGGCATCGGCTCCGAAACCCAGAAGCCGCTGGCCATCGTCGTTATCGGCGGTCTTATCACTGCGACGTTGCTTTCACTACTTATTTTGCCCGCCGTATACGAATGGGTTTACAGTAGCAAGCAAGAGCGCGAGCGTCATAAGTAAAAGCATTTAAGTAAGGCAGTTCAAGAAGCCTCCGGTCCAGGTGACCGGAGGCTTTTTTAGGCTCTTAAAATCCAATTCTAATGCATTTCTAATGCCGGTCTAATCCTGTTCTAATGAGTCCCTAATGAATCTGGAAAACGGGTGAATGAAGTGCGCTTTCTTCATGTTAGCTTTGCTCAGGTACCCAGCTGGGTTTTAAAGCTAAAAAGTGATTTTACAGAGATTCTTCCAAGCCGCCAAGCGCCGGCTGCGGCCCGGGGCCGCCCTACTGGTCATGGGCCGCGCCGGCCTGCTGCTGGCTGGGTCGGGGCTAGCCACGGTGGCCCACGCCCAGGTTGCCATTACGCCCGGCGATGCGCCGCAGCCCGTTGATACCGTGCGCCTTACGTTGCCCGAGGCCGAGCAGCGCTTTGTGCAAAATAACTGGCAGTTGCTGGCCCAGCGCTACAATATCACGGCCCAGCAGGCGCTAGCCATCCAGGCGCGGCTCATCGACAACCCCACCATTACGCTGGACCAGAATGCCTTGCAGCAGGCCATTCACCCGCAGAGTGCGGCCGGCAACAATCCCGACCTGCGCCGCAACCAGGTGGCCGTGCAGGTGCAGCAGCTCGTAGCGCTGGCTGGTCGCCGCAAAGCGGCGGGCCGGGCTCAGCAGCAGGCGGCCGTAGTCGAGGCCTTCAACCTCGAAGACCTGGTACGGACGCTGCGCTTTCAGCTGCGCACCACGTTCTACGACATCTACTACCGCCAGCTCACGCTACGCGTGTATGATACCGAGATTCCGCAGCTGCGCCGCACCGTGGACCTCTACCAGAGCCAGTTCGACAAGGGGAATATTGCGCTCAAGGAAGTTATTCGCCTGAAAGCCTTTTTGTTCACGTTGGAAAGCGAGCGCCTGGGCCTCGTTACGGACCAGGCCAACTCGCAGGCCGACCTGCACATCTTGCTGCGCGACTCGACCCGCTCGGCCTATCAGCCAGCGGTGAACGTTAACCGCGTGCGCGCCCTTTCGCTGGCCCCTTACCCTGAGCAGCAACTCACCGACACGGCCCTCGTGCGCCGCGCCGACCTGCTGAGCCGTCGCGCCGAGGTGCAGCGCCAGCAGTTGAACCTGCGCCTGCAACGCGCCGTGGCCACCCCCGACCTCGCCGTGGGCTACAGCTACGACCGGCTAGGGTCGTACTTCGACAACTACAACTCGATAACGCTCGGCGTGGCGGTGCCCATTTTTAATCGCAACCAGGGCAATATCGCGGCGGCTAAAGCGCAGATTGGCAATGCCCAGGCGCAGGCCCAGCAGCAGCAGCTCGTGGTGCGCCGCGACGTGCACGAGGCCTACCAGGTAGCCCAGCGGCAAGATGACCTCTACCAGCACACCAGCCGCGACACTACGCCCTTCTCGCGCCTCATCGACAACATCGAGCAGAGCTACACCAAGCGCCTCATCACCATCGTGGAGTACCTCGATTTTTACGAGGCCTACAAAAACAACGTCATTCAGCTCAACACGCTGCGGGCCAACCGGATGCGCGCCTTTGAGGGCATCAACCTGGCCACCGGGCGCACCTTCTTTCGCGCCGAATAACTCTCCTTTTTTGATTTGCCTGGTCAGGCCTTCGGCTGCCCGAAGCGCCCGCGCCGCTACCTCTATTTCATGAATCGCGCTGCTCATTTTCTGCTGTTGACCCTGGGCCTCGGGGCCTGTTCCAAGTCGTCGGAAACTACGACGGAAGCCCCCGAAACGGCCAAAAAATTCTCGCTCTCCGACCAAACTATGAAGGAGCTGGCCTTCGATACCGTGCGCCTGGAGCCGGTGCGTAGCGAGCAGTCGTACTCAGGCCAGGTGACTACCAACGGCGATAAAACGGCCAACGTAGTGCCCCTGGTGGGCGGTGTGGTCGAAGACTTGCGCGTGGAGCTCGGCGACCACGTGGCCAAGGGCCAGGTGCTGGCCGTGGTGCGCTCGGGCGAAATTGCCGATGTGCAAAACCAGAACTCCAACGCCGGTACCGACCTAGCCATCGCCCGCAAAAACCTGAGCGTGGCCGAAGACCAGTTCAAAGCCGGCCTGGCTGCCGAGCGCGACGTGGTGCTGGCCCGCGAGGAGCTGCGTAAGGCCCAGAGCAACCTGGGCAAAACCAACAAGCAACTCGGTATCTACGGCGTCGATAAAAACGGCCACTACACGGTGATAGCCCCGATTTCGGGCTTCATAACTGATAAGGACGTGACCGAAAACATGCAGTACACGACGTCGAGCGTGGACAAGTTTTTCACCATCGCTGACCTCGACCAGGTGTGGGTGCTGGCGAACGTGTTTGAGTCGGATATCGACAAGGTGAAGGTTGGTTATCAGGCTGATATCACTACGCTCTCGTACCCCGACAAGCATTTCAGAGGCGTGGTCGACAAGGTATTCAACGTGCTCGACCCCGAGAGCAAGGCCCTGAAAGTGCGCATCAAGCTACCCAACCCCGGCTACCTGCTCAAGCCCCAGATGTACGCCCAGGTGCGCATCCTCAACACGGGGACTGATAAGGCGCTGGCCGTGCCCGCCAACTCGGTTATTTTCGACAAGGACCAGCACTTTGTGCTCGTGTACAAAAGCCGCACCGAGGTCGATACCCGCCCCGTAACGGTGCGCAAAACTGTGGGCGACGTGAGCTACGTGAGTGGCGACGGCGTGAAAGCCGGCGATGTCATCGTGACCAAAAACCAGCTGCTCGTGTACGACGAGCTGAACGACTAGTATCCTCAGTGTGAAGCAGTCTGTCATTGCGAGCGCAACGCAGTGGAGCGTGGCACCCGCAGGACAGCGAAGCTAATCTTTCCTTCACGTCAGGTTTGCTAACCCAACGACAAGGAAGGATTGCTGCGCTCGCAACGACAGGCGATTTAGAAAACTTATAAGTAGCACTAGCGAAGTGAATAAATTCATCCAAGGCATTATTGCCTTTTCCCTTAAAAACAGGGGTTTCGTTTTCCTGCTGACCCTCGCGGCGATTATCGCCGGGGTGGTCAGCTATCGGAACACGCCCATCGAGGCGTTTCCGGACGTGACGAATACCGAAATCACCATCATCACGCAGTGGCCCGGCCGCTCGGCCGAGGAAATTGAGAAGTTCGTGACCGCGCCCATTGAGATTGCGCTCAACCCCGTGCAGAAGAAAACCAGCGTGCGCTCGACCACGCTCTTTGGCCTGTCGGTGGTGAAGGTAATTTTCGACGATGGCGTGGACGATGCCTACGCCCGGGTGCAGGTTAACAACCTGCTCAGCGGGGCTGATTTGCCCGACGGGGCCAACCCCGAGGTGCAGCCGCCCTACGGCCCCACCGGCGAAATTTACCGCTACACTATCGCCAGCAAAACCAAGACGACCCGCGAGCTCAAGACCATTCAGGACTGGGTTATCGAGCGCAACCTGAAGGCCGTGCCCGGCGTGGCCGACGTGAACAGCTTCGGCGGCGAGGTGAAAAGCTACGAAATATCGGTGGACCCCAGCAAGTTGCAGGACTTCGGGCTGACGCCTTTGGACCTGTACACGGCCGTGCAGCGCTCGAACATCAACGTGGGCGGCGACGTGATAAACGAGGGCCAGCAGAACTACGTGGTGCGTGGCATTGGCCTGCTGAATAACATTTCGGACATCAACAACACGGTCGTCAAAAACGTGAACGGCGCGCCCATCCTGGTGAAGGACGTGGCGCAGGTGACCGAGTCGGCACTGCCGCGCCTGGGCCGCGTGGGCCGGGGCCTGAACGACGACATGGTAGAAGGTATCGTGGTGATGCGCAAAGGCGAAAACCCGTCGGAAGTCATCAAGCTACTGCAAGCCAAGGTGGAGCTGCTGAACGACAAGATTCTGCCGCCCGACGTGAAAATCAGCACGTTCTACGACCGGCAGCAGCTCATCGACTTCTCGACCGAAACGGTAATCCACAACCTCACCGAGGGCATGATTTTCGTGACGGTCATCGTGTTCCTGTTCATGGCCGACTGGCGCACGACGGTGATTGTGAGCATCATCATTCCGCTGGCCCTGCTGTTCGCCTTCATCTGCCTGCGCCTGAAAGGCATGAGCGCCAACCTGCTCAGCATGGGCGCCATCGACTTTGGTATCATTATCGACGGCGCCGTGGTGATGGTGGAAGGGCTCTTTGTGGCACTCGACCACAAGGCCCACGAGGTGGGCATGGAGCGCTTCAACAAGCTCGCCAAGCTCGGTCTCATCAAGAAAACCGGCCGCGACATGGGCAAGTCGATTTTCTTTGCCAAGGCCATCATTATCACCGCCTTGCTGCCAATTTTCTCGTTCGAGAAAGTGGAAGGCAAAGTGTTTTCGCCGCTGGCCTGGACGCTGGGCTTCGCCCTGCTGGGCGCGCTTATTTTCACGCTGACCCTGGTGCCGGTGCTGGCCAGTATCCTGCTGCGCAAGAATGTGCGGGAGAAGGACAACTTCATCCTGCGCGCCATCAACAAGGGCGCCAAGAAGGTATTTGACTTCACCTACGCCCGCAAAACGGCTAGCCTCATCTTTGCCGCGCTGCTCGTGGCGGGCGGCGTAGGGCTGTACCAGTTCCTGGGCACCGAGTTCTTGCCCGAGCTGAACGAAGGCTCGATTTACGTGCGCGCTCAGCTGCCGCTAAGCATCTCGCTCGATGCCTCGAATAAGCTGTGCAACGAGATGCGGCGCGTGTTCGTGAGCTTCCCCGAAGTGAGCGACGTGGTGAGCCAGACCGGCCGCCCCAACGACGGTACCGACCCCACGGGCTTCTACAACAACGAGTTCTTGGTGCAAATCAAGCATACCGACGAGGTGCAGAAGAACATGAAAAAGAAGGCTTACCGCGAAGACCTCATCGCGCGGATGAAGGAAAAGCTAAACCGCTTTCCGGGCGTCGATTTCAACTTCTCGCAGCCCATCACCGACAACGTGGAGGAGGCCGCCTCGGGCGTAAAAGGCTCCATCGCGGTCAAAATTTACGGTACTGACCTCAAGCTGATGGAGGGCAAGGCCCGCCAAGTGTACGAGGTGCTACAAAAAGTCGATGGCATCGACGACCTGGGCCTGCTGCGCAACATCGGCCAGCCCGAGCTACACGCCGACCTCGACGAGCGCCGCATGGCCAGCTACGGCGTGAGTAAATCGGATGCTAACGCCGTGCTCGAAATGGCCGTGGGCGGCAAGCAGGCCAGCCAGATGTACGAAGGCGAGCGCAAGTTTCCCATCCGGGTGCGCTACGAGTCGCAGTTCCGCGAGAGCCCGACCGAAATTTCGGCTCTGATGGTACCCACGCAGAGCGGCAAAACGGTGCCGCTGAACGAGATAGCCGACGTAAAACAGGTAACCGGTCCCAGCCTCATCTACCGCGACGACAACACCCGCTTCTCGGCCGTGAAGTTTTCGGTGCGGGGCCGCGACCTGGGCTCGGCCATCGCCGAGGCGCAGGAAAAGGTGAACAAAGTAGTGCAATTGCCCAAAGGCTACTCCATGAAGTGGACCGGCGACTTCGAGAACCAGCGCCGGGCTAGCCAGCGGCTGGCCCAGGTAGTGCCGATTTCGCTGGCGCTCATCTTCTTCATCCTGTTCATTTTATTTGGCAACCTCAAGGACGCCGGCTTGGTGTTGCTCAACGTGCCGTTTGCCCTCATCGGCGGTATTGCGATGCTGCTCATTACGCACACCAACTTCTCAATTTCGGCCGGTATCGGCTTCATCGCGCTGTTTGGTATCTGTATTCAGAATGGCGTGATTCTCATCAGCGTGTTCAAGCAAAACATGCTGGCCAAGATGAGCCTCGACCGCAGCCTCTCCGAAGGCGTGGCCTCGCGGGTGCGGCCGGTGGTGATGACGGCCCTCATGGCCATCATCGGCCTCATGCCGGCGGCCCTCAGCACGGGCATCGGCTCGGAGACGTCCAAGCCGCTGGCCATCGTGGTGATTGGCGGGCTGCTCACGGGCACGGTGCTCACGCTGTTCATCTTCCCCTTGATTTTCGAGCGCACCTACCGCGCCGAGCATACGCACTATGCCGACGACCTGCCCGCCAACCGGGTAGGGGCGCACGCCTAACGGCGCTTACCGCAGGTTCCCAAAACAAAGGGCTGCCCGACACCGGGCAGCCCTTTGTTTTGGGAACCTGCCGGCGGAGGCTGAAAAATAAATCGGTAGGAGAGGGAGCGCGCCCAGCCAGCGTATTGCCAGGGAATAAATCACTTAGCTGATGGGGAATAAGGCCGGCGATTGCTGGAGGTTACTTCCCGCGGCATGTTCTCTGCAGGTAGTCGCGCTCTTGGCAATTACAGCCCAGCGTCAGCATACTGCTGAGTAGTAGCACGTATACCGCGCCACCGACCTGGCCAATGGGTGGGCGCGTGGTGGTGATACGTGTATGGCTTCTATTCTTCATTCGGCGGTAAGCGAGGTGCATGTGGGGGCCGCGCTGCTGGCCCTGGCAACGGGAACCTGGGTCCTGGCCGGGGCCAAAGGCACGCGGCAGCACCGCTGGGTAGGGCGCGCCTACGCGGGCAGTATGGCCGTGCTTCTGCTCACGGCTTTCCAAATTTATTACCTGTTTGGCCGGTTTGGCATCATCCACTGGGGAGCCGTGGGGAGCATTCTGGCACTGCTGGTGGGGTTGGGAGCGGTTTGGCGGCGGCCGGTGGGGCATGGCTGGCGGCGCTGGCACTACCTGGGCATGGGCGCTTCCGTAACGGGCCTCTACGCGGCCTTTCTCATCGAAAGTACCTACCGGTTCTTTCCGCTGGCCTATTTCTGGTGGCTAACGCTAGGGCTGGCGGCCGGCGTATTTAGTGCGGGTGGCGCGCTGCTGCATCGCCACTACCCGGCGCGGCTGGCCTAGCCGGCTGCGCTTGCAGAAAGCGGCGGATGGCTGCCTGCCATTGCCGCGGGTGCTTGTGCCAGTAGGGCTCGTGGCCCGAGCCCGCAAAATCAATCCGCTGCTTGGGGCCGGCCAAGTGGGTAAAGATGGTATCGGTTTCGGCGCGGGTCACGCGCGGGTCGGCGGTGCCCCACAGCAGCAGGGTAGGGGTGCATACGCGCCGGGCGTACTCGCCCGCGTTCAGGCCGAAGGCCCAGTAGCCATTCTCCACGCTGCCCCACCACACCAGCAGGTTGGCCAGCGGCACCGGTGGCAGGTGCATCGAGACGAAGCGGTTTTTGGCCGTTTGCAGCATGCTGCCGTAGGGGCACTCCACAATGCTGGCGGCGGGCCGCAGGCCCAGTTCGGCCTCGGCCCGCAGGATGGCCACCGCGCCCATGCTCACGCCATAGAGCACCACCGGCCGACCCGGCTGCCGCGCCTGCGCCCAGCGGAAAGCCGCCGCCACATCGTCGGCCTCGCGGTAGCCGATGGTGGTCTGGTAGCCCTCCGAAGCCCCGTTGCCGCTGAAGTCGAGTAGCAGCACCGCATAGCCAAGCTGCCGAAAGTACCCCGCCTCGGGCCGCAGCCGCGACTTATCACTGGTGTAGCCGTGGCAGAGGATGACCGTGCCCCGCGCCGCTGGCACCGCGCTGTACCAGGCTGCCAGCCGGCCGTTAGAGCTAGCCAGCGTCACAGCTGCGTAGGGAAAGGTGGGCGGCGCGAGGTTCACGGGCTTCGGGTTGCTGAGGCCCGTGAGGATAATCTTAATTTTCTCAGCCGTAGGTAGCATTTCGGGGTTGCGGGTGCGCGGCCCGGCATCGGTGGTAAAATGCGTGAAACGCCAGGCGTGCAGCGCCACCACCACGTTGAGCAGCCCGAAGGCCAGGGCTAGCCCCCACACTACCCGCCGGAGCATCAGGAAGGCCGTTGGCGGCGCGGGCCGCGGTTGGTGAGCGAGAAGGCGGCATTGGGGCGCGGGGGGGACGGGCGCGGGGCGCGGGGGCGGGCGGGGCGCTCGCCGGCCCCGGCTAGCCCGCGCAATGCAGCTACCTCGTCGGCCGTAAGGTCGCGCCACTCGCCGGGGGCCAGCCCAGCCAGCGACAAGTTGCCGAGCGCGTGGCGCACCAGCCGCAGGCAGGGCAGGCCCACGGCGGCGCACATCTTGCGCACCTGTCGGTTCATGCCCTGCGAAATGGTGAGGGCCAGCCAGCTCGTGGGGATGCTGGCCCGGTAGCGAATGGGCGGGTTGCGGGGCCACAGCTCGGCGGTGGCCATCTCGGGCAGGGCCTCGGCCTCGGCGGGCAGTGTAAAGCCCTCCTTGATTTGCACGCCCTCGCGCAGCTGTTGCAGCGCAGCCTCGGTGGGCTGGCCCTCCACCTGCGCCCAGTAGGTTTTGGGCACCTTGTAGCGCGGGTCGCTGAGGCGGTGTTGCAACTGTTTGTCGTCGGTGAGCAGCAGCAAGCCCTCACTGTCGAAGTCGAGCCGGCCCACCGGGTACACCCCCGGCACGGCCACGAAGTCCTTGAGCGTAGCCCGGCCGTGCTCGTCGGTAAACTGGGTGAGGACTTCGTAGGGCTTGTTGAGGAGGAGGTAGCGCATGTTTCTACTTACAAATTCAAATTATTGGCTAGGGCTGCTAGCTGCGATTGGACGGTTTCAACCCAGCCAGCGTCCTGCGGGTCGATTTGAATAACTGAAAACCCGAAGCGCTCGCCTTCCACCTGCACACCGCGCGAATCATCAAGTACTACCTGAATGCCAAAGGTGGGCGGATGCTTGGTGCTTTTGACCCGCACTTGCTGCGTATGACGCGTCTGATTCACAATGCCATCTGCGCGCAAACCGTACACCCACAGCATTTTGCGAATGTAAAGCGGGCTGCGATACGAAGTAGTGTAAATCCAAACCTCCCAGCCCCGGTTTTGGCAGAAGGCAAACAGTTCCCGTACCCCCAGCCGCAAGGATTCAGTCTGAAGCAGCTTCTGTAAAAATGGCCATTGAGCCAGGGCTAACGGAAAATTAAAGTCGTTGCGGATGAGCGTATTATCTAAATCAAAAGCGACCCGCATACCCTCTTCTACTTAAATGCCCCCCTGGTACTTGCGCGTAGCCCACTCGGCTGCCAGCAGGGCCACCAAGGCGAAGAACAGCCACTTCAGATTTATCAGGTCTTTCAAATCCTCCTCGCTGGAAAGCTGGGGCTTGAAATTGGCTTTTTCAATGTCCTGGGCCAGCTTGTCGAGCTGGCTGGGATAGTAGAGGCGGCCGCCGCTGCGGCGGCTGAGCTGAGCCAGCAGGCGGTGGTCGGCCTTCGATTCCTGGGCTTCGAGGGGCTGGTTTTGCACGAGCACCTCGCCGCTGGCCTGCTGGGCCTGGCCGCCGAGCGTGGCGCGGGCCTGGTAGCGGTAGAGGCCGGCCGGCAGCGGCCCCAGGTGCAGCGGCGAGCCATCGGCCGCATTGGCGAAGCTGACGGTGCGCTCGTGGCGGGCCGAATCGGTGAGGGTGAGCGTAATACGCTGGTCGTAAATGCGCTCGTACACGGCATTGTACGTTTCAGCGCCTAGGGTTACATCGTCCTGGGTGCCGAAGGCGTCTTGAGTCGGGTACACGTCGAGGCGCTTCTTGTTGGCGTTCTGGGTCAGCAGTTGCAACGTGCGGCCAATGAGACGGTCGTAGGCCTCGGGGCGGTCGTCGTGGGCAATGGCTTCTTCGAGGCGCCACTGCCAGGTATTTTCGGCCAGCAGCGTGGCGGTGCGGGGGCTGGTGCCGGCCGCGCTGCCGAACACCAGCAGCGGCTTCTGGGTGGGCAGGCGGCCCACCTGCTGCCATAGCGCGGCCTCGGCGCCACCGTTCAGCCGCAGGTCGCCAAAGGGTACCGGCACGGGCGGGTACTGCCGGAAGCGCTGCTGGCTTTCGGCATCGAGCGGCAGCCGGGCAAAGCCGGTGTTGGGCAGTGGCGTTACCTCATCGGTTTGGGCGCCGCGGGGCTGCACATTCAAGCCAGCATTCAGCTGATTATAAGCGCTGTAATCAGACTGCGCCCCCAGCACGTACAGCACTGGCACCTTGGCCGCGCGCACCCTGGCTAGCAGGTCCTGGCCCAGGCCACCGCGGGCGGGCAGCTGGTGCAGCACCGCCACGTCGAAGCTGGTACCGGGGGGTAACGGCGCGCCTACGCCAGCCACGGCCAGGGTCAGGTCGAAGTTGTTATTGGCCAGAATGGCGGCCCGTAGCGCCTTAAGGTCGGGGTGAGGGGCGGCGCCGGCCAGCAGCACGCGCAGCTTACCCTTCACAATTTCGACGAAGGCCGTGCGATTATTGTTCAGCGCCGTAAACTCGCCGGCCTGGGGCACTACGCGCACCTCGTAGCGACGCTTGCCCGGCGCGGGCGCCGTAAGCTGAAACGTGGTTTTGACGCGCCGCCGGCCAGCCGGTAAGGCCACCCGGCGGCTGTCCAGTACCCGGCCGCCCTCGCGCACCTCCACGGTGGCCGCGTCGCCGGCGTAGCCTTCGTAGCCGATTTCGACTTCGAGCGGAAATTTATTGCCGCTGAACGCGATGCGATTATACACCAAATCGGTGAGGCGCAAGTCCTTTTTAGCAATGCTATCGCCCAGCGCCACGCTGAAAATTGGGAAGTTGAATTCCGAAAACTGCGGCTCCTGCCCTTGGTTTACGAGGCCATCGCTCACTAGTACCACGCCGGCCAGGTTACGCTCGGCATTGGCCTCGCGGCTGTCGGTCAGCAGCTTGCTGAGGTCGGTGCGGCTAGCCGTGAAGCGTAGTGAATCGGGCGCGGCGTTGGCTTTATCCAGCGTGCGGGTTTCGACCCGAAAGCCTTTCTCGCGCAGGGCAGTGGCTAGCCTCGGCAGGCCACTAGTGAGCTGGGCCAGGGCCGAATGGGGCGTGAATAAGCTGACCGACTGGGAGTTATCAACGGCCAGCACCACGGTAGGCTCCTCGGTGCGCGTAGTCGTAGTTTTGATAAACGGCGACAGCAGCAGAAAGCACAGAAAGCTCACCACCACGAAGCGCACTGCCGCCAGCGCGTAGTTGATGCTGCGGCGCCACGGCGCCCGGGCCGAGTAAAGCAGCGCCGCGTAGCCCGCGCCCACGGCCAGGCACAGCAAGATAAACCAGGGAGAATAGGCAGTAGACAGCAAGAGCAGGAACACGCGGCTAGGGCCGCCGCAGGGCAAATAACGAAAAAAGCCGGCCAACCAGCACGCGCCCGCAAAGATGCGTACCCGCCGCAGGAGCTGCGTCGGTAACGGCGGCGGCCCCGCCCCGCGTTCCGCAGTGGGCGGCTACGTTATCAGTTTGAAGCCCACGCCACGGATATTGAGAATTTCCAGGCTGGGGTCGGGGGCCAAGCGCTTGCGCAGGCGCGAGATATAGACATCCATCGAGCGAGCCGCGAAAAAGTCGTCGCTGCCCCACAGCTGGCGCAGGCAGGCGCCCCGGTCGAGCACGCCGTTGCGGTGCTGGGCCAGCAGGAGCAGCAGGTCGTTTTCGCGGGCCGACAGTTGCGCCACGCACTGCCCGGCCAGCCACAGCTCCTGGCGCAGCGGCCGAAACTCGAACTGGCCGAGCATTAGGCTCTCGGCCGCCGGGGCTGGGGCCGGGGCCTGGCGGCGCAGCAGCTCGCGCACGCGCAGCAGTAGCTCCTCGAGGCTGAAGGGCTTTTTGAGGTAGTCGTTGCCGCCCGCCTCAAAGCCCCGCACCACGTCGGCGGGCGCGCTGCGGGCCGTGAGAAACAGCACTGGCAGCATGGGCTGGGTGCGGCGCAGCTCGCGCACCAGCGCAAAGCCATCGAGGCCGGGTAGCATCACATCGACCAGTAATAAATCGGGTGGGGCGGCCTGGGCGGCGCGCAGGCCCGCGCGGCCATCAGCGTAGGTCGTCACGGCGTAGCCCGAGCGGGCCAGGGCTTCGCGCAGCAAGTGGGCCAGGGCCGCCTCGTCTTCTACTACCAGAATAGTGGGCATCGGCTAGGCGGCCAGGGGCAGCGATAGAGTAAACGTGGTGCCGCGCCCCGGCTGGCTGCGTAGCGTGAGCGTGCCGCCGTGGGCCAGCACCACCTGCCGGGCGTAGTGCAGGCCCAGGCCGTAGCCCTTCACAGCGTGAAGGTCGCCGGTGGGCACCCGAAAAAATTGCTCGAAAACCCGCGCCTGGTGCTCGGGCGCAATGCCGGGGCCATCGTCGGTGAGGTGCAGCGCCACCGTGGCAGGCCCAATTTCGCCGTGCAGGCTCACCTGCGGCCCGCCGTATTTGAGCGCATTGTCGAGCAGCGTGGCCACGGTATTGGTGAGGTGGGCCGGGTCGCCCACTACCGTGGCCGGCGGCAGGGTGGGCCAGTGCAAGTGCCGGCCCGCCTGCGCAAACTGCGGCTGGTGCCGGGCCGCCAGCCCGGCCACCAGGTCGGCCCAGGCCACCGGCTGCCGGGCCAGGGGCAGGGCGGCCTGCTCCAGGGCCACGCTCTGCAAAATGCGGTCGATGAGCCCGCCCAGCCGGGTGGCCTGCTCACCAATGAGCGCGGCGTACTCGCTGCTCGTGGCCGCATCGAGCGCAAAATGCCGCATCGAATCGGCCGCCAGCTGAATGGCCGCCACGGGCGTTTTGAGTTCGTGGGTCATGTTTTGGGTGAAATCGGCTTTGAGGGCGGCCAGCTTTTTCTGGCGCTGCATGGTGCCCACCGCGTAGGCTGTGCAGCCCAGTACTAGGGCCAGCAGAGCGCCCGAGGCGGCTAGCACCGTTTGCAGCTGGCCTAGCACCACGCCGGGCGCGGCGGGCAGCCAGGCCTGGGCTACTTGCGGAGGCCTCCGGTATTGCCCCACGGGCACGGGTAGCAGGGCCAGCGGGAAGCCCGCCGGGGCCGCGCGCTGCGGTAAAGCTGCGTTCTGCGGGCGTATAGCCACGTAAAAAGGCACGCCGCCCAAGCCCCGCCGCCGCAACTCGCTGGCCAGCAGCTGCTTGATTTCTGATATAGGAACCGGGCTGTTCTGCATCGTCGAATCGAGTTGGTGGCCCAGCCACTCGGTGTGAAATATGACGTAGTCTTTTTTCAGCTCCTGCAGAACGGTTTTATTCACAAAATGCCGGATAAAAGCCGCGCGGCCCGCTGGCGTGAGGTGCGTGAGGCGCGGCTCGAAGCCCTCGATACTTAAGCTGACGCGGTCGGAGCGCCGGGCCGGCACGCCCGCCACCGTAAACTCAGTGAGGCCGGTGCTAGGGTTGAGGCGGCAGCTCAGGCGTACGTGGGTGGTGTCTTGCAGCCACTGCGCGTAGCTGCGTAGCCAGCGGGCCTGCTGCCGAGCCAGCGCCTGCTGGCTGGCCGCCAGGAGTGCGGCCTGGCCCTCGGTCCGCAGCTGCTGGGTAGCCTGCTGGTAGGTTTGGTACGTCCAGTAGCCCTGAAAGGCCAGTACGCCCAATGCCGCCAGTAGCAGCAGCCCCGTGGCTAGCCAGATGCGCCTTTTCATGCTGCCAAGATAGGGCCAGCGAAAGCCGGGTGGGCCGGTTTTAACACTCATTAACACTACTTAACGGGCGTTAACGCAGTGTGGAAGAAGGGTGGCCGTGCTTTGTCCGCATCATTTCTCCCCCTCATTTTTCCTGCTAATGAAACCCCTGTTCGCTGCTGCCCTGATTGGGCTACTACCCGGTTTATCTTTTTGGCTGCCCGTGGGTGGGCCGGCCTCCGCTGGCCCTGCCGTTGTTGCCCCGGCCCCCGATAGCACTACCGTGCGCCTGCTCTACGGAGTTGAAAATGCCGACCTCACCCAGCTTATGGAGCGCGTGCTGCACGTCGAAAAGAACTGCCTGCTCCTGCACGACCGCCGCCTAGCGGGCCGCCGCCTGCGCCTCACGCTGCAAGAGTACCTGCGCGGCGTGCCCGGCCCCGAAAAGCCGATGGGTATGAAAGGTGACTTCACCCGGCTCGACTCGGCCGGCCGGCTGGCGATGACCGTCTACGCCCGGCCCGCCTCCGAAACCACGGTCGAAAATACGTTCATTCTGCCCCGGGCAACCATGCCCCGTTCCTTTGCCGCCGTGCCCGGCAAGGCCGGTAATTATAGCATGCGGTTTGATATCCACCGCTGGCACCGCTCGCCCAATCAGGCTGGCGCCGGGCCCAATTCGCCCGTCCAGGAGTTTCGCCTGCCCCTCAGCGGCCCCGCCACCGTGCTGGCCGTGTACACGCTGCCCTACGAGAAGGAAGGTATTTCCTACTACTGCGGCCTAGCCCAGAGCCATGTGCCGGTGGCCGAGTGGTACAGCCGCTTTGGGGTGCCGCACTACGTGGTGTACCGCGTGCAGGTAGAGTAGCGGGATACTTGCTGCTAAGGTAGCCTCTCCTGCGCTAGCCTTAGCGGCTCACTATCGTTACCAACTCCGCACTGTCAAACAGGCGGGCCGGCGAAATAACCGGCTCGCTCAACGGTAGTTGCGCGCCGTAGCGTTCCCGCAGCTTGGCTTGCACGGCGGGGTGGCGCAGGTCAAAGTCGCGCAGCTGCTGCAACTGTCCTAGCTGCCGGTGCAGGCCCCGGTCGTACACTTTCCAGATGAGCTCGGAGCAATAAATCTGTTTGTCCGACCAGTTAAAGGCCAAATCATAGTCGTGCCCCAGCAGCGGTTGGCCCGCCGCCCGCAGGCTAGCCTGCGCGGCCGGGGTGAGGGCCGTGGCCGCATCGCGCAGGCGCTTCACCACGAAGTGCTGGCCCTGGCCGCGCGCCACCCAGCGGGCCAGTGGCGTCAGCTTCACCGGTTGCACCGCCTCGAAAACCTGCCACTCGCCGTGGGCTTTGTACAGCAGCCCGCAGTGGCTGTAGGGCGAGTGCGTAGCTAGCTGGATGGCGTGGCTCTGGGCCGATAGGGAGGTGTGAAAAATGAGGTCGCCTTCGTGCAAGCTTGTTTCCGTAGCCGATACGGCCTCTTTTTCCTGCTCTGGGGGCGTTGCCCCGGGTTCTATTTCCTGTGCGGGCGGCGTTGGCTCCGGCTCGGTAGGGCTAGTTTCTATCGGGGATGATAAACGGTGCTGGCGTTGGCAGCGACTCCATGTTCCAAAGAGCATGAATAACCCCATTAACAGCCAGAAGAGCACTTTCCCTACCGAGCGGAATAACATGGCTAGGCTACTACGTCAGCATGCCGCCATCTACTTGCAGCACCTGGCCAGTGATGTAGCTCGAATCATCCGAAGCCAGAAACGCGGTGGCCTTGGCCACGTCCTCGGGCGAGCCGCCGCGCTTGAGCGGGATGGCCTTGCGCCACTCTTCCACCTGCTTGGGGTCAAGGGCATCGGTCATTTCGGTTTCGATGAAGCCGGGGGCGATGGCGTTGCAGCGGATGTTGCGCGAGCCCAACTCCAGGGCCACCGACTTGGTGAAGCCGATGATGCCGGCCTTGCTGGCGGCGTAGTTGGCCTGGCCGGCGTTGCCCTTGATGCCGACTACCGAAGTCATGTTGATGATGCTGCCGGTTTTGGCGCGCATCATGGGCTTGGTGGCGGCTTTGGTCAGGTTGAATACGGATTTGAGGTTCACGTTCAGTACGTTGTCCCACTGCTCCTCGCTCATGCGCATGAGTAGGCCGTCCTGCGTGATGCCGGCATTGTTGACCACTACGTCGAGCTTGCCGAATTCTTTTACCACGTCATCGACCAGCTTTTCGGCCTGGGTGTAGTCCGAGGCGTCGGAGCAGTAGCCTTTTACTTTGGTGCCGTGGCTAGCTAGCTCGGTTTCGAGCGCCTGGCCTTTTTCGACCGATGATAAATAGGTGAAGGCTACCTGCGCGCCCTGCTGCACAAACAGCGTGGCAATGGCGCGGCCAATTCCTTTCGAGGTCCCGGTGATGAGGGCTACTTTTCCGGCGAGATTCTGATTCATACCGCGAAAGTACTTCGGTCATTGCGAGCAAAGCGAGACAACCGCACCCAAACGTGCCGCTAGGGCGTTGTTTGGGTGCGGTTGCTTCGCTTTGCTCGCAATGACCAGACTGTTTTTATACCTCCGATAGTGGCTCGGCGGCGAGGTGCTCAAGGCCGCCGGGGCCGTCTTCCTGCTCGATACGCTTGGCGGCGCGCACCAGCGACGAGCTGAAAATAAACTCGCGCAGCTCGGGCACTTCGGCGTTCAGAATGTGTTCCTTGTCACCGTCCCACAGCTTTTTGCCTTTGTGCAGGAAAATAATGTGGTCGCCAATACCCACCACCGAGTTCATGTCGTGGGTGATGATGGCAGTGGTGATGTTGTACTCGTGCGTGATTTCGTAAATCAGCTCGTCAATCTTGATGCTCGTGGCCGGGTCGAGGCCCGAGTTGGGCTCGTCGCAAAACAGGTACGTGCAGTTGGGCGCGATGGCGCGGGCGATGCCTACGCGCTTTTTCATGCCACCCGAAATTTCGGAGGGCATTTTATTGCCTGCGTTCTCCAGGCCTACGCGCTTGAGGCAAAATTCGACGCGGTCGCGGCGCTCCTCGGGGCTCATGTCGGGCGTGAGCATTTGCAGCGGAAACTCCACGTTTTTGGCCACCGTCATGGAGTCGAACAGGGCCGAGCCCTGGAACAACATCCCGATTTTGCGGCGGATTTCTTGGCGGATATCCACCTTCGAGTTGGTATACACCGTGCCGTCGAAGGTGATGGAGCCCAGGTCGGGCTTCATCAGCCCCACAATGCAGGAGAGCAGCACGCTTTTGCCCGTGCCCGAGCCGCCGAGCAGCAGGTTGCACTTGCCGGTTTCGAGCGTGCAGGTAATGCCTTTCAGCACCTGATTGCCATCGAAGGATTTTTCGAGATTGGATATTTCAATCATGATTTTCTAGTTGTCAGTTGGGCGTCGCCAGTTATCAGGCTCAAGTCGCAAGGGGGCGGCAAGGTTATGCCAGCCAATCGGCAACGAGCAACCGACAACTAATTTACAGCAGAATAGCAGCCAGCACGTAGTCGGCCAGCAGAATGGCGATGATGGAGTTGGTAACGGCCGAGGTGCTGGCAGCGCCTACTTCCAGGGCACCACCTTCGGTGTAATAGCCTTTGAAAGCCGATATGCCCGATACAAGGAAGGCAAAAACCACGGCCTTAATCAGCGCGAAGACAATGTTATAAGGAATAAAGTCGGTGCGGATGCCCTCAATGTAGTCCTGCGGGGCCATCACGCCCGAGAGCGTGCCGGCGATGTAGCCGCCCAGAATGCTGAGCGCCATGGCCAGGATAACCAGCAGCGGAAACATGAGCATAGCCGCCAGAATGCGCGGCAGCACCAAGTACGACGTCGTGTTGATACCCATCACCTCCAGCGCCGAAATCTGCTCGGTGATGCGCATGGTGCCCAGCCCACCCGCGATGGATGAGCCCACCTTGCCCGCCAGCACGATGCTCGTGATGGTGGGCGCCAGCTCCAGAATCGTCATTTCGCGCACCATGTAGCCGATGGTCGACTTCGGAATGAGCGGGTTGGTGAGGTTGTAGGCAATCTGAATGCAGGTTACGGCCCCAATAAAGGCCGACACGATGCCCACGATGAAGATAGAATTGACGCCGATGAGCGTGGCCTCCTCAAAAAAGCGCGTGATGAGCGTTTTCAGCCGCTCGGCGCGCGCCACCATGTTGTAAAGAAAGAGTATGAATGAGCCGAAAATTTTGAACATACAAGGGAGAAAGGGGGCCACCTGAGCTGGCCGGGCTAGCCTCAACCGGTGGCGGCGGGGCATCTTTGCGTCTCTTACGTATAAACTCAGAAAATAGTGACCGCAGCCGCAGAGTTAGTCGTGATAACCGGGGGCAGCCAGGGGATAGGCCGGGCCTTGGTACTGAGTTTCTTAGGTGCCGGCTTTAGCGTGGCTACCTGCGCCCGCCGGGCCGAAGATTTGGCCGCGCTGGCCGCCGCGCACCCCGGCGCGCCCCTGCACACCCTGGCCGCCGACCTTAGCCAGCCCGCCGATTGCCAACGCTTTGCCGAGTTCGCGCAGGGGCTGGGCCAGCCCCTGGCTGCTCTCATCAACAACGCCGGCTACTACGTGCCCGGCCGCTTCCAGGACGAGCCCGCCGACGGCTCGCGCCTGCGCGAGATGCTGAGCGTGAACCTGCTGAGCGCTTACGACGTGACGCGCGCCCTGCTGCCTACCCTGCTGGCCCAGGGCCGGGGCCACATCTTCACCATCTGCTCCACGGCCAGCATCATGCCCTATCCAAATGGTGGCTCCTACGGCGTAGCCAAATTTGCCCTGCTCGGCTACACCAAAACCCTACGTGAGGAAGTGAAAGCCCAGGGCTTGCGCGTAACGGCCGTGCTGCCCGGTGCCACCCTCACCCGCAGCTGGGACGGCGTGGGCCTGCCCCCCGAGCGCTTCATCGACCCCGCCGATGTGGCTGCCGCCGTACTCGGCGCCTTTCAGCTCGCGCCGGGCGCGGTGGTCGAGGAGCTGCTCATCCGGCCCCAACTAGGCGACCTGGTGTAGTTAATTTTTGAAAATATTACCGACGTTCGGGCCCTTCACTTCAATATAAGAAGGGTTACCGCTGTAGAACAGGCGGCCGCTGCCGGCCAGGGTGCCGCCCAGGTTCTGGCGGGCGCGTACGTGCATGTCGCCCCGCCACTCGCGAAACGTGGCGAAGTAGCAGTAGCGCGTATCGAGGTCGCTGGCAAACAGGAAGCCGCTGCTGAAGCAGTTGGGGTGAAACTCCTCGACCGTGCCGCGCAGGGTAACGTCGCCAGCGTCGTAGCTGTCAAACAGCAGATAGTTTGACCGCACATCCAGATTGAAGTCGCCGGTGCTGGCCAGCAGCATATACAGCGTGTCCTGCGCCCACTGCTTCTCGGTGGTTATCTGGCCGTAGCCGTACTGGTTGAGGTAGAAGCGGCGGTGCGGGTTGGCCACGTGCAGGCGCACCTCGCGGGGCGTGTCGTAGCTACGCACCCAGTTGCAGCGGCTGGTATTTTTGATAACGAGCTGCTGCGGCCCACCAGGATTAGAAAATTCCAGGTAGCGCTGCATATTCTCGCCGGCCCGCACCTCGGCAAACGTAGCGGTGTCGGGCACGATGACGAGGTCTACGTTGTCGTAGACCGTCACCGTGCGCAGGCGGCGGTCTACGGCGCGGCGCTCGGTCACGACCGGGCCGTTGCCCTTGAGGCAGTCGGCGTCGTGGTCGGCCGCGCACGCGGCCAGCGCCAGGCCACCGGCCAGCAGGGTGGCTAGCCCCCGCAGCCCGGCCAGCGCGTTACTTTGTAGCAGCATTTGCAATCGCATTCCTCAATTTTTGGCCTGAAAGTATGAACCTGAACGGGAAAGTAGCCATCGTAACCGGCGTCAGCAGCGGCATTGGCCGCGCCACCGCCGAAGCCCTGCTGGCCCGCGGCGCCGCCGTGGCCGGCTGGGGCCGCACCGCGCCCGAGGGCCTGGACCACGACCGCTTCCAGTTTTTTGCCTGCGATGTGCGCGACGAGCACGCCGTGGCCGAAGCCTTCACCAACACCCAGCGCGAGCTGGGCCTGGAAATTCATGTGCTGGTCAATAACGCTGGGCTAGGGGTATTCGGGCCCATCGACGGGTTCAAGTCCGAGGACTGGCACGCTATGTTCGATACCAACGTCAACGGCTTGTTTTACTGCACGCGCGCCGTGCTGCCGCAGCTCAAAAAGCAGCGCGCCAGCCACATCATCAACGTGGCTAGCCTGGCCGCCACGGCCGGCACCGCCAACCTGGCCGGCTACTGCGCCACCAAGTACGCCGTGCGCGGCTTCTCCGACGCGCTCTTCAAAGAGCTGCGCCCCGACGGCATCAAGGTCACCTGCGTAATGCCCGGCTCGGTCGAAACCAACTTTAACGGCGCCACCCCCGGCGAGCAGCCCGACCCCCACAAGATGCAGCCCGAAGACATTGCCGCCGCCATTGTCCACGCCCTAGAGGCGCCCGACGCCACGATGGTATCGGAGATTCAGATGCGGCCAGCGAACGTGAAGTAGTACACAGTTAGTACCTGTGAAGTCGTTGTCATGCTCATCTGGCGTCCCGAAGGAAGCATCTCGCCTGCTTCATTGCTGATAAGTAGAGATTACTGCACCACGCGAGATGCTTCCTTCGGGACGCCAGATGAGCATGACAGACGTAAAAAGAGTAGCGGCCCGCAAAGTCAAATGCAATGGTTGAAGTAGAACACCTCATCAAAACCTACGGCACCCAGCAGGCCGTGGACGACATCAGCTTTCGGGCCGATAAGGGCGAAATCGTGGGCTTTCTGGGGCCGAACGGCGCGGGTAAGAGCACGACCATGAAAATCGCGCTCGGCTACCTGCCGCCCACGGCCGGTACGGTGCGCATCGGCGGCTTCGATGTGCAGCACGACCCGCTGGCCGTGCGCCGCCGCGTGGGCTACCTGCCCGAGCACAACCCGCTCTACCTCGACATGTACGTGCACGAGTACCTCGAATTTATCGGCTCGGTGCACGGCCTGAAGGGGCGCGAGCTGCGCCAGCGCGTGGCCCAGCTGGTGCAGAAAGTCGGCCTCACCCGCGAGCAAAACAAGCAAATAGGGGCCCTCAGCAAGGGCTACCGCCAGCGCGTGGGGCTAGCCCAGGCCCTGGTGCACAACCCCGAAGTGCTCATCCTCGACGAGCCCACCACCGGCCTCGACCCCAACCAAATTGGCGAAATCCGCCAGCTCATCCGCGAGCTGGGCGAGGATAAAACGGTCATCTTTAGCACCCACATTCTGCCCGAAGTCACGGCCCTGTGCTCGCGGGTAGTCATCATCAGCCGCGGCAAGCTGGTGGCCGATGCCCCCGTGGCCGAACTGGCCGCCCGCGCCGCCGGCGAAACCGTGCTGCGCGCCGAGTTTGAGGGTGCCGTAGCCACCGCCCCGTTGGCCGCCCTGCCGGGCGTGCGCGGCGTGGAGGCCGCCGGGCCGGGCGTGGTGCTCATCCGCACCGCGCCGGGCACCGACGTGCGCGCCGCCGTGTCGCGCCTCGCCGTGGAGCAGGGCTGGCTGCTGCTAGGCCTGCGCCAGGAGCAGCAGAGCCTGGAAGCGGTGTTTGGGGAATTGACGAAGTAGAAATTCTGATGAATAAAGGGCGTAAATGGGTGGGGATAGCGTTGGTCTTTACCGCTTTCTTAGCCTTTATAATCTGGGATACAAAGCATCACGCTGCTATTGATAGGGATGGTATTGAAGTCCATGCATTAATTACAGGTGTAACCAACTATAAAGCACCTAGCGTGGACGTTGAGTATTTTTTTAATGGGCAAAGATGCCTAAATCATTTTGGAATATCAGGGTTTGAACCTCATCGCGGTGATTCTGTAGCTATAAAAATAGTTCCTGAAGCCCCTGAGGGCGAAGTGTTTTTTGAAAGAAGAATTTATTCAACACCTGTAGTTTATTAACCTTATTTTGATTAGCTGCATAAGGTTAATAAAAACCTCTAATGTCAAAACGAATGCGAATTGCGCCGCTGAATTTGTAGAAGATGCTCACCATCCTAAGAAAAGAATTTAACGCCTTCCTCAACTCGCCGGTGGCTTACGTCGTCATTGGCGTGTTTCTGGTGGCGACGGGGCTGTTTGTCTGGGTTTTCCCCGATAGCAGCGTGCTCGACTACGGCTACGCCGATTTGCAATCGCTGTTCAACCTGGCGCCGTGGCTGTTTCTGCTGCTGATTCCGGCCATCACCATGCGCACGTTTGCCGAGGAGAAAAAGGCTGGCACGATAGAGCTGCTGCTCACGCGCCCGCTCACCGATGGGCAGATTGTGGGCGGCAAGTACCTGGCCTGCCTGCTGCTGGCGCTGCTGGCGCTGGTGCCCACGCTGCTCTACTACTTCTCCATTTATAAGCTGGGCTCGCCGCCCGGCAATATCGACTCGGCGGCCACGGTGGGCTCGTACCTGGGGCTGGGGCTGCTGGCGGCGGTGTTTGCGGCGCTGGGCGTGCTGGCCTCGGCCCTTACCCGCGACCAGATTATCGCCTTCGTGCTGGCCGTAGTGGCCTGTTTCTTAGTCTATACCGGCTTCGATTCGCTGGCCTCCATCCTCGAAGGCGCGCCGGCTTACTACGTGGGCCAGCTCGGCATCGCGGCGCACTACCGCGACCTCAGCAAGGGGCTGATTGACTCGCGTGACGTGCTTTATTTCTTCACCGTGGTAGCCGTGGCCCTGCTGGGTACCCGGCTAGCCCTCCGCAGCCGCACCTGGTAAGCATGGACGCGACTACTCAACCCACTGCCGCCCTGGCCCCGCCCACCTCACGCAAGCGCCAGGATTTGCTGCGCTTCGCCGCCATCATCGGCGCGCTGCTGCTGCTCAATTTCGTGGCCCAGCGCTTTTTCTTCCGGCTCGATTTGACCGAGGAGAAGCGCTACACCATGTCCGACGCCACCAAGAAGCTGCTTACCAATCTCAAGCAGCCCGTAACCATCACGGTGTACCTCACCGGGGATTTCCCGCCCAACTTCCGCCGCCTCGAACAGGGCGTGCGCGAAACCCTGAACGAGATGCAGGTCTACGGCGGGGGTAATCTCAATTTCATTTTCATCGACCCCAGCGCGGCCGGCACCGAGGAAGGCCGTAATAAGTTTTACAGCACGCTTTTCAAAAAAGGGTTGAAGCCCACCAACCTGGGCGCCAATGAAAATGGCAAGCGGGTCGAAAAAATCATTTTCCCGTGGGCGGTAGTGCAGGCCGGTGGCCAAACGCGCAACGTGCTGCTGCTGCGCGGCAGCCAGGTGGCCAGCCCCGCCGAGCGCCTCAACCAAAGCATCGAAGGGCTGGAATACGAGCTAGCCAGCGCCATCCGGCAGGTGGCGCCGCCCGGCGGGGCCAAGCGCCGGCTAGGGGTCATTACGGGCCACGGCGAGCTGACTAACCCCGAGATGGCCGACATCCTTACCGCCTGGAGCCAGAACTACGACGTATTCCGCGTGGACCTGAGCCAGGTGAAGGACCTGCGCGGCAACCTCGACGCCGTGGTCATTGCCAAGCCCACCGGCCCGTACTCGGAGCAGGATAAATTCCGCCTCGACCAGTTCATCACCCACGGTGGGCGGGCGCTGTTTTTTGTGGATGCCCTGCGCGTAGACCTCGACAGCGTGAGCCGCAACGGCGCCGCCCTGGCCACGCCCTACAACCTGAATCTTGACGACCTGCTCTTCCGCTACGGCGTGCGCCTGAACCCGAACCTGCTGCTGGATTTGAATAGCGGTCAGATTCCGCTCGTGACGGGCATGACCGGCAACAAGCCCAAAATCGAGCCGCTACCCTGGCAGCTCTATCCGCTCATCAACCGCTTCAGCGCTAGCCCGATAACGCGCAACCTCGACGCGGTGTACCTGAAATTCGTGGGTAATATCGACACCGTGAAGGCCGCCGGTATTCGCAAAACCATGCTCATGAGCACCTCGCGTTACACGCGTCGCCTGCCTGCGCCGGTGCCCATCAACTTCAACGACGCGCGCCTGGAGCCTAATCCCAAGCTCTACAAGGACAGCTTCCAGCCGGTGGGGTACCTGCTCGAAGGCACGTTCCGCTCGCTCTTCGCCAACCGCGCGGTGCCCGGTACCACCCAGTACCAGCCCGACCAAAACCCCAACGCGGCTCCCAGCAAAATCCTCGTTATCTCCGATGGCGACTTCCTGCGCAACGACGTGGATGCCAAAAGCGGCCGGCCGATGCGCCTGGGCTACGACCGGCTATCGAGCACTGAGTTTGCCAACCGCGAGCTCATTCTCAACGCTACCGACTACCTGCTCGACGAAACCGGCCTCATCGCCGTGCGCGGCAAGCAAATTACCCTGCGCCCCCTCGATAAGGTGCAGCTGGCCAATAAGCGCCAGGGCTGGCAGGTGCTCAACCTGGGCGCGCCGCTGGTGCTGCTGGCGGCCTTTGGCGTGGTGCGGGCCTGGCGCCGCAAGCGCCGCTACGCGCGCTTCAGCTAGGGCTCATGCGCCGCCTGGGGTGGCGGCGTAGCTTTGTGTTTTCCTTTCTGCCTCTTCGTTATGCGTATTTCCTCGATTCTATTGCTGACCCTGCCGGCCGTGGCGCTACTAGGGTCGTGCGCTCAAAAAGCCACGCCTACCGATTCGGACAAGGCTAGTGCCGCCAGCGGGGGCAAGGCGGTGGTAGTGGCCAGCAAAGTGCCGAGCCGCTTTCTGGCCACGTCGCCGACCATCGACGGCAAGGCTACCGAGTGGACCGACTCGCTGCAATACGACGCCAGCAGCCATTTGCAGTACCAGGTGCTCAACGATGCCCGTACGGTGTACGTGCGTTTGAAGGCGGCCGACATGCCCACCCAGGCCAAAATGGCTTATCTGGGTATGGTGGTGTGGCTCGACTCGACGGGCCGTAACCAGCAGCAGTTAGGCGTAAAATTTCCGCTGCCCGTTGACCTCAGTACGTTTAAGGCGGCCGATGCCCGGCCCGCCGGCGCCATGGGCCCCACCGCCGCCGAGCGTCAGGAAGAGCACCTTAACCGCCTGCGGGGCATCATCACCGGGGCCAACCAGATGGAGCTGCTCAACTACCGTGGCAGCAAGGAGCCGGTACTCACCGATTCGGAAGCCCGGCTGGGAGTGAAAGCCGCCATCGGCCTCGACGCCCGCAATAACCTTATTTATGAGCTGGCCGTGCCCCTGCGCTTACTCTACCGCCGCGTGCCTGACCTGGCCAGCGGCCGCGTGGCCACGGTCGGCGTTTGGATGCAGGGCCAGAGGCCCAAGCCCGCCCCCGGCAGCCAGCAGTCCGACATGAGTGTGGTGGGCCCGCAGGGCGGCATGGGCGGCTACGGCGGCGGCTACGGTGGCATGGGCGGTATGCGCGGCGGCTACGGCGGCGGCATGCGCGGCTATCGTGGCGGCGGCGACACCTTTCAAACCTTCACCCTCAAAACCAGCGCCCAGCTAGCCGATAAGTAAGCCCGATAAGTAGCGCGGTAGCACGAAGCTTGCGCTTTGCGCACGAGCGCAACGAGTATCGGTACCCGCACGACCCAGGCGCCAGCCACTCGCCATGCTTGTGCACGAAGCGCAAGCTTCGCGCTACACCAAACGGCCCGCCCGCGCAGCTGCGCGGGCGGGCCGTTTTTAGTGGAAGCCGGGCGGCTATTTCCCCACTACCTTAAACAGCTGGCCAGCCGTGAGGCGGTCGCCGAGCTGCATGCCATTGAGGATGGCCATGTCATCGAGCTTGCTGCTGGGTACGCCGTTGGCCGTGAGGGCGGCCGAGAGGGTAGTGGCCGACTTGGCCTGCTTGATGTGCACGCGCTCGGTCTGGCGGTTGAGCTTGCTGGCGTCGGTGAGGCGCTGGTAGCCCTGGGCGGTGCTGGCAAACTGCGGCGCGTAGGAGCCAAACGTGGCCGCCGTGGCTAGCCCCACAAAGGCGAAGTACGACTTTCCATCTTGGATAACAAAGCTTTGCACGTGGGCCGGCGTGGCCTGGCTCTGCGAGGAAGCCTGCTGGTCGCCCTCAAACACGAGCGCCGGGAAGCCGTTGATGGTGGTGCGCTGCGCGTTGCCGGGCGTAATGCCGATTTGCTTGGCTAAGGCCTGGGCGGCCTCATCGAGCGAGCTGCCGGGCACGCCCAAAAAGGCCAGCAGGGCTTTGCCGTTGGGCTCAGCCATCTGAAACTGTTCGGGCGAGTTCTGCGATTTCCAGCCCGACGGGATAGGGAAGCGGAACTTCAAATCGGGGTGGTAAAATACGCCGCTCTCCACGAAGCCCTGGCGCGGGTCGTCGCCAAAGGCCAGCCCCTCAATGGAGCGCAGGTAGCTGTCGCGGTTCACGAGCAGCGTGCGCTTGCCGAGGTTCTGCTGGGCCTGGGCGGCCAGCTGCTTTACGCGCTGGTAGCGGTCGGCCGAGTTGGGGTGGCTTGATAGAAAAGTAGGGACGCTGCTGCCGCTCTGGGCCTCGGTGCGCTCCAGGGTCTGGAAAAAATTGGCCATGTGCGAAGCATCGTAGCCCACCTTGGTCGAGTATTTCACGCCCAGCGCGTCGGCCTCGTTCTCGTCGGTACGGCTGTATTTGAGGCCCACTACCTGCGCCAGTGGCTGCGCTATCCGGCCCAATAAGTTGGGCGACACAATGGAAGCGCCGGCCACCAGAATGCTGGACAAGATGGAGGTGCGCTGCTGCTTCTTGCCGTGCTGCGCCGTGATGTGGCCCAGCTCGTGCCCCAGCACGCCCGTGAATTGCGCCTCATCATTGAAATACGCCATAATGCCGCGCGTGAAATACACGTGCCCATCGGGCGTGGCAAAGGCGTTGATAATGGGCGAGTCAACGATGGTGAAGCCGTAGTCGCCGGGTCGGTCCGAAATGGCCGTCATGCGCTTGCCCTGCTGCGTGATGTAGGCTTGCAGCTTGGGGCTGTTGTAGAGACCAAACTGGGCGATAACCTGCGGGTCGGGCTTGGCGCCCTGCAAAGGTTTGGCCAGGGTAGTGGCTGGCTTGGCCGGGGCCGTGGGCCCCTTCGGCGGCGTGGCGCTGGCCAGTGGCAGCAGCAACAGCAAGGCAGTGGGGCGGAGCAGGCGGCGGGAAAGTGCAGACATGAGGGAAAGAGTAGGTTAGAAAGGTCAGGTAGTCAATTGTTGGGCCAAAGCGGGCGTGGCCGGGCGGCGGGGCAACGCCCCGCTAGCCCCGGCCCCACGCAAAAGCTCCACCACCTGCTGGGCAGATGGTGGAGCTTACAACGGCTAGCCAGAATGAAGGTTTTGTGAGTCGCGCCGCCCGCTATTCCTTCAGCAGTTTGTCCACGGTGCGGTTGAAATGCGCCTTCTCTTCCTCGTAGTACTGCCCCGTGCCCGGTCCCGCGAAGCCGGTGTGAATGCTGCGCACCACGCCCTTCTTATCGAGGAAAATGGTGGTGGGGAAGGCTAGGAACTTAGCCAGCTGCGGCATCGACTTGGCCACCGAGTCTTTGTTGGATACACCGGCCACGGCCACGTCGTAGCCGATGTTCAGGCGCTCCTTCATCTGCTTCAGGCGGGTCGCCGCCTGGTCGTAGTCGGCCATGCGCTCGTAGCCCAGGCCGATTACCTCCACGCCGCGCGCCTTGTTTTGCGCGTACCAGGGGGCCAGGAAACGGCTTTCGTCCATGCAGTTGGGGCACCACGAGCCCAGCACTTGCAGCACCACCACCTTACCCCGATACTTGGCATCGGTAGGGGAGATGGTGCTACCCTTCACGAGGTTGGGAAACTTGAAGTTCAGCCGCGACTCGCCTTTTTTGAGGTAAGTGAGCGTGTCGGCGTCGGGCAGCTTGGCGGTGGGGTCGAGAGTGGCCGTCCAGGTTTCGTGGCCTGATTTACCGGAGTAGAAGTCGCCCGCAATAGATTTTAGCTGAATTTCCCGCTTGTCAGATTTATCCTCTGCCGTGAACAGAAAAGCGTGGCTGCCGTCGAAGGTGCTCAGGCGCAGCTGCCGGCCGGCTAGCTCACCACTGAGGTAGCGGTAGTCGCCGGTGCTGGTGAGGAAAGTGCCCGTTATCTCATTGTCCTTCTGCTGAAAAACCCCGACTGCCGGGTATGTACTCTCCCCATCCCGGAAGGTAGCATTCCAGGTGCCAGCCAAGGTAGGGGTGTCTTTCACGGGGATAGGGCCCAGCGCCGGCCCAGCGGTTGCTACCAGCGGCACCCGGTAGGGCGTTTTGCTGTCGTACTTCACCCAGGTACCCTTCAGCTTGTCCTTGCCAGCGGCGCGCACTACCAGCGCCGCATCGAACACGTGCAGCCGAATGGTCACCGAGTCGCCGGCCGCGGCGATTTCGTCGCAACGCAGGCGTTCCTCCCCATTTAGGCCCTTGTTGATGAGGTATACCACGGGCTTGTTCGCCTCGGTTTTGACCTCGAACAGAAACGGAATCTGCTGGCCTTGCGTGGCTAGCTCGCCGCGCCAGGGGCCGGGCGTGAGCAGCGACGCAGCCGACACCGTGCCCGTTTCGGCTGCGCCGGAAGTAGTCGTAGTGGGGTTGCAGGCTACGGCGAGTAGGGCCGTGGCCGCGATAAGTAAATGTTTCATATGAAAGGAAAAGCATAGCCGCGCCCAACTACCGGCAGAGCGGGCTATTTGTTCAGCCGCAGCGGGCGGCCTCAATTAGTCTCGCCAAGCCACTTCTTGCTGGGCCGTGAAAGTATAGTGGGTAGTGGGGCCGACGTACAAATTGCCCGCCAGGCTAGCCGGCCGATAGTGGCGCACGGCTCGGCGGCCGCGGCGCCGGCGGGTGTAGTAAAAGCGCCTATCCGTCAGCGCCGCGGTCAGAAGCAGCGCTTCGTTTCCATCGAAAGAGCCGAGGGTCAGACGATTATTCGCATCATACCTGCCTGAAAGCGTGGCAAAGCTGCCTAGTTCCGTCAGTAGGGCACCCCGCGCGTTGGCTAAATAGTTGTTAATTCTATCCCCCCTTGTAAACACGGCGGTGCCAGTATGTACCTGACCTGCCTGCCGAAGCGCAGTGCGCCAACGGCCCAGATAGCCTCTGTAGACGGATTTATCGGTATAATCCGACTCTTCTTCCTCCCGCACCAGCAGCGGCACTCGCTCGCGCGAGCGATAGCTTACCCAGGCCCCGCGCCACTGGGTGGCACCCGCCCGCCCCAGCACGAAGCTCTTATCGCCGGCTTCTAACCGGTATTCCTCAGGCCCACGTTGCACCAGCAGTTGGTCTGGCTCGGCCACCGGCAGCCGGATGTACACCGAATCGCCCACCACGGCTATTCCGGGGCAGCGCCGGTGCGTGGTAGTCGATAGCCCCCTCATAATGAAATAGACAGCCACGTGGCCGTCCTCCAGCCGGGTTTGCAGCTGAAAGCGAAGCGGCTGCCCCTGCAAAGTCAGCTCACCCGTCCAGAGGTGGTCTGCCGGCAAGAGGGGCGAAGCCGCGGCCGGGCTAGGCCTGGCAGGTGACTTTGTGGCCGCCGGGGGCCCGGGCGGCGTGCAGCCGGCCAGTGCCGCCAACAGCACATAAGTAGGTTTCATCCAAGCAAGGTAGAACGGCCAGAACCAGGCTAGCCAATCGATAGTTATAAAAGGTGACTGTACCCCACGCATCTGCCGTAAAAAGCCAGCGCGGGGTGGCCCTAAACCAGCCTGCTATTTGGAAGGTTTCTAAGTACAGTCCTAAATCGGCCAATTACTACCAATTTGCCTACCCCGCCCGTTACTTTTGCGGCTAAGCTAATAACCCCACTCTCCCTCCTATGGCGTTTGACCTTGATATGATTCGGGCCGTGTACGCGGGCCTCGGCTCGCGCATCGAAGCGGCCCGCACGGCCGTTGGCCGCCCGCTCACGCT
>Ga0160429_1000533_pt1 | contig 32249 bp, 27 predicted proteins | sample SolpanmetagenomR_FD_108199 | JGI IMG/M metagenome (GOLD analysis project Ga0160429, IMG submission 108199) | Solar panel surface microbial communities from Lawrence Berkeley National Laboratory, California, USA - R | ecosystem: Engineered > Built environment > Solar panel > Unclassified ... | reverse complement strand
TCCAGACCGTGCCGTCGGTGAGCACGCAGCTCAGCGCCAGGACATGGTCCCGGGTCTTGCCGTACAGGCACGAGCCCTGGCCGCAGGCATCGGTGGAGATCATGCCGCCGAGGGTGGCGCGGTTCGAGGTCGAGAGTTCGGGCGCGAAGAACAGGCCGTGCTTGGCGAGTTCCCGGTTGAGTTGGTCCTTCACCACCCCCGGCTCGACCCGGACCGTACGGCCGGCGACGTCGATCTCCAGGATGCGGTTCATGTGCCGGGACGTATCGACCACGAGGCCGTGGCCCAGCGACTGCCCGTTGGTGCCGGTCGCCCCGCCCCGCGGCCGGATCACGATCTCGGAGAACCGGGGATCCTCCAGAAGCTTGGCGATGCGGACGAGGTCGTCGCGGCTGCGCGGGAAGGCCACGGCTCCCGGCTCCACCTGGTAGATCGAGTTGTCGGTGGCGAAGACGGTGCGGTCGGCATCCGAGAGCGTCAGGTCGCCTTCGAAGCCGCGCAGGCGCAGCTCGGCGCAGGCCGCGGCATAGAGCGGCACGGCCACGGTATGGCGGGTCAGGACCGGGATCATCCTTGCCTTCTACACTTGGTGGATCGCGTGGGAAGGTCGGCGGTTCCGCCGCGCCCTTCCACCGCATGGGCTGGCATCGCGCTTGCCCTGGGCAGGGTCCCGCAAGGAATGGATGCGCATGAACGCGAGCGTGGAACAGGTCAGGGGCGCCCTCGCCGAACTGATCAAGGCAGCCCTCCTCTCCGACGATGGTCTCAGTTTCGCCTGCCGGGAGGCCGCGCGCAGCAGGATCGCGGCGCTCGCCGCCGAGCCGCCGGACCCTTCGCGCCTGCGCATGGACGGCGCCTGGACACTGGCGATCTCCGATGCGGAAGCCCCCGAGCTGGCACCGCAGGAAGGGCAGGTGAACCTGACTCTGCCGCGTGCCTGCCCGTTCGCCCTCGCGGAGATCCTCGCGCCCGGCTTCGACGTGGACGCGGCGGTTGACCACATCCGGAAGATCGCCTCCACGGGCTGACGCGCCTGTTGAGGACGGACGGGGCGGCGTTGCCGCCGGCGGTCCGGACACCCATCTTAGGATTACAGGATCGAAGTCCGGTCCCATGCCCGCTCGCGGGTCCTGTTTTTGAGACTTGTCCGGCATCCACCTTTTGGCACGACGCACCACCGCCCCGGCGGACGAGCCAGCCGCTCCCCCGCCCTTTCCCAGCCGTGAGCAGATCCTCGCCTTCGTTGCGGAGTCGAAGGAGCGCGTCGGCAAGCGGGAGATCGCCCAGGCCTTCGGCATCAAGGGTGCCGCCAAGATCGACCTGAAACGCATCCTCAAGGAGATCGAGGAGGACGGCGCCCTCGACCGCGGCCGCGGCGGCCTCGCGCCGGCGGGCCATCTGCCGCCGGTCGTCCTGTCCGACATCCGCTCCCGGGACCGCCACGGCGATTTCCTGGCGGTCCCGGTGGAGTGGGCCGGCGCGGGCAAGCCGCCCTCCATCGTGCTGACGCAGCCGCGCGGCCCCCGCAAGGGCAACCGCCCGGCGGCGGGCATCGGCGACCGCGCCCTGGTGCGCGTCGAGCGCGACGCCGAGGGCGGCTACAGCGGCCGCGTGATCAAGGTCATCGGCAAGAACCGCGCGGAGATCATCGGCGTCTACCGGGCCGGCGCGCAGGGCGGCCGGATCGTGCCGGTGGAGAAGCGCTCCCAGGGCCGCGAGATCCTGATCCCGCCCGGCGAGGAGGGTCAGGCCCGCGATGGCGACCTCGTCAGCGTCTCCCTGGAACGGGAGACGCGGTTCGGTCTGCCGCGGGGCCGCGTCCGGGAACGCCTGGGCTCGTTGGGCTCCGAGAAGGCGGTGAGCCTGATCGCCCTGCACCTGCACAACATCCCGCACGTCTTCGCGGACGCGACCCTGGCGGAGGCCGATGCCGCCGAGCCGGCGAGCCTGCAGGGCCGGGAGGATTGGCGGGACAGGCCTCTCCTGACCATCGACCCGCCCGACGCCAAGGACCACGACGACGCCGTCATGGCCGAGGCCGATCCCGATCCGGCCAATCCCGGCGGCTTCATCGTCACCGTCGCCATCGCCGACGTCGCAGCCTACGTGCGGGCGGGGTCGAGCCTCGACCGCGAGGCGCTGGAGCGGGGCAACTCGGTCTATTTCCCCGACCGCGTCGTGCCGATGCTGCCGGAGCGGATCTCGAACGACCTCTGCTCGCTCCGCGAGGGCGAGGACCGGCCGGCGCTCGCGGTCCGGATGATCATCGCCGCGGACGGCGAGAAGCGCCGCCACGGCTTCCACCGGGTGATGATGCGCTCCCGTGCCAAGCTCGCCTACGCCCAGGCGCAAGCGGCCATCGACGGCCAGCCGGACGCCGCGACGGAGCCGCTTCTGGAGACGGCGCTGCGCCCCCTCTGGGCGGCCTACGCGGCCCTGCGCGCGGCGCGCGACCGGCGCGGGCCGCTGGCCCTCGACCTGCCCGAGCGCAAGATCCTCCTCAGCCCGGAGGGTGCGGTCGACCGAGTGATCGTGCCGCAGCGCCTCGATGCACACCGGCTGATCGAGGAGTTCATGATCCAGGCGAACGTCGCCGCCGCCGAGACCCTGGAGCAGGCGCGCCAGCCCCTGATCTACCGGGTGCACGACGAGCCGGCCCTGGAGAAGGTGCGGGCGCTCGGCGAGGTGCTGGCCTCGGTCGGCATCAAGCTGCCGAAGGAAGGCGCGCTGCGCCCGGCCCTGTTCAACCGGATCCTGGCTCAGGCCGCCGAGACCGAGCACGGAGTCTTCCTCAGCGAGGTGATCCTGCGCAGTCAGGCCCAGGCCGTCTACGCCGCCGAGAATCTCGGGCATTTCGGCCTGAACCTGCGCCGCTACGCGCACTTCACGTCGCCGATCCGCCGCTACGCCGACCTGATCGTCCACCGGGCGCTGATCACCGCCTGCAAGCTCGGCGAGGACGGACTCGCCAACGAGGTGTCACTCGGCGAGCTGGCACAGGTCGGCGAGCAGATCTCGGCGGCCGAGCGCCGCGCCATGGCGGCCGAGCGCGAGACGATCGACCGGCTGATCGCCCACCACCTCGCCGACCGGATCGGGGCGACCTTCGAGGGCCAGATCGCCGGCGTGACCCGGGCCGGGCTGTTCATCAAGCTCGACGAGACCGGCGCGGACGGCTTCGTTCCGGTGTCGCAGCTCGGCGCCGACTACTTCCGCCACGAGGAGGGCCGCCACGCCCTGGTGGGCGAGCGGACCGGCGAGACCTTCCGCCTCGGCGACCGGGTCGAGGTGCGCCTCGTCGAGGCCGCGCCGGTGGCGGGCGCGCTGCGCTTCGAGCTGCTCAGCGAAGGCCGGACCCGGACCGGCGCGCGAAACGCCGGGCCGGGCAAGAAGCCCGGTGGACGTCCCTTCAAGGCCGCGCCGCCCGGGCGCCCCTCCGGCATCCGCAACACCGGGTCGCGCCATCGCGGCTCGCGCCGCTGACCCGGGCAGTGTAGACCCTGGCCATGGTCGTCGACGCGCCCCCGGACCGCACCCGCCTGATCCCCGCCATGGCGAGAGGCTTCATCGGCCGCTGCCCGCATTGCGGCCGGGGCCGGATCTTCGGACGCTTCCTGAAGGTGCGGCCGGAATGCGACGAGTGCGGCCTGGAACTGCACCATCATCGGGCCGACGACCTGCCGCCCTACGTGGTGATCTTCATCGTCGCCCACATCGTCGGTTACCTGATCCTGGAGACCGAGAGCGCCTACGAGGTACCCCTCTGGGTCGAGATGGGGGTCTGGCCCGTCTTCACGCTCCTGTTCGCGCTGGGCCTGCTCCAGCCGGTCAAGGGCGCCGTCGTCGGGTTGCAATACGCCCTTGGCATGCACGGCTTCGCCACGCTACCGCGGAGCCGACCCGCCTCGGGGCCGGAGGAGACACGCCTTGCCGCTGCCGCAGCAGGAGCCCCAGATCGCCACAGCTCCTGAGCGGAAGCCCGCCGCCGCGCGCCTGCGGCCGCGGGACGCCGCGACCCTGATCGTGATCGACCGGCGCGGGCGGGGCGGCCCCAAGGTCCTGATGGGCCGGCGCAACCCGAACCTCGCCTTCATGCCGGGCAAGTTCGTGTTCCCGGGTGGCCGTATCGAGCTCGGCGACCGCCACATGCCGGTGGCCGGGGCGCTCCCCGACTACGCGGAGGCGGCGCTGACCCGGCAGGTCTCCCGGCCGCCACACCATCTCGGCCGGGCTCTGGCGCTCGCCGCCATCCGCGAGACCTACGAGGAGACCGGCCTGCTCCTCGGCACGACGGAGCACGGCGCCCCTGAGGACGTCCCGACGGGATGGGAGGGCTTCGCCCTGCACGGCGTGCTGCCCGATCTCGAGGCGCTGCACCTCGTGGCCCGCGCGATCACCCCGCCGAAGCGGGTCCGCCGCTTCGACACGCGCTTCTTCGCCATCGACCGCCGGATGGTGGCGGCCGAGGAGCCGGGGCGGATCACCGCCGACGCCGAACTGACGGAGCTCGCCTGGGTCCGTCTCGACGCGGCGCGCAGGCTCGACCTGCCGTACATCACCCGCGCCGTCCTGGATGACCTGGAGCCGCAGATCGCCGCCGAGTTCGCCCCGCACCGGGTGATCCCCTTCCACTACGAACGCTACGGTCGCCGCGAGCGGGTGGCCTTGTGAGCCGTTCGGAGAAGCTGGGACGGGAGGCGCGGCGGACAATCAGATCGGAGGATGTGGCGGCGATCTCGGCGGCCGTGACCTGCGTCACCGTCGTCGGCATCGGATTGAGCCTCTCGATTCCGCTCCTGTCGATCGAGCTGGAGCGGCGCGGCGCGTCGAGCACGCTGATCGGGCTGAACACCGCGGTGGCGGGCATCGCCAGCATCTGCACGGTGCCGTTCGTGCCGCGGCTCGCGGCGCGGATCGGCGTCGCCCCCCTGCTCGGGCTGGCGCTCGTCATCGGGGCGATCAGCCTCGCGCTGTTCCCCATCCTGCCGGGCATCGCCCTGTGGTTTCCCCTGCGCTTCGTCTTCTCGGCGACGCTCGGGGCGCTGTTCGTTCTCTCCGAGTATTGGATCAACGCCGCCGCCCCACCCGAGCGCCGCGGCCTCGTGATGGGCATCTATGCGACCGTCCTGGCGGCGGGATTCGCGGTCGGACCGCTCCTGCTGGCGTTGGTCGGCACCACGGGACTGGCGCCCTACGCGACCGGGGCGGCCCTGATGCTGGCCGGCGACGTGCCGATCATGCTGGCCCGCGGTCTGTCGCCGACGATCGCGGCGGGTTCGGGCCGGGGTATCCTCGGCTACATTCGGCTCGCCCCCGGCGCGCTGGCGGCCGCCCTCGCGTACGGGGCCGTGGAGACGGGCATCTTCGCCATCCTGCCCCTCTACGGTCTGCGCCTCGGCTACGACGCGCAGGGCGCGGCCGGACTCGTGAGCCTGATCGCGCTCGGCAACGTGCTGTTTCAGATCCCGTTCGGCTGGCTCGCCGACCGGCTCGACCGCGGCGCGGTGCTGCTCGGAGCCGGCCTCGCGGGCGCCGCTGGCTCGGCCCTGATCCCGCTCACGGCCGGGAGTCCCGTGGCGTTCGGCCTGCTCCTGCTGGTCTGGGGCGGCATCGCCGGCACCCTCTACACGGTCGGCCTCGCGATGCTCGGCGACCGCACGCCGCCGAACGATCTCGCGGGCGCCAACGCGGCCTTCGTGGTGCTCTACAATGTCGGGCTGATGCTGGGGCCGCCGCTGATTGGCGGCGGGCTCGACCTCGTGCCGCCGCACGGCTTCGCGCTGGCCCTGCTCGTCCTGTTCCTGGCCTTCGCGGGCTGGCTCGCCGCGACGGGCGGGGGGCGGGCCCGCTCTTGACCTGACGGGCCCGATCGGGCATTCACCCGCCCGTATTCGGCCGGGTCTCCCCGGCCATTTGCGTTTCGCTCACGCGGAATGCCGCACCCTGCAGGAGCGCCGCGCCATGGCCAAGGCCGTCACCGTCAAGATCAAGCTCATCTCCACCGCCGACACCGGGTACTTCTACGTCACGAAGAAGAACTCGCGTACGCAGACCGAGAAGCTGACGATGCGCAAGTACGATCCGGTCGTGCGCAAGCACGTCGACTTCAAGGAATCCAAGATCAAGTAATCGTTGGCGCGCATCGCCTGACGATCGTGGAAGCCGCCCTCGCCGGGGCGGCTTTTCTCGTTGGCGATGCGAGCCTGCGCGGTGCCCCAGCGGGGCGCTAGCGCCCGGCCTGCACCTTGTCGACGAAGCGCTTGATGTCGTCCGCGACGGGGGCCTGCAGGCTGAAGGGGAAGCTGATCGACCACGCCGTCTGGGCGTGACCGAGACCCGGGTAGATGTGCAGGTCCGGGTCGTTTCCGGCAGCCCGTAAGCGGTCGGCCAGCGCGACCGTCGCGGCGGGCCTGACGTCTAGGTCCGCCGAGCCCGCGAGCAGCATCATGGCTGGATGCCGGCCTGCAGCGTGCGCGACGGGCTGGAGGCCGGGGTCGCTGCCGGCGAAGACCTTCACATCCGCCGGCTCGGTCAGGGCCGAGACGGCGTAGGGCCCGGAAAGCCCGATGATTCCGGCCAGCGCGGCCGGGCTCGATCCGACATGCTCCAGCCAGACCGGGTCCAGCCCGAGCATCGCGGCGGCCCATGCGCCGGATGAGTGTCCGGCGATCACGACGCGACGCGGGTCACCGCCCAGGGCCGCGGCATTGGCGATGGTCCAGGCGAGTGCGGCGGCGTTGTCGCCCAGGATGTCCGGCAGGCTTGCGGTCGGGAAGTGGCGGTACTCGGGAATGACCGTGACGAAGCCCTGCCGCGCCAGGGCGGCACCGACATAGGCGAACGCATCCTTGGTGCCCTCGCGCCATCCGCCCCCGTACAGGAACACCACGATGGGGCGGGGACTGTTGGAGGCCGGCCGATAGACATCCGCCTGATGCTGGCCGCCCGCGGCGTAGGCGAGGTCTTTCTGCACGCGGACTTCGAGCGGTGCGAGCAGGTTCAGGATCACAAGGATGGCGTGGGCCAGCCGGTCGGTCAGGTAGCTCAGCATGATCGCCCGGTCCGCGTCTCTGACCGACGTCGCGAAGGCGCTCCGCCCCCGGTCCGGACGGTGCGGGCGGTCACGCCGCGATGGCCGCGACGCCTCACGTCCATCCCGGCGTGGCGAGGACGGGCTCGGGGATGCGGGGACGGGCTTCATCCCCCGGCCGTACCGCCGGGGCGCGCTGTGCGGCGCGCAGGAGGTCGCGCAGCGCCTGTGCGAGCAGCACCTGGGCCTGTGGTGAGCCGAGATTGTGGTCGGCCCCCGGCACCACCGTCACGGGGGCGCCGAGGCGCCGCTCGGCCCAACCCGGGAAGCGACCCAGGTGGCGGCGCACGGCCATGAGGCCGGGATCGCCTGCGCTGTAGAGCAGGTGGATCCGGGCGCCCCGGCGCCGGAGTCCGGCGACGCGCCGGGCGACAGAGCCGCCCGGTGCACCGGGACGCCATGCCCGGCGGAGGCGCCGGAGCGCCGATTCGGCGCCCCGCCGGGCCAGGGCCCCGGCGATGGCTCGAACGCGGATCTTCCCGGTGAGCAGACGACGCCACGTCGAACCCTGCGCGAGAAGCCCCGCGTAGGTGTTGACGCTCCCGAACGTCTGCCGGATGACGGTGTCGAGATCCTGATCAGGATCCCAGTCGAAGCAGTACAGATTGATCAAGAGCGCCCCGTCGACGCGCGCGTCCCGGCAGAGCGCGTGGAACGCCGCGTAGGCGCCGCTGCACCCGCCGACGAGAATGATCGGACCGCCCGTGCCGGCGACGTGATCGATGGCCGCGCTCACGTCGCCCGATCCATCCGGCGCGAAGAGCGGCTTGCGGCCGTCCGACCGCTCCGCGCTGTCGCCGATGCCGCGGAGATCGAAGCGGACCGAGCGGACGCCCTCGGTGGCGAGGCTCCGGGCGAGGTTCGTGGTCTGCCGCCCCCACCCGGAATGCACGGTCATGCCGGTCGAGACGAAGAGCACCGTGGGCGCGGCCGCATCCGGGATCGGCGGTCCGCACCGGACCCCGAACAGGCCCGGGACGGACCGGACCGGCTCTTCCGTCCATCCCGGTCCCGCCAGATGCGCCGGAGGCAGATACGCCGGCCCGATCGCGTCCTTCGCCATCATGTCCGGCGCCATCATGTCCGTGGCGAAGGCCGTGATGCGCCTGAAATCCACCTCTGGCACGCTCGCGAAGATCGGGTCGCCGACCAGCTGCGCGAGCCCCGGGAACGGTCCCGCGGTCACGGTACAGCCCAGCGTGTCGAGGTGTCCGGCCAGCCCCCTGGCGTCCGGTGCGAGGAGCAGGATCCGCGGGGCCGGCGGCCGCCCGATCCGCGCGAGGTTGAGGGTCGCGAGATCGGCCAGGAAGTCCGCCTCCATGCGAAACCCGCCGACCAGCAGGCTGTCCGGCTCCTGCGGCGGGGCCGAACCATCCGGCAGGCGCCCGATCGTCTGGCCACGCAGCCGCATCTCGCGCAGGTACGCGCGTCCGCTGGTGACGGGCGCCAGCAGGACGAGGCGGTCCACCGCCGCCTCCTCCGCGGCCAGCGCAGCGAAGGCCGCGCCCAGGCGCAGGCCGACGAGGACGATCTCGGTCACCCCGGCCGTATCGCGCAGGAAGCCGATGGCCTGACGGACCGCCGCGACACATCCGTCGAGTCGCGCCTCTGGGGGATCGGCCGAGTTTCCCTCTCCGGGGTAGTCGAAGCGCAGCGTCGGGCAGCCCGCAGCCGCGAGTTCACCGGCCAGGACCCGCCAGGGCCGGTGCGCCGCCATCTGCTCGAACCCGTGCGCGCCGCAGAGGACCACGCCGCGCCGTCCGGCCGCCGGGTGGAACCATCCGAAGAGGCCGCCGAAGGTCACCGGGGCCGGCTCGGATGGCCCGCCGGACGGCCCGGTCCCGGATCTCGCCTCAACCATCATGACCGAATTCCACGATCTCGTTGCTGTTGAGCGCGCGGACGCTGCCGCGCGGAAGCCGGTCGCTCCCCGGGAACACGAGGGTACGCGTCGTCCCGGGCGCGAGATGGAAGTGATTGTCGCTGGGGCGGCCTCCGGGTGCCTGCACCTGGACGCCGAGGGCGAGGCGCTTCGCGGAGACGTGCAGTCCCGGACCGGAGACCGTCGTCACGGGCTCGACGCACAGCCCCACCGACTCCCGCGCGCTCGGGCGGATGCCGGGAAAGTGGAAGCTCTCGGCGATCACGGTCCCGTCCGCGCCGGTCAGTCGCGCGTGCGCGACGTCGTGGATCCGCGGCCCGAACCGGTAGCTGTCGGCGGCATCGAAGAACCGGCCCAGCAGGTTCGCGGACGACAGCGTCAGGCCGCAACGGCCGGCCAGCACCACGGCGCGCTCGGCCCGCGCCGCGACACGGCCGCCGGCATCGGACAGGGTCAGCGCCAGCGAGCCCTCAAGGGACGCGTCGGTCTCGTTGAGCAGGTGGAGGTGCAGCCCGTCGAGGCCTTCGTCGGTGATGACGACCTGCACGGGGCGGAAGGCGCGCTTCAGGGCGTACCACGCCGATTTCGGGCGGTGCGTCCAGTCGATGACGCCCCAGCCCGCCCCCGGTCCCAGGTCCCGCAGGCACAGGACGAGGCCTCCCGCCGTCGGCGAGCGCGGGCGGCGCCACTCCGCGAACGTCGCCTCCATCACCTCGGCCACGGCCGCGCGGCCGAGTTCGAGGTAGCGCTCCGGGTCGTGCGCGCGCAGCGCGACCGGATCGAGCCCGTAGAGCAGGCCGACGTAGTGATCGCGCACGTCCTCGAAGTCCCAGTCGGCGCCGCGGTCGCGCGGGATGCCGGCGGCCCAGAGCGGATCGCCCGGCCCCGCCGGACCCGGGGTCCCGGGCTCGGGGGGGTTGGCGAAGGCGAGACACTCGCTGGCGAAGCCGACCTCCGCCCGGCGGGCATCCTCCAGAGGGCGGCGATAGGCACCGACGCCAAAGTAATGCGTGCAGCCCTCGCGCGGCCCGAACGGAAGGGCACCGCCGGAGGGCGAGTTGGGCACCACGACGAGGTCGGGGCGCAGGGCTGCGGCGAGCGTCGGCAAGGTCGTCTCGCAGAAGGCGTCGGCCCAGACGGCGCGCGGGGCGCCGAGCATGGCGGCCTGCTGCCAGACCTCGCTGCCCCCGCACAGCACGCAGAGCGACGGCGCCGTCTGCGTGCGGTCGAGGAACGCCGTGACCTCCCGGGCGAGGCCGGCGGCGAATTCGGGATCGGCGTGCGGATAGTCGAAATTCGCCAGCATCAGGTCCTGCCAGACCAGGATGCCGAGTTCGTCGCAGAGGTCGAAGAAGTCCGACGCCGGGTAGAGCGTGGTGCCGGGCACGCGCAGCATGTTCATGCCGGCCTCGCGGGCGAGCGCGAGCAGCGTCGGGGTGCCGTCGGTGCCGAGCCCGACGAGATCCGGCGGCGTCCAGTTGGCGCCGCGGCAGAACACCGGCACGCCGTTGACCGCGAGCGACAGGCCGTCCTCGAAGGGCCTGGCCAGCGACACGGTCCGGAAGCCGACCCGGCCGAGATCGACCAGCGCGCCGTCGACGCGCACCGATACCGCGTGGAGATGGGGGGTCCCGTGGGTGTGGGGCCACCAGGGCGCGACGCCGGGGAGCGCGAGCTCCCCCGTGAAGAGGCCGGGCTCAGCCTCGGTGAGCGGCGCTTCGTGCCCGCCGCACAGGAGGGCCACATCGGCCGGCCGGCCCTCCATCCGCAGGCGCGCGACCAGGCGGCCGGTCTCCCCGCCGAGGATGGCGCGCAGGTCGGTCGACGCAGGACCGGGGCGGACCGGCTCGATCGTCACCGGGCCGTAGGGGCCGACGCCGTCGATCTCCGGGCACCAGCCCGGCATGAACCCGAGGGGGCTGGTGCGGACGTGGCGCAGCGACCCGGGCGTGATCATCCGCGGGCGCCAGCGGCCGCGCGGGGCCGGGCGGTCGAGCTCCGCGCGCAGCGACCGGAAGCAGATCGCGAGATCGGCCTCCGCGCCGAGATCGGCCTCGACGGCCTGCGCCTCGAACATTGAGCGGGATGTCAGGACCGGCACGCCGTCGAGCCAGATCTCGGCCAGCGTCGCGAGCCCCTCGAAGCGCAGGCGGACCCGTCCGGATCCGGCGACGGAGGTGCGGTACCAGACGTCGCGGTCGTGGATTGGCCCGGGCGCGGCCTCTGTCCAACGCCCGGCCGCGCGCAGGGCGTCGGCGGCCGTGCCCGGGACGCAGGCCGGGATCCAGTCGGTCACGCGGTCGAGATCGCCGGGGCCCGCGCAGGCACCCGCCGGCGTCGCGGCGACGCGCCAGGGTCCGGAGAGAGGCTGCGGGCCCCGGCCGTCGACGCTGCGGATGCGGGCCATCGCGTGACCTAGGCGACCAGCGTCCGGTCCAGGGACGCGAAGACGCGCTCGTAGGTCGCCGCGAGGGGATCGAGTCGCGCGGCCAGCCCCGCGGCGCTGCGCCGGTGGAAGGCGCGGGCGAGCTGGAACTGGAAGGCCTTCGCCTCCCGGCTCAGGTCGGCAGCGGCCTCAGCGGCTGGGGCGAAGGCGCCGACGCCCTGGACTTCGAGCCACGCGAGGTGACTGGACAGCATCTCGAAGTTCGCACCGAGCTGGCGGGTCGTGTTGAACGCGTAGGCGTGGAACACGCTGAGCGGCCGGCTGACCAGGCCCTCGGCGGTGGCGGCGAGCGCGTCGCGGAAGGCGAGGACCGGATTGTGCCGGGGCGCCCGAGCGCGGTGCCGCAACAGCAGGTCGCGAGCCGCGCCCGGCAGGTCGGATAGGCTCATGGGCGGCGCGACCGCCTTCACGAACTCGGCGTAGGGCGGCAGCACCGCCGGACCGAAGATCCCGGCGTAATCTCCTCCCGACAGCCGGAAGCGGCCGGCATTGTGGAGGTAATCGAGTTCCCCGGCCTCCGGATCGAGGGCCAGGATTCCGATGGTGGTCTTGGCGTGGTCGCGGCCGTAGGTCGTCCCGCTCGTATCGGGCAAGTGAATCGCGTCGACCTCCACCAGCACCGGCCGGCCGGCCTGCGCCTGGATCAGCGCATGCGCCTCAAGGCCGTTGTAGACGGCGAGTTCCAGCACCTCCAGGCCGTAGAGCCGCTCGATGTCCCCGGGCGGCGGCTTGAAGAAGGTGAACTGGTCGCCCTCGAAATCCTGCCGCAGGGTGAAGCCCAGCATCGCCTCCGGCACGAGGCCGCGGCCGTGCAGCAGCTCGATCCAGAGGTCGACGTAGCAGTTCGTCTCCGGCCAGTCCCGGTCGGTACCGTGGAGCCGGTGCGGGACGTAGGGTCCCGCTGGGCCGAGCCCCGTGGGCAGGCGCAGCGCGGCGGTCACCGCCTCAGCCCCACAGCGCGGTGCGGACCGCCGCGGGCCATGCGGCGAGGTCGAGGCCGTGATGGCGCAGGAGCGCCAGGGTGATCCGCTCCAGCCCGAAGCCGACGCAGGCCGTGTGGGCGACGCCGCCATCGGCCTGGCGCAGCTCCCAGGTGCTGCCGAAATGGTCCTGGTGGTAGTTGAAGCTGAGGCAGGCGGTCGGCTTCTCGACGCTGTTGACCGGCACGTTGAGCTCGAACTTGAGCCCCTGCTCCCGCTGATTGTTGGCGAGCATCCGGCCGGCCCGCCCGAAGAACGGGTCGTTGGCCACGTCGATGGCCAGCGGCAGGCCGAGGTCGCGCATCATGGCGGTGCCGCGCTCGAGCCACGATTCGCGGAACGCCAGAACCTGCTCGGGGCTGCCCATCCGGACGTACTCGCGCATCCGGAACAGCTGCATCCGTGTCGGCTCCAGCGAGGGCTCGCGCCGGAAGCAGTAGGATTGCAGGTCGAACAGGCGCCCCTCGGCCGGCAGCGCGCCCCGGGCGGCGGCCACGGGATACAGTGGGTAGCAGGCGGCGGGCGTCAGGACGATGTCGCTGGCCTCCTGCTGCCCCGTCCAGTCACGCCCGGCCTCGACGCAGGCGAGGATCTCGGCGTGGCCCGCGGAGTCGCCGCAGAAGCTGTGGACGGTACCGGCGAGGTTCGGGAAGCCCTTGAGGTAGCCGCTCCGCTCGAAGGCCGGCCGGCTCATGCCGGGCGGAAAGCGCATCACCTCGGCACCGTCCGCCGCGCCGAGGCGGGTGATCAGCCGGTCGAGGGCATCGACCACGCTCTCGAAGGCGCCACTGCGGCCGTACAGGCCATCGACACCGGTGCGGATCAGCAGGCCGTGGTCGAACAGGCGGTCGAGGAAAGTCGGACCGCCCGCCGCCTCGTCATCGAGCAGGGCTTCGTCGGAGGGAGAGGAGAAGGATTCCATCACGCGCTCATGAGCTGGCCGCTGCTCTTCTGCACGAGCAGGAGCTTGGCGGTGTTGGCGAGGATGCGGTCGTTGCCGATCATCAGCGGCGCCGACAGGACATCGCGGAGCGGTCGGCCGAGGCTGAAGGGCGTGTCGTTCTTGTACCCGGCGAGCCCGACGATCGAGAGCGCGCGCCGCACGATGTCCACCGCCATGTCGGAGACGGTGACCTTCAGGTTGTTGAGCATCACGCAGAAGCCGAGCGAGCCGATCGTGTCGGCGTCCCCGTGGGCATCCTCGAACCGGCGGAGCGCGGTCACGATCGTCCCGCGCATCGCCTGATGCGCGTTGGAGACCTCGGCCAGGCGCAGGGCCGTCGGCGGGACCTGTCCGGGCCGCCGCCGCGCCTCGGCCTGCACGAAGGCCCGGGCGCGATCGACGGCGTAGCTCGCGATCCCGTACCAGACGCTGCTCCAGAGCAGGTGCGACGAGGCCAGCATCGACTGCGCGGCGATCTCCGCGAAGGGTTTGGGCAGGATCTGCTCGACGGGCACGTCCCGGGCCTCCAGACGGAAGCCCTCGCTGCAGGTCCCCCGCATGCCGAGCGTGTCCCACCCCCCGGTGCGCCCCAGGGAGATCTGATCGGCCAGGAGCGCCACGAGCACCTGATCGGAGGTCGCGGCGTCCGGGTTGCGCCTCGCCGTGGCCAGGATCAGGTCGGCCTGCGCCCCGTAGGAGATCACCGACGCGTCCTTGCCGAGCGCGAAGACCTCGCCGGTCGTCTCCACCGCGCAGAGGCTGTTGCGCAGGTCGCCGCCGATGCCGGCCTCGGTGGTCGAGGAGGCCACGAGCAGCTGCTCGCGGGCGATCCGCTCCATCAGCCGGCAGTGCCACGCGCTGTCGAGGGCGTGGGTGACGAGGCTCGACACCTTGATGTGGTGCATCGCGAAGACCATCGCGGCCGCGCTGCAGGCATGGCCGAGCGTGCTGCACAGTTCCGCGATCTGCGTGAGCCCGGCTCCCTCGCCGCCGAACTGGCTCGGAATCTGTAGGCCCAGGAGGCGCTCGGCCTTCAGGGCTGCGACCGCCTCCTCGGGGAAGCGGCCCTCGCGGTCGACGGCGTCGGCGTGGCGCGCCGCCACCGCCGCCGCCCGCTCTGCGCGCGCGGCCAGGGTGCTCATGCGGCTTCCTGACGGACCAGCGTGGAGACGGCGTCGCGAATCGCGCGGATCGTCGCGAAGGACTTGCGGTTCAGCAGAGCATCGGGGAACTCGACGCTGAAGCGCTCCTCCAGCGCCAGCATCAGCTGCACCGAGCCGAACGAGTCGAGGCCCATGTCGAACAGGCTGTCGTCCTCGGAAAGCTGATCGGCCTTGCCGGCGAATGCTTCGTTCGAGCCGAGGATGTCGCGGATAGCTTGCGTGATATTCAAGGCGGAACCCCTCCGTTCAATTGTCGTCACACTATTGAGCAGACAGTCCTGCCGTCAAGTGTCTATTCGTTAATAGTAAATGCGTTTGCCGCGCCCGCGGCGGAGTTAAGCAGTCCGGCTCCGATGACCTGAGCGGCGTCGGTCGGCCCACTTTGATCGCGTCGCCTTTCCAAGCACTTTCTAGCTTGGCTTTTCGATTGTCTCAGCCTGGACTTGTGGAGAAGTTCGGGACGGTCGTGGCCTAATTACCCTGTATCCGGAGTTTATAAGGACGGGTCATTTAGGAAGAATCTCGAGAGTCCGTGACTCGGCCGATGGGGATCCGGCATGGTGGCCGCGCCTTCTCCCGACCGGGCGGGCGATCACCCGCGAGCGGCCGGCGCGCCATGATTTACAACCTGCAGATCCTGCGCGCGCTGGCGGCGTACCTGGTCTTCCTGACCCATTTCGGCCCCTACGCGGCGCCGATCCTGCCGCGGCCGGATCTCTTCGCGGTCGGAGCGGCCGGCGTCGACATCTTCTTCGTCCTGTCCGGCTTCATCATGTTCATGAGCACCGCCGGGCGCCGTGAGAATGCCAGGGGATTCCTGCTGCGGCGGGCGGCGCGGGTCGTGCCGGTCTACTGGCTCGTCACCGCGGGCCTTTCCCTCATCGCGGCGACCGGCTTGAAGCCCATCGGCATCACCGAATTCCGGCCCGAATACTTGTTGCAATCCCTCCTGTTCCTGCCGTTCTCGCGTGGCGGATATATCGAGCCCCTGGTCTCCGTCGGATGGACACTCGACTACGAGATGTTTTTCTACGTAGTCTTCGCCGGTCTGCTGGGGATACCAAATCTCGCCTGGCGAGCGCTGGCCGCAGCCGCGATCTTCCTCGGGCTGGCGCTGCTCGGGCTCCTGCCGTTACCGGGGCTCTACTGGGCCTTCTACACGAAGCCCATCGTGATCGAGTTCGCGGCCGGGATCGGGCTCGGCTACGCCTATCGGCGCCTCGACGCGCTCCCGGCCGGCTTCCCGGTGCGGCGTGTGGCGGGCGCGGCCTTCGCGACCGCGGGCCTGGTCGCTCTCAGCGGTCAGCTGGTGGGCGACGCCTACGGATCCGGCGCCGAACTGACGGGCTTCGCCCGACCCCTGGTCTGGGGCTCCGCCGCGACCCTGATCGTCGGTGCCATGCTCCTCTTGGAGCGGGGCGGCGTCATGCTGCGCGCACGCTGGCTGCTCTCGCAGGGCAACGCCAGCTATTCCTTCTATCTGGTCCACAACCTGCTCTTGCACACCGCCGCGAAGATCGCCTCGGTCCTCCTGGATCCGGGCCTCCCGCGCGTCGCCCTGATCTTCGTGATCGCCTTCGCGGCCTCGGCCGCGGTCGGCGAAGGCCTGTTCCGGCATGTCGAGGCGCCCTTGAGCGCGGCCATTCGGCGCCGGTTCGACCAGCGGCCCGCGTCCGTGCCCCTGGGCGAGGCCTTGACCCCGTGACGCAATGAAAGGCCGATCCGGTCGGCCGCACGGCCGCGCCCCTCGGCGGGGGTCGGGTCGCATCCGGCCGCCGAGGCCGCGAGGCGCGGCCACCGATCGCCCGGCATGCCCGTGTATCGCCCAGGAACAGACCGATCACCCACCCCGTCGCCGGCGTTAACATTAATATTATATGGCGATTAATCCTACCTCCGCACTTTTGTTGCCAAACCAATCTTATTTCGGCTTCGAATTCCAGGTGTTGACTTCTTTTTTAGGGCTGGAAACTCTACTGGCGACCGGCACCGCCTAAATCCCAAGTTGAGACCCGCTGGACGGCGTTCTGGCTCAGGGGTTCGGCGCACCGGCGAGGAAGCTGCGATGCGCGTCGCGATTGTACACGACTGGTTGTATGTGGTCGGGGGTGCCGAGCGTGTCCTCGAGCAACTGCTCCGGATCTATCCCGGCGCGGACGTCTACGCGCTGTTCGATTTCCTGCCGGAGGCGGATCGGGCCCGGCTCGGCTACGCGCACGCCCGGACCAGCTTCCTCCAGCGCATGCCCTTCGCGCGCACGCGGCACCGGAACTACCTGCCGCTGATGCCGCTGGCGATCGAGCAGTTCGACCTCTCCGCCTACGACCTGATCATCTCCAGCAGCTACGCGGTGGCGAAGGGCGTCCTGACCGGGCCCGACCAGCTCCACATCTCCTACGTCCACTCGCCCATGCGCTACGCCTGGGACATGCAGCACACCTACCTGCGGGAGAGCGGCTGCGAGGCGGGCGCGAAGAGCCTCGTCGCCCGCTTCATCCTGCATCACATGCGCGTGTGGGACTTCCGCACGGCGGCCGGGCCGAACGCCATCGTGGCCAATTCCGCGTTCGTGGCGCGGCGCATCAAGAAGGTCTACGGCCGCACCGCCGAGGTGATCCATCCGCCCATCACGCTGTCCAGCCAGCGCTTCGACGGACCGCGCGGCAACCACTTCCTCGTCGCGAGTCGGCTCGTCCCCTACAAGAACGTCGAGGCGGTCGTGCGCGCCTTCGCGCGGCTGCCCGACCTCCAGCTCGTCGTGGCCGGCTCAGGCCCGGACGCCGCGCACCTGCGCGCGATCGCGGGACCGAACGTGTCGTTCGCGGGCTTCGTCTCCGACGAGGGCTTGCGCCACCTCATGGCCACCGCCCGCGCCTTCATCTTCGCCGCGGAGGAGGATTTCGGCATCATCGTGCTCGAGGCCTCCGCGGAGGGCACGCCCGTCCTCGCGCTCGGCCGCGGCGGCGTGCGGGAGACGGTCCAGGTCCGCGGACCGCAGCGCACCGGGATGTTCTTCGACACCCCCGATCCCGAGGCCGTCGCGGCCTGCGTGCGGGGATTCATCGAGCAGGAGGACCGCTTCACCCGCGAGGCGTGCCGCGCGCAGGCCGAGATGTTCTCGGCCGACCTGTTCCGGATCCGGTTTTCCCGCTTCGTGGAGGAGCAGCTCGCCCTGCATCGGGCGGCCTGTGAGACCCGGCCGCGCATCCTGCCCCGCCTCGAAGCCGTGGGTTGAGACCGATGTCCTCCTCGCTCCTGACCGTCGATCTGGCCGACCGGTCGCCAGTCCGCCCCGCCTCGCAGGAGAAGGAGCGCGGGGGCCCCCTGGCGGCGCCCCTCGCCCGGATCTGGCGCCGCCGCGCCCTGTTCGCCGCGGTGTTCGCGACGATCTTCGGACTGGCGGTCACCGCCCTGGTGATGATCCCCCCGCAATACGTGGCGAGCGGCTCGGTCATCGTGGCGGAGGCCGAACCCGGCGCCAACAACGCCTCGATGGCCTGGATCCAGAAGATCGGCGATCCGGCCGACATCGAGAGCCAGATCCTGGTGATCCGCTCCCCCCGGCTGCTGCGGATCGCGATCGAGGGCGGCCTCGCCGCCTCCGTCCTGGCCGAATGCCGCTACGCCGCCAGCGGCGGGCGGCCCGGAACGATCTCGGAGAAGAAGGACGCGGCGTGCCTGAAGCTCACGACCGATAACAATGCCCTCGTCGAGTACCTGCAGAAGCGCTACGCCGTCACCAGCTCCGGCCGGTCCCGCATCATCACCATCGGGTACAAGTCGCCGCTGCCCGAGACGGCGCAGACGATGGCCAACGGCCTCATCAACGCCTTCCTCGAGGATCAGCGCGAAGCGCAGGCCTCCAGCCGCAAGGCCGCCGCCGACTGGCTGCACACCGAGATCGGGCAGCTCGACGAGTCGATCCGTGCGGACGAGACCCGGATCCAGACGTTCCGCCGCCGCAAGGGGCTGCTGAAGGGCGCCAGCGCACCGATCAGCGCCGAGCGCCTGACCAACATCAGCCATCAGCTCGCCAGCGCCGAGGCCGCCAAGGCCGACGCCGCCGCCCGCCTCGGCGAGATCGAGAGCCGGGGCCCCAGCGGCGCCGAGAGCGCCCCCGCGGTCCTGGCGAGCCCGACCATCGTGTCGCTGAAGCAGCAGCTCAGCGGCGTCAGCGCGCAGCTCGCCAACCAGAGCACCCTGCTGGGCGCCAACCACCCGGCGATCCGCGCTCTGACGACCGAGCGGGCGAGCCTGCGGGCGCGCATCGAGCAGGAAATCGGCAACGTCGCGCAGGGGCTGCGCAAGACCTTCGAGGCGTCGAGCACCCTCGCCCGGTCGCTGCGCGCGCAGCTCGACGCGGCCAAGACCGAGGCCGCCGCCGCCATGGACGACGAGGCCTCGATCGAGGGCATGGTGCGCAACGCGGAGATCAAGCGCACGCGCTACGCCGACCTCGTGAAGCGGACGGGCGAGCTGGAGACGGAGCGGCGCATCCTCACCGGCAGCACCCGCCTGGTCAGCCTCGCCGAGCTGCCGCAGGAGCCGTTCTCACCCAAGGCCGTGCCGCTCCTGGCGGGCGGCCTTGTCCTGGCGGGCGTGCTGGCGGCAGCGGCGGCGCTGCTGCGCGACGTGACCGACCGCCGGGTCCGCACCTCCGCGCAGCTCATGGCCGGCACCGGCGCCCCGGTCTTCGCCCAGCTGCCGTGCCTGGAGGCGCCCGGCCTCGTCGGACGCCTCTCCGACCGGCACCGGGAGCTCGACCTGCCCGACGCCCTGGAACGGGCGCGCGTGGACCCGACGATGCAGAACGTGCTGCGGAACCTGCACGCCCACTTGGTCCTGGCCGGCGGCGGTGCCTCGCGGGTCATCCTGGTGACCTCGTCGAAGCCCCGCGAAGGCAAGTCCTTCACCGCCTTCGCGATGGCCGGGGTCAGCGCCGCGAACGGGCGCCGGGTGCTGCTGATCGAGTGCGACCTCCGCCGGCCGAACTTCGAGTCGTCGCTCGGCCTCGGGCGGGGCCCGGGCCTCGGCGGGGTGCTGCGCGGCGAGATCAGCCCGGCCGAGGCGGTGGTCTCGGCCGGACGCTTCGACGTGATCCCGGCCGGGACGCCCACGCCGGACTCGACGGAGCTCCTGATGAGTTCGCGCATGATCGATTTCCTCGCGTGGAGCCGCCGCTACGATCTCGTCCTCCTCGACACCCCGCCGACGAGCCTGCTGATGGATGCCTCGCTGCTGGCCCGGCACGTGGACGGCGTCCTCTGCTGCGCCCGCTACGGCCAGTCGCAGCTCTCCGACACGATCGAGACCGTGGCGAATCTCCGCCGGGCGGGCGGCGCCGTCCTCGGCATCGCGATGACGATGGTCCGGCCGGGACGCCAGACGACCTACGACGCGATGGCGCTCCCCGAGCCGCGCTACGCCGAGACGGCGCGATGAGCGGCGTCCTGCCCGTCGAGACCCTCGCCGATCGCGGGCCCCTGGACGGCGCCCGCGTCGCCAGCCCCGGCCATGGCACGCACCCTCGCGTCCTGTTCGTGAGCCACACCGGTACGATGTCGGGTGCGGAGCTCGTCCTGCGCGACGCCGTGCGCCCCTGGGCGGGTTCGACGGCGCTCCTGTTCGAGGACGGAGCCTTCGCGGGCGCCCTGCGGGACCTGGGGCTGAAGGTTCGCCTCGCCCGGAGCGGCGCCGCGCTGACGGGACTGCGCCGCGACGCCTCGCCCCTGCGCGCCCTTCCGATGCTCGGTCGCCTCGGAGGCCTCGCGCTGGAGGTGGCCCGCGCGGCGCGCGCCTGCGACGTGGTCTACGCCAATTCGCAGAAGGCCTTCCTGCTCGCTTCGCTGCCGGCCCGGCTGGTCGGCCGTCCGCTCATCTGGCACCTGCACGACATCCTCGATGGCGCGCATTTCGGCCGCGCCCAGCGCCTCGTCCAGGCGCGCCTCGCGAACCTCTGCGCGGCCCGGGTGGTCGTGCCCTCGCAGGCCGCGGCGGACGCCTTCCTGCGCGCCGGCGGGCGGCCGTCCCTGGTGACCGTCGTGCCGAACGGCCTCGACCTTGACCGCGACCCCCGCCCCGCCGCGGCGTTGCGGGCCGAACTCGGCCTGCCCGCGGGTCCCCTGATCGGTGTGTTCAGCCGACTCGCGCCCTGGAAGGGGCAGGACGTGGTGCTCGAGGCGCTGGCCGAGCTCCCCGGCGTCCGGTGCATCGTGGTCGGCGCGCCGCTGTTCGGCGAGGACGCCTACGCCGCGCACCTGCGCGACCGCGCGGCGGCGCGGGGTCTCTCCGACCGGGTGCTGTTCCTCGGGCAGCGCGGGGACGTGCCCGCGCTGATGCAGGCGGTCGACGCGGTCGTGCACCCTTCGGTCGACCCCGAACCCTTCGGCCGGACTCTCGTCGAGGCGATGCTGGCCGGCGTGCCGGTCATCGCCACCGATGCGGGGGCCTCCGCGGAGATCCTCGACGGCGGCGCGGTTGGCACCCTCGTGCCGCCGCGGCGACCCGACCGCCTCGCCGCCGCCCTCGCCGAACTCTTCGACGCGCCGGACGCGTTCGTCGCGCGCACGCGCCGCGCCCGGGAGCGGGCGATCGCCCGCTACGGGGCGGCGGAAATGCAGCGCGCCCTCGCCGACCTCATCCTCCGGGTCGCCGCCCGCGCGTGAGCGGCCGGCGATCCCCTGCCATGTACGGAGCTGTCGGAGCCGCCATGCCGCGCGTCCTCGTGAACATGCCGACCCAGCATGCCGGGCGGCCGTCAGGCGTCGCGCTCGTCGCCTTCCGGGTGATCGCCGGACTGGTCGAGCGCGGCACCGTCTCGGTCGTGCTGCGCTCGCCCTGGACCCGCGCGCAGCTTCCCGCAGCGATCCGCGACCGGATCGAGGTCGTCACCGTGGCGCGCCCGCGCATCATGCTGCTCGACGTCCTGCGCCAGGCCGTGACCGTGCCGCGGCTGTGCCGCTCCCTGAACATCGACGTGGTGCTGAACGCCGATCCCTACGGCGCCGCCTTCGGCGGGCGCGCGCGGGTGAGCGTCGTCCATGATCTCTACTTCCGGACGATGCCCGAGCGAACGCGCTCCCGGGAAGCCCGGACCACGGACCCGATCTTCCGGCTCGTCCTCGGAAACAGCGCCCGGGTCATCGCGGTCTCCGAGACGACGCGGGCCGACCTCGGGCGCCACTATCCGTTCCTGCGAGACCGGACCCGGACGGTCCCCTCCGCCGCGATGCTCGATCCCGCCGCGACCGACCCGACCTTCGCGGTCCCGGAAGGACCGTTCGTGCTGGCCGTGGGCAACGCCCTCTACAACAAGAACTTCGCGACCCTCGCACGGGCCGTCGCGGCGCTCGCGCGCCCCGGGATCGGGGTCGTCCACGTGGGCGAAGACCCGGACGAGGCGATCGCCGCCGCCCTCGGCGACGCGCCGGTCCGGCTGACCCGGCTGTCGCGGATCGGCGAGGGCCAGCTCGCGGAGCTCTACCGGCGCGCCCTGTGCCTGTGCGTGCCGTCCTTCGCGGAGGGGTTCTGCCTGCCGGTTCTGGAGGCGCAGACGCTCGGCTGTCCGGTGCTCTGCTCGGACCGGTCGGCCACCCCCGAGATCGCCGGCGCGGGCGCTCTGACCTTCGATCCCGCCGACGCCGCGTCCCTCACCGCGTGCCTCGGCCGCCTCATCGACGAGCCCGGGCTGCGGGCCTCGCTGATCGCCCGCGGCTACGAGAACGCCCGCCGGTACGATTGGGCCGAGACCGCGCGCCGCTACGAGACCCTGCTGCTCGACGCGCTCCGGGACGCCGCGCGCGAACACCCCGCCCGGGAGGTGCCGCATGCGCATCCTGCACCTTAGTTCGCTCTACCCGCCCGAGCAGGTCGGCGGCGCCGAGCTGATGGTCGAGACCCTGGCGCGCAGCCAGGCCGGCTCGGGCCACGCCGTCGCGGTCGCCTGCACGGCCCGGCAGGTCGAGGCACCGACCCTGCAGGACGGCGTCACGGTCTATCGGACCGGCTACGGGACGCCGTTCCACATCCTCGACTGGCCGGAGCGCGGGCGCCTCGACCGCCTCCGCTACAAGCTGGCGGCCCAGTGGAACCGTCACACCCTCGTCCAGATGGCGGCGGCGGTGCGGGATTTCGCGCCTGACGTGGTGAACACGCACTCGATCTCGGAGCTGTCCCCGGCCATCTGGCCGATGCTCCGGCGGCTCGGCGTGCCGGCAGTTCACACGCTGCACGACTTCACCAGCCTCTGCACCAACGGCGCGATGGCGCGCCACGGTCAGGCCTGCGACGGCCAGCACCTCAAGTGCCGGATCTACGCGGAGCCGCACCGCCGCTGCCAGCGGTCGGTCGCGGCCGTCGCGGCCGTGGGCACCGACATCCTGGAGCGGCACGTCGCGGCCGGCTTCTTCGGCGCGGTTCCGGCGGCGTTGCGGCGGGTGATCTGGAACCCGATCCCGCCGGGCGCCCCGGCGATCCGCCGCCCGCGCGCGTCCGGTTCGCCGGTGACGTTCGGCTATCTCGGGCGCATCGAGCCGGCGAAGGGCACCGACGTGCTGCTCGACGCCTGTCGGCGGCTGCCGCCCCAGGGCTGGCGGCTCGCCGTGGCGGGCCGCGCCGCGGACGGGATCGACCGGTACCGCGCCCGGGCCGAGGGATTGCCCGTGTCCTTCGTGGGCTATGCGGAGCGCGACGCCTTCCTGGACACCATCGACTGCCTCGTCGTCCCGCCGATCTGGCCCGAAGCCTTCGGCCGGACTGTGGCGGAAGCCTACAGCCGAGGCGTACCGGTGATCGGGACCGCCACCGGCGGCATCGGCGAGCAGATCGGATACGGCCCCTGGCTGGTGCCGCCCGGCGATGCCCCCGCCCTCGCGGCGGCGATGGCGCGCGTCGTCGCCGAGCCCGGCCGGCTCGCCGATGGGCTCGGCCGCGCCGCGGCGGTCCGCGCCGGGACCGACCCGACGGCCGTCGCGACCGCCTACCTCGACCTCTATGCCGCGGCCCGCAGCGCGGCCAGCTCCGACCCAGCGCCCGCGCATGCTGCGCGCCAGCACCTCAGCGAGTGCCGCCCATGACCGCCTCCTCCCTTCCCCAGGCCTACGCGCGGCTTCTGCCGGGCGCGCCGACCGTCACGGGGCGCGACACACGGTTTGATGGGACGGCCCTGCGGGCCTCGACGACGCCCCTGCGGATCCTGCATCTCAGCGCCCTCTACCCGCCCTACATCGTGGGCGGTGCCGAGCGCTCGGTGGAACACCTCGCCGAGGAACTGGTCGCGGCGGGTCACACGGTGGCGGCGGCCTGCATCGCCCGGGAGCCCGAGCCCAAGAGCGTGCGCAGCGGCGTCACGGTCTACCGGATGGCGCACCACAACGATTTCTGGCTGGAGGACTGGCCCAAGGCGACCCGCGTCGGGCGGGCCTGGGCGAAGCTCAAGCAGCAGTGGAACTTCGCCATCGCGGCCGAGTTCGGCCGCGTCCTCGACGATTTCCGCCCCGACATCGTCAACACCCACTCGCTCCTCGACGTCTCGACCCTGGTCTGGCGCGAGGCGGCCAAGCGCGGGATCCCGATCGTCCACACGGTCTGTGAGTACGATCTGATCTGCGGCAACGCCGCCATGTTCAAGAACGGCAAGCCCTGCGAGCGGTGGCACCTCGGCTGCAAGGTGGTGAATGCGGGCAAGCAGATCACCAACCGGTCGGTGGACGCCGTCGTCAGCGTCGGCACCGAGATCCTGAAGACCCACGTCAATCACGGCCTGTTCACGCATCTCGCGCCGGAGCGCCGCCGGGTGATCTTCTACTCCTGTACGGTCCCCGAGGGTGACCCCGAGGCCCGCCGCCGGATCGACCGGACGGGCAAGCCCATGACGTTCGGCTATCTCGGCCGGATCAACACCGAGAAGGGGGTCGGCACGCTGGTCGACGCCTTCAAGCGGATCGGCCCCGGCGACTGGCGCTGCCTCGTGGCCGGCCACGCGATGGACGACTCGATCGAGCGCTTCAAGGCGCAGGCCGCGGGCCTGCCGGTGGAGTTCGTCGGCTGGGCCAAGCCCGCCGACTTCCTCAGCGAGATCGACGTGCTCGTGGTCCCCTCGTTCTGGGCCGAGCCCTCGCCGCGGACGATCTACGAGGCCTACACGATGGGCGTGCCGGTGATCGGCGCGGCCTCGGGCGGCATCCCCGAGCTGATCGGCGCGGACAACGCCGACTGGCTGTTCACGCCGGGCGACGATGCCGACCTCGCCGCGCGCTTGGGGTCCGTGATCGCCCGGGGCCGCCGCGGTCTCCCGGACGAGCGCAGCTTCCAGCACGTCATCCGCGAATCGACCTCGGAGCGCGTCGCCGAGAAGTATCTCGACCTCTACGCCGAACTCGTTGCCGAGCGCCGGGCGGCCCGCCCGTGAGCGTGGGCGCACCAGTCCTGACCGAGGCGGCGGCGGCCGCGGAGGCCGCCGAGCGCGCGCCGGGCCTCGTCTCCGGCGCGGAGGTGACCGGCCGCTCCTTCGACGCGGCGCGGTGGGTCGCACTCGCCTCCGTGGGCAACGTCGTCCTGAGCTTCGGTGTCTTCCTCGTGCTGGCCCGGCTGATCGGGCCCGCGGAGTTCGGGATGGTGGCGATCGCCGCCGTCTTCATCGACATCCTGCAGATCGTGGCGCGCTGCGGCCTCCCGGACGCGGTGGTGCAGCGCGCCGACCTCGACGAGGATTTCGCCGCAACCGCCTTCTGGGTGATGCTCGGCACGGGTGCCCTGTGTGCGGCGGCGCTGGTGGCCGTGGCAGGGCCGATCGCCGCGATGTTCGACCTGCCGGAGTTGCGCCCCGTCCTGTGCGCGCTCTCGGCCTGCTTCGTGATCACCGCCGCCGGGGCGATCCACGAGGCGCGCCTGCAGCGCAGCTTCGGCTTCCGCAAGCTCGCCCTGCGGGCGCTCGGCTCCAACGTCCTCGGCGGGGCGGCCGCCCTGGCGCTGGCAGTGTCGGGCTACGGCGTCTGGAGCCTCGTCGTGCAGCGCCTCGTCGCGGCCACGGCGACCACCCTGCTGACCTGGGCGGCATCCCGCTGGGTGCCGGCCCGCCGCCTCGACCTCGCGGCCGCGCGGGCGCAGATCGCCTTCGGCTCCCGGGTGTTCTGCACCTACCTGCTGCTCGTCGCGGCGATCCGCAGCCAGGAGGTGATCGCCGCCTACTTCCTGTCGGCCGCCGACGTCGGATACCTCCGCCTCGCGTGGCGCTGCATCGACCTCGTCAGCCAAGTGGCGGTCATCCCCCTCACGACGGTCGGCCTGACCACCTATGCCCGCCTGCAGGATCGGCCCGCCGACCTCGCCGCGACCTTCCACGGCTTCACCGCGGCCTCGGCCTTCCTGGCGGTGCCGGCCTTCTTCGGCATGGCGGCCGTTGCGCCGACGCTGGTCCCGTTCCTGTTCGGCGACCAGTGGCACGACGCGGCGCCGGTCCTGCGGATCCTGGCGCTCCTGGCACCGGAATTCGTCGCGACCTCGATGCTGTGGATGATCTTCACGGCGCTCGGGCAGACCGGAATGGCCCTCCGGCTCGCGGGGGCGCAGTTCGCCCTCGGCGCGGCGGCGGCCGTCGTGACCGCGCCCCTGGGGCTCGCAGCCCTGGCCGCCGGGCACGTGGTGCGGGCCTACCTGTTCACGCCCTTCATCGTGGACAGGGTCGGGCGCCTTGTGCCGGTGGGCAACCGGTCCGTCTTCCGCGTGCTCACGCCGGTGACGGCCTGCGCGGTCGTGATGGCCGGCCTCGTCCTGCTCGTGCAGGGGCCGATCCAGGATGCCCTCGGGGACCGGCTCGGCCTGTTCGCGTCCGTCGGGATCGGCATCCTGGCCTATGCCGGGCTCGCCCAGACCTACATGCGCGACACGGTCCGGACGGCGCTGGGCTTATTCCTGCGCCGTGCCGCCTGATCGGCACCCTCCGCCAACCTTTGCCGGTGAGACTGACGACGGGATGCGCGCGTGTTCGAACGGATCGGGGCCATGACGGGACAGGCGGTGGCGATCGAGGAGCGGGCGCCGACAGCCTCCGTCGCCGTCGACGGCGCGGCGGTGTTCCTGCTCGGGGCCGCCCTGCAGTTCAACGTGCTGACGTCCAGCTTCGGATTGCCGTTTCAGCGCCTGTCCGACCTCCTGCCCTTTCTGCTCATCCCGTGGCTCGGCCTGCGGCGCGCGGTCCTCGCGGAAGCCATGCGCAGCGTGGCGCCGCTCTCCGGGATCGTCGTCGTGATCGCGGCCTCCCTGGTGCTGAAGGCGCACATCCTCGCGGGCGACGTCTACCTGACGCTCGTGCTGCTGCTCTACGTCGTCCAGGCCTTCATCCTGCTCGTGCTCTTCCGCGACGCGCGCATCGAGAGCGCGTTCTGTGCCGGCCTGCTCGCGGGACTCCTCGGCTCCCTGGCGGTCCTGCTGCTCACCTCGACGGGCGCCTCCCTGGAGCGCTTCGGCCTCGCGGTCCCGACCGACGGCCTCGACGAGGACCTGAAGCTCTTCTTCCAGGACAAGCTGGGCGGCCTCTGGATCTCCGGGAACGAGACGGGCCACGTCTTCGCGCTGGCCGGGGCCGCGGCGCTTCTGCTGAGCCTGCGCTACCGCACGAAGGCGGTCTACCTCGTCTACTTCGCGGCCCTCCTGACCAGCTTCCCGCTGACCAACAACCGGGCCGGCCTGATCATGCCGCTCCTGTTCCTCGCCGTGCTGATGCGGCGGAACCTGAAGGCACCCGCCATCCTGACCGCGCTCGGCATCCTGGGTGCCCTGCTGGTCGCCTGGTCGGTGACGGGGGAGATCCCCCTGCCGGGGACCCTGTCGCAGGCGATCGAGCGACGTTTCGCGGAGGACACCAACGTCTCCAGCAACGTCGACGAGCGGTTCCTGTCAGGAATCTCCGCCCTCCAGCTCGTCGTCGCGTATCCGTTCGGCGTCGGCGAGGTCGCCCGCCGCTCCGAACTCCAGGCGCTCACCGGCCTGGTGACGCCGCACAACGGGTTCGTCTCCCTCGCGCTCCAGAGCGGACTCGCGACGCTCCTGCTGCTCGTCGCCGGGCTGGTGCGGATCCTCCTGGCGCCCGGCGCCGCCGGTCCGCTGCTGACCTACACCGCGCTGTTCCTCATCCCGTCGCTGATGTTCGAGGAGCTCTCGGTCAATCAGTACGTCCTGTTCTTCATGGCGCTCGTCGTCGCGTCGCTGGCGATCGCGCGCGAACCCGGAGCCCTGCGCACCGGACCGGGCTGACGGGGGCAAGCCTGGGCAGAGCAAAGCCGCGGCCGGCGCAGTCACACGGCGTGCTGCTCGATAATCCCCCGCACGGCGTCCAACATCCGCGCCCGGGCGTAGGGCTTGCGCAGGAATCGGGCCCGGCTCGGCACGTCGCCGGGCACCGGCTCGACCTTGCCGGACGTCATGATGATGCCGACGTTCGGCCAGCGCCGGTCGATGCACGCCGCCAGAACGATGCCATCAAGTCCACTGCGCAGATCGATATCTGTGATGACAACTCGAATATTGTCTCTATTTTCCAAGGCGCATACGGCATCCGCGGCGGTGCAAACGTCGACGGCCTCGTAACCAGCAACTTCCAGCACGTCGACAGCCGCCATCCGCTCGATGATTTCATCTTCCACGATGAGTACAGCTGGTTTCTGGGCATGTGACGCGCTCGAGACTGGATACATCGCTCAAACTTCCCCACAGCGGCCGATTCATGGTGCATGAACTATCAATTCGCCGCCCCGATCAAGCCACGCAGAGTTGCAATTTATCTTTTGATGTAGCTAAAAGTAGCAAATTGACCCTGTTCCCCTGGGTAAAATGCTGAAGATATTGCATTTTTGCAGGAGTTATGATTTTTATAAAGACTAGTGCCACGATGTGCTGAGATTTTAGATTGAATTGCAGATCCGAATGCAATATCGGTTGCGCATAGCGAGGCGTCGTGCTCAGGGGAGCGTCGACATCGCCTCCCAGATGATTGAGGCTCCGACCGTCAACGCGGCGATCGAGGCCGCCAGTCGCGCCATGGGCACCTTCCTAGCCGATGTGCCGGGCGTCGGCATCCTCACCGAGGTCGTGGCGGGCGGCCTCGTCTGGTCCTGCCGGCAGAACATGCCGTCCCCGCCGGAGCCCGATTTCATCCGCCCCTGAACCGGCGTCAGGACCGGCACCGGGCGATCACGCCGGCCCGGGTCCGGACAGGGCCGGATCCAGGGTCCGCGCGAGCGAGCGGGCGGCGGCCACGAGGGCGGTCACGATCGGGGTGGACGGTTCCCGTCGGGGGGCGACGAGGCCGATCGTGTGTTCCAGATCCGGCGCGGTGATCGGGATGGCGCGAACGCCGTCCATGGGACCCAGGGCGTCCACCAGGATCTCCGGCATGATCGAGGCCCAGCGCAGGGTGCGCACGTGGGTCAGCAGCACGATCATCGAGTTCGACTCGAGGGTCGCGGCGGGGTCCGCGCCGGCCTCGCGGATCTGCTGGTCGATGATCCGCCGGTTCTGCATGTTCGGCGTGAGCAGGCAGAGCGGCAGGCTGCTGGTCTCGGCCCAGCTAACGCTCGCCCGCCCGTCGAACGGCCCGCCGATGGCGGTCACGAGGCGGTAGCGCTCCCGGTACAGCGGGACCGACACCACGCGTCCCAGCGGCTCGTTGTCGAGGTAGGTGAGCCCGGCATCCGCCTCCAGATTCTCGATCAGCGAGAAGATATCGGCCGAGGTCGCGGACTCGACGGAGAGCCGCACGTCCGGGTGGCGCTCGCGGTACGGGGTCGTCAGTGCCACGACCATCGGCAGGGCGGTCGGGATCGCGGCGATGCGCAGATGGCCGGTCAGCCCCCGGCGCAGCCCCGTGACCTCCTCGTGCATCGCCCGCGCGTCGGCCACGATCCGCCGCGCCCATTCCAGCACCCGTTCCCCCTCGGGGGTGAAGCCCTGGAAGCGGGAGCCGCGCAGCACGAGCTGCACGCCGAAGCGGTTCTCGAGCTGCTTCACGCCCGCCGACAGGGTCTGCTGGGTCACCCCGCAGGCCTCGGCGGCATGGCCGAAATGCTGCTCGCGGGCGAGCGCGAGCAGGAAGTCCAGCTTGTCGATCACGACGGAGGGATCCCGGCACGGCGAGGCGCCGGAAGCCTAGCGACCCGTCGTGCCGGCCACAACCGGGGTTGGGCCTTACCGGAACAGGATGAAGGCCTTCGACAGGGTGATGCCGATGCCCCAGACGATCGGGATGCCGACCACCGCCCAGGCCACGGCCGCGCCCGGGCTGAAACCGCCGCGCCCGATGCCGAAGGAACCCGAGGCTCCGCCGACCGTGGCGCCGGTGCGGACGTCGAGGGACGCCCGCTCGGAATCGGACATGAACCAGCGCTGGGCCAGGGGCCGGACCAGCAGGTTGCAGAGGAAGCCGACCGCCAGGAAGCTCGCCAGCACGTACATGGTCCGGCCGTAGAGATCCGCCCCCTGCACGCCCGCGGCGACCTGCGCCTCGCGGATCTTGGTGATGACGAAGGGTCCGACGATGCCCGCCATCGACCACGCGGTGAGCAGGCGCCCGTGGATGGCGCCGACGAACTGCGTGCCGAACACGTCGGCGAGGTAGGCCGGGACCGTCGCGAAGCCCCCGCCATACATCGACAGGATCACGCAGAAGATGGCGACGAACAGGGCCTGAGAGCCGATGCCGGCCGCCCAGGGTGCCGCCGCGTAGAGCAGGCCGCCCAGCGCGAAGAAGATCGCGTAGGTGACCTTCCGGCCGATCCGGTCCGACATCGAGGCCCAGAAGAACCGGCCCAGGATGTTGAACAGCGACAGCAGGCCGACGAAGCCGGCGGCGATCGCTGCCACCTGCGCCTTCTGGCCGGCATCGAGGGCGGAGAAGCCGGTGCCCGGCAGGCCGATCAGCTCGCCGCCGAAGATCTCTTGGAGCATCGGCGAGGCCAGCGCCAGGACGCCGATTCCGGCGGAGACGTTGAGGAACAGGACGAGCCAGATCATCCAGAACTGGACGGTCTTGTGCGCGTCCCGGAGGTGGACGTGCCCCGAGGCGATCATGGCGTTCTTGGCCGCCGGCGCCGTCCAGCCGTCCGGTCGCCAGCCGGCCGGCGGCACCCGGTAGCCGAAGGCGCCGCCCAGCATGAACAGGATGTAGCCCACGCCCATCACCGCCAGCGTCTGCCAGACGCCGGCCGAGTCCGCGGTCCGGAAGCCCTTGATCAGGCTGTCCGCCAGGGGCGAGCCGATCATCGCACCGCCGCCGAAGCCCATGATCGCCATGCCGGTGGCCATGCCGCGGCGGTCGGGGAACCACTTGATCAGCGTGGAGACGGGGGAGATGTAGCCGAGGCCCAGCCCGATGCCGCCGATCAGGCCCATGCCGAGCCAGACCAGCCAGAGCTGGTGGATGTAGACGCCGAAGGCGCCGATCAGGAAGCCGCCGCCCCAGCACAGGGCGGCGACGATGCCGGCCTTGCGCGGGCCCGCGCGCTCCAGCCAGCCGCCGAACAGGGCGGCCGACAGGCCGAGCACCACGATCCCGATGGAGAAGACCGTCACGAGGTCGCTCACCCGCCAGTCGCAGGTGGTGGTGAACAGGGCCGTCATCACGCCCATGTCGGGGCAGGCCGCCGCAGCGGGCTTGCCGACCGAGAGCGCCCGCGTCAGCGGAAGCCAGAACACCGACAGGCCGTAGGCCATGCCGATGCACAGGTGGATCGCGAGGGCCGCGGGCGGGACCAGCCACCGGTTGAAGCCCGGCTTGGCGACGATACGCTCGCGCGAGAGCAGACCCGGCGCGGCATCGGGCGCGACCGCACCCGTAACCCCAAGACTCATGACGTCATCCTCTTCGGCAGCCACGTGGATGGGCGGCTCGTGGGAGGATGATGCGCGATCTGTGTGCAACGTGCCAGCGTCGCCGATCACTCAGTCGACACGTTTACGCCCGATCGCCGCAGTCTGCATGCGCAACGACCAAGGAAAGAGGCCCGTCCAGGAGTCCTGATCGCGCGCCCTGCGCAGTTCGACGCCGGGATCAGCCCGCGTCGCTGGCACCGTCGCCGAGTTTCTGCGGATCGCGGGTCGCGGGCCGGACCGGGCTCTCGGCCTGCGGTTCGGCGCCGCGCAGGGCCCGCTGCACCAGATCGTCGGCCCGGTCGCCCATCGCCGGCAGGGCGGCTTCAAGCTTCGAGACCATCTTGGGCGTCCAGAAGGCCGTGATGTGCTTGTGGACGCCGGCGACCGCCTCCTCTTCCGGGTATGACCGGAAGAAGGTGGCGATCTGGTTGGCCATGCGGAGGAGCTTGTCCTCCTGACTCACCGCGCGCATCGGTTCACTCCGCCGCGTCGAGCGTGGTGTCTTGGGAATTGGCGATGCGCGTCAACGAGAAATCCTCCTCGTAGAACTTCGCCTGCCAGTCGGAGGGCCGGTTGGTCCGCCTGACCTGCACCGCCGTCACCTTGTACTCGGGGCAGTTGGTCGCCCAGTCCGAGTAGTCCGTGGTGATGACGTTGGCGCCGGTCTTGGCGTGGTGGAACGTGGTGTAGACCACGCCCGGCTGCATCCGCTCTGAGACCTTGGCCTTCAGCGCGATGTCGCCCGAGCGGCTCTCCAGGGCGACCAAGTCGCCGTCGACGATGCCGCGCAGCTCCGCGTCGAACGGGTGGATCTCCAGCACATCTTCCTCGTGCCAGCGCGAGTTCTCGGTGCGCCGAGTCTGCGCGCCGACATTGTACTGG
>Ga0160429_1000532_pt1 | contig 32311 bp, 19 predicted proteins | sample SolpanmetagenomR_FD_108199 | JGI IMG/M metagenome (GOLD analysis project Ga0160429, IMG submission 108199) | Solar panel surface microbial communities from Lawrence Berkeley National Laboratory, California, USA - R | ecosystem: Engineered > Built environment > Solar panel > Unclassified ... | reverse complement strand
CTTTTAAATTATATTGTTTTTTTTATTTTTTTCTTTTAGTATAAAAATAAGAAATAATGTTTAAAACATTATTTTGAAAATAAGAAAATATTTATTTTTTAATAATTAATAAAAAATTTATGTCAGATACAATAACTCCAAAGTTTGTGCAAAGCACAAACCAAGCACATCCACAAAGTGAAGATCTTGATCAAAGTCGTCCTATTTTTCCGTTTACTGCTATTGTAGGACAAGAAGAAATGAAATTATCACTTATCTTGAACGTAATCGATCCTAAAATTGGTGGGGTAATGATTATGGGTGACCGAGGAACTGGAAAATCAACGACTGTTCGAGCATTGGTTGATCTATTACCAGAAATCCAAGTTGTATTAAATGATCCATTTAATTCAGATCCTGAAGACCCCGAACTAATGAGCGAAGAAGTTCGTGATAAATTAAAGAAAAAAGAAAAAATCGAGGTAACCACTCGAAAAATTTTAATGGTTGATTTACCATTAGGCGCCACTGAAGATCGTGTTTGTGGTACAATAGACATTGAAAAAGCGTTAACTGAGGGTGTTAAAGCTTTTGAGCCGGGTTTATTAGCTAAAGCAAATAGAGGAATTCTATATGTAGATGAAGTAAACTTGTTAGATGACCATTTAGTAGATGTATTATTAGACTCAGCTGCATCTGGCTGGAATACAGTTGAAAGAGAAGGGATTTCTATTAGTCACCCAGCGCGTTTTATTTTGGTGGGTTCCGGAAACCCAGAAGAAGGGGAATTGCGTCCTCAATTGCTTGATCGATTCGGTATGCACGCCCAAATAGGAACAGTAAAAGAATCGAATTTAAGAGTTAAGATTGTAGAGCAAAGAGCAAGTTTTGATGAAGCCCCTTTAAAATTTAGAGAAAATTATAATAATTCACAAAAAGAATTAACTGAAAAGCTTACTCAAGCTCGTAAAAATTTAAAAAATGTTGAAATTGATTATGATTTTCGTATTAAAATCTCACAAATTTGTTCAGAATTAAATGTAGATGGGTTACGCGGTGATATTGTTACGAATCGTGCTAGTAAAGCACTGGCAGCTTTTGAAAACCGAAATGAAGTAACACCTCAAGATATTTTTAGAGTAATTCCATTATGTTTACGACATCGCTTACGAAAAGATCCTTTAGAGTCTATTGATTCAGGTGATAAAGTCCGAGATACTTTTAAAAAAGTTTTTGGTTATCAATAAAATCATTTCTCCTCTGCTGTACCAAAATATTACCCTATGGTTACTCTCAAGCTTTTTCTAAATATTACTCTTTACCAAGCGAAGCTTGGTAAAGAGTAATATTTAGTTTTGTCCATCGGACAAAGCCTACGGACAAAGCCTACGGGGAGAGCCTACGGGGAAAGCCTTTGATCTTTTTGGTTTTTGCCACAGGCTTTACAAGCTAGGTTTGGAAAGCTTTATTACAGTGGGGTGAAAGGTGAGGACTGTTTGGTACCTAGGATTGTAGTGAAGTAATTGAACAATTAAATTTGGGGATAGAGGGACTTGAACCCTCACGGTTTTTCAACCAACGGATTTTAAGTCCGTAGCGTCTGCCAATTCCGCCATATCCCCTTATCTGTTTTCTATTTATTTTTTAATAAGTATACCATAAAATATGTGTACAAACCAGTTGTTTTGAATGCCTTTTTATGTTACATTTATAAGTAATAGGTAATTTAAAGTTTTTTTTACTGATTTTGGTATATCTGAAAAGAAAGCAAATTTTTATTTAGCATTGGCTTTTCACCGATCAAACGTGTCTAAATATAAATACAAAGTTTTATAAGTTTTTGTAAAGCACAAATTTATAAAGCAACAAAATTTTTTCATAATTCATAAAGAGACAATATTGCAAAGTAAATCTAAATTTAGTACACTTTAAAATGAACAATAAGTTTTTATTTTTTGTAAAATTTAAAAATCCTAAAAAGGGTCGATGCCCGAGTGGTTAATGGGGGCGGATTGTAAATCCGCTGATTTATATCTACGCTGGTTCAAATCCAGCTCGGCCCAAACAAATAAAATAAATAATTTAATGATTAGATTTTTTATGTTTAAACTGATATAGTAATAAAACTCTGTTAAAATAGAACTAGAGAAAAGTTTGAGCTTAGTAGGATTCGAACCTACATCAGAAACTTAGAAGATTTCTGTCCTAATCCCTTAGACGATAAGCCCAAATAAATTTTTAATATTTTTATTACAGATCTAATATTATAATAAATATTATACTATTAGACAAAACTAATTTGATACTTTAATGAACTGCCAAAAATAAATAATGAAAGTTTAAATATTATATAAACATAAAGCTCATTTGTCTATAAGCTTGTTTAAAACAAATTTAAATTATTTAATTTGAAAATGGAATTACCTAGACATTTCTCACTTTGGGTATGTCGTATTTAAAGAAGTGGCCCTTAATCTTTACCAATGTGTAAGGACCGTAAGAAGATTTGACGTTTTGTTTATAGAAAAATTTAACTAATATAAAACTAAACTCACTTTGTAAGCGCAACCTAAAATTAGTTTATTTTAACTAATCCTAACTAATTTTAAGTTGCACAAAGACCTAACCATAAAGTTACTAAAGGAAATTTGGTAACCAAGGTTTAAGTATAACTAACCAAAGAACTTGAACGAGGCGCAGAAAACAGGTCCATAATTTGTGCTTTGCACAAGTGTTCTGCGTTCCTTCTTTGAGCGTAATTTTAGTGAGGGTATTTATACAAAGTTTTACAAGATACGCTTGTAAAGCTTCTACTAACCTACCACAGAACACTTTTTTTTGTGCTTCGCAAAATTAGGTAACTAGAAATCTAAGTTTAAAAGCTATGCTTTAATAAGCGTAGCTTATTAAAACTGTATATTTATCTATAAAAAAAATAAATATTTAGCTTTTAAACCAAGTTTTACAGACTTTGTTTGTAAAACAATAAAGAGTTTAATATAATAAATGCATTCAAAAAGTTTTATCATATATCACACTAGTCGTCCTAGAACTTTAAACAACTACTAAACTTTACGCGAATAATACTCCACAATTAATAACTCATTAAGATTAAGGTTTACTGATTGTCTATTAACTAAATTATTAATTGTTCCTATAAGAGTTTCTTTATTAAAAGAAAGATGCATTGGAATAGTATTTGTATTTGCAGTTTCAAAAAAACTAGTTATTAAACTACGAGAATGTTTTTTCTGCGAAACAGAAATATTATCTTTTGGTTTACATTCATAACTTGGAATAGTCACTTTGTTATTATTAACAACAATATGACCATGACCTATTAATTGCCTAGCTGCAGCTATAGTAGGTGCTAGTCCTAATCTAAATACAATATTATCAAGTCGCATTTCTAATAATTGAAGTAAGATTTCACCAGTAGAACCTTTAAGCTTTCTTGCTTTTCGTACATATCGTATTAATTGGGATTCAGTAATTCCATAATTAAAACGTAATTTTTGTTTTTCTTGTAAACGGATACCATACTGTGATAATTTTTTTATACTGGTACCATGTTGACCTGGCGGAGTTTGTCTAGTTGAAGACTTACTTGTAAATCCAGGTAATTCTCCAAGTTTACGTATAATTCTTAAGCGTGGGCCACGATAGCGAGACATAATTTTTATTAATTATTAAATAGTATAATTTTTTTTATATTTGATCTCTAAACTAAAGCAAGTTTTGCTTTATTTTAGAAAATATAGAGAGAAACCATAGAAATAAGTAAAAAAAGATTAATTTAAAATTAAACTAACCTTTTTTATAAAAGCCTTCTTTTTTTTTAGTATTAGTAAAGATTTACAATTTTTATGAAAATTTTAAAATTAACTATATTTTATAATCTTCATTTTTTGGTATCATACTAATTTCATAACAAGAGCTTTTGGTGTTGACCTTGTACCGGGATACAAAATCTTCATAGAAGGCTGGTAAAGTTTCTAAATTACGAACGAAGTGCCTTTTGTGCAAAATAAATCCAAACTTACTAAACAAAGTTTATTAACTAGGATTTATTTGAAAGGGCAAACTTGGGCGTAGCCCCCATTGCCTAAACTACCAACATAGTTGGTAGTAAGGTTGACGTTTGCTAAGATCGTAGATCTTAGTAAACGTATACCCTTACAATGGCAAGGGGGCAAGGGGGGTATGCAAGCAAAGCTTGCCAACCTTGCTATAAACGTAGTTTAGAGCTTAGGAACCTAAGCTTTGTGTCTTTACCCTTTGGTACAAAGGGCAAAGCACAAAGCTTTGTATAAATATGTTTACACTCTTGAATATAAGGTATTCAAAATGTGAAAATATTTATACTTAGGCTCCCGAGTTAAAAGCTTAGCTTTTAACCTTAGATCTTGCACTTGGTTCAAGTCTTCTGCGTTTGTAATTAAGTTTTACAAACGTAGTTTGTAAAACCTTAGGTAATCAAATTTATTTTTATAGGCAGAGCTTATTGCTTTAGTTCTTTCTGTAATAAAAACGTCTCTAAATTTGAAAGCTATGCTTTCAAATAAGGTGTTAGCAAGTTTCGCCTAGTAAAGCTTTCAGAGAAGACTTTAGTTTGTCCTTCGCACAAACTTTAGACTTGGAACTTTGCTCTAAAACCTTGGTTTACACTTTAAAAAGCTATTAATAAAAGTGGGAAAATTAACAAACTTATTAAGTTTAAAAATTATACTTTTTAATTCTTAAACCGAGTGTTACACACTTTATTTGTCAAATCTTCCAAACTTCTTGAGCGTGAGAGCTAATATTTTTATTCAAAAGATAGTAAAGTGGTTTACCGTTTGATTGAAACTTGGTTACACTAATAGTTTACGTTTAGAAAAAACTAATTCAACATTTGTCTTTTGCCCGAAGAGCAAATCTTTGTGTAAACCTTTGGTTTATACTTAGAAATAGTTTAAAAATCTTGAGCTATAAATTAGAAACTAATAGTAAAAATCTAAACATGTGAATACTCAAAATATTAACATATCTAAACATAAAAATACAATCTGTTTGATTTGTACTTAGAGGCTATGCAACTAACTAGATTGTTTTCTATATGATACAATACAGTAATTTACTTGAGTAAAATAAATTATTATGGTAAACTATAATTTTTGAAGAGCCCTATTAAAACATCAAAATTTCAGAACGATTTTTAGATTAAAACCCTCAGTTTTAATCTAATTGGAGATTTTGGTAAGAAAAAGTAAATTCTTCTTTGCCAAGCTCAGAATTTAAGAATGGTTTTACAGTTAACAAAATTTTTTGTAGTGATATAAATTATAAGTTTGACTTCATTTTGATATTTTTTTAAAGGGTTTGTTTGTTTTTTATAAAAAAAACCAATTTAATTTTTTTAACAGCTTTTTAGATTTTTGCTAAAAAATGTTCTTTATTACTAAATTAAAGAATTACAAATAATTTTCAATTTTTCAGATTTTTAAATTTTTTCGAGAGAATGACTTCCACGATTTTATTTCCAGTGAAGTCGTGGAAGTTCTTACCGCAATGGAAAAAGGCAACGTTCAATAAATAATATTTTATAAAATATTTAAACTATGAGTATTTCTGTAGACACAAATAATGTAGGACGTATTACACAAATTATTGGCCCTGTTTTGGACGTTTCTTTTCCAGCAGGAAAAATGCCGAATATTTATAATGCAATTATTGTTCGTGGAAAAAATGAAGCGGGTGACGAAATTTCAGTAACTTGTGAAGTTCAACAGTTACTTGGTGACCACTGTGTTCGTGCAGTTTCGATGGATGCTACAGATGGGTTAATGCGTGGTATGGACGTAGAGGATACTGGTACACCTCTTACAGTTCCAGTTGGCCCAGCTACACTAGGACGTATTTTTAATGTACTTGGGAAACCAGTAGATAATTTAGGCCCTGTGGACGCTAAAGAAGGATTACCTATTCATCGGTCAGCTCCTTTATTTGTTGATTTAGACACTAAACTTTCGATTTTTGAAACTGGAATTAAAGTTGTTGATTTATTAGCACCTTATCGTCGTGGAGGAAAAATTGGATTATTTGGTGGGGCAGGAGTAGGAAAAACTGTATTAATTATGGAATTAATTAATAATATTGCAAAAGCTCATGGGGGAGTTTCTGTTTTTGGTGGTGTAGGAGAACGGACTCGAGAAGGAAATGACCTTTACATGGAAATGAAAGAATCGAAAGTAATTAACGAAGATAACATTTCTGAGTCAAAAGTTGCTTTAGTATACGGTCAAATGAATGAGCCACCAGGAGCTCGTATGCGTGTTGGTCTTACTGCATTAACAATGGCAGAATATTTTAGAGATATCAATAAACAAGATGTTTTACTATTTATTGACAATATTTTTAGATTTGTTCAAGCAGGATCAGAAGTGTCAGCTTTATTAGGGCGTATGCCATCGGCTGTAGGTTACCAACCAACATTAGCGACGGAGATGGGTGGATTACAAGAAAGAATTACATCTACAAAAGATGGCTCTATTACTTCAATTCAAGCTGTTTACGTACCTGCTGATGATTTAACAGATCCAGCACCCGCTACTACATTTGCTCATTTAGATGCGACTACTGTACTTTCACGAGGATTAGCTTCTAAAGGAATTTATCCTGCAGTAGATCCATTAGACTCTACATCAACAATGTTACAACCTTGGATTGTTGGAGAAGAACATTATGAATGTGCACAAAATGTAAAAGAAACGTTACAAAGATACAAAGAATTACAAGATATTATTGCAATTTTAGGTTTAGACGAATTATCTGAAGAAGATAGATTAGTTGTTGCACGAGCTCGTAAAATTGAGCGTTTCTTGTCTCAGCCATTTTTTGTTGCCGAAGTATTTACTGGTTCTCCAGGAAAATATGTAAGTTTAGCAGAAACAATTCAAGGATTCAATTTAATCTTATCTGGTGAATTAGATGATTTGCCAGAACAAGCATTTTATTTAGTAGGAACTCTTGATGAAGCAATTGCTAAAGCTGCTTCACTACAAGAAAAAGAGAAAAATTAAAAATTTTTTATTAAATGTAAACCGCGGAGCTCCAGGTTGTTTTACAAGCTACGCTTGTAAAAGCTTGGTTACTAAACTACGTCTAGTAACTTTGGAGCTACGCTTTAAATATTGTTCTAGGCTTTGCCTGAAAGGCTTTCACAAGCTAGGCTTTATAAAAGCATCAAGACTTCCACACAGTAAAAGCTTTTTAAGTCTAAATACAAAATTTTATAAGTTTGCCCTTACGTTGCAAGGCTTTAACAAGCGTAGCTTGTTAAAACTTTATGTTTTATCTACGATAAAACATTTAGCAACGGGTAAAACACAAACTTATAAAGTTAAGCGTAGCTTGTAACACTTTATTACAAACGAAATTTGTAATTTAGAAATCCTACGGACAAAGCCTACCAGGAATTCATACTATTTTTATTAAAAGCTTTGTGTGTAAAACTCAACTAACAACAAATAATTAGAGGTGAACAAAATGAGTTTACAAGTTTGTATTATGACGCCTGATCGCATTTTTTGGAATGGTCAAGCAGAAGAAATTATTTTGCCTACTAATACAGGTCAAATGGGGGTTTTATCAAATCATGCCCCTTTAATTACAGCATTAGACATTGGAGTTATGTTAATTCGCGCAAATAATGATTGGACTTCAATAGCTTTAATGGGTGGTTTTGCTTTAGTTAAACAAAATCAAATTACTGTATTAGTAAATGAAGCAGAATCTTCAAAAACAATTGAAGCAGAAGAAGCTGAAAAGTCATTTAATAAAGCAAAAACTAAATTGGAAGAAGCCGAAGGTCAAAAACAAAAAGTAGAAGCAAATTTTGTTTTTAAAAGAGCAAGAGCAAGATATCAAGTTGTAAAGCAATCAAATAAATAATTTTCAATTTTAAAAAATTTTTATATTGTTTTAATTATTTTTAGTTCATTGATTAATAGCTTTTTATAATTGAAAATATTCAATATAAGTTATAAAAATTAACATTTTAATAAAAAAAAGTTCTTTTTCGATTATGTTATACTATTAATTAAAATAATTTTTTTAAATTAAACTGTTACTTTTTAGAATAATAGAGAAATTTTAAGTATTCTAAGTATAAATTATCGAGCAATTTTGGTTATTTATACAAAGTTTTATAAGTTTGTGCTTTGCCTAAACTTATAAAACCCGTACGGATTTCTAAGTTTAAAAGCGAAGCTTTTAAACAAAGTTTTGTTCGTAGAACAAAACCTTCGTATACTCAAAAAAAGATTAATAAGTTTAACTTATTTAACATTTTTAATTTAGAAACGGGCAGATTATATGATCGTAAAAATTTTTAATAAATTTATGATAAATGGCTCCACAAACTGAAACTAAAACAGCCGCTGGCTTCAAAGCAGGTGTAAAAGATTACCGATTAACTTACTATACTCCAGATTACCAAGTAAAAGATACTGATATCTTAGCAGCTTTTCGTATGACTCCTCAACCTGGTGTTCCTATCGAAGAGTGTGGTGCAGCAGTTGCAGCAGAATCTTCAACTGGTACTTGGACTACTGTATGGACTGATGGTCTAACTAGTTTAGATCGATACAAAGGACGTTGTTATGATATTGAGCCCGTTCCTGGTGAAGACAATCAATATATTGCATACGTAGCATATCCTTTAGACCTTTTTGAAGAAGGATCTGTAACAAATTTATTTACTTCTATTGTAGGAAACGTTTTCGGTTTTAAAGCGCTTCGTGCATTACGTCTTGAAGATCTTCGTATCCCACCAGCATACTCAAAAACTTTCCAAGGGCCTCCTCATGGAATTCAAGTAGAACGTGACAAATTAAACAAATACGGACGTGGATTTTTAGGTTGTACTATTAAACCTAAATTAGGACTTTCAGCTAAAAACTATGGTCGTGCAGTTTATGAATGTTTACGTGGTGGTTTAGATTTTACGAAAGATGATGAAAACGTAAACTCACAACCATTTATGCGTTGGAGAGACCGTTTCCTATTCGTAGCAGAAGCAATCTATAAATCTCAAGCAGAAACTGGTGAAATCAAAGGTCACTACTTAAATGCTACTGCAGGAACTTCTGAAGAAATGCTAAAACGTGCACAGGTAGCTAAAGACTTAGGTATGCCTATTATTATGCACGATTATTTAACTGGTGGTTTTACTGCAAATACTAGTTTATCTTATTTTTGTCGTGACAATGGTTTATTACTTCACATCCATAGAGCTATGCATGCTGTAATTGACCGTCAAAAAAATCATGGAATGCATTTCCGTGTTCTAGCAAAAGCTCTTCGTTTATCAGGGGGTGATCACCTTCATTCAGGTACTGTAGTAGGTAAACTTGAAGGTGAACGTGAAGTAACTCTAGGTTTCGTTGATCTTATGAGAGATGATTACATTCAAAAAGACCGCAGTCGTGGTATTTACTTTACTCAAGATTGGGCTTCACTTCCAGGAGTAATGCCTGTAGCTTCAGGTGGTATTCACGTATGGCACATGCCAGCTTTAGTAGAAATTTTTGGTGATGACGCTTGTTTACAATTTGGTGGTGGTACTTTAGGTCACCCTTGGGGTAACGCACCAGGTGCTGCTGCAAACCGTGTTGCTTTAGAAGCTTGTACTCAAGCTCGTAACGAAGGCCGTGACCTTGCTCGTGAAGGTGGTGACGTTATTCGTGCCGCTTGCAAATGGAGTCCTGAATTAGCAGCTGCTTGTGAAGTTTGGAAAGAAATTAAATTTGAATTTGAAACTATTGATACTCTATAAGAAACATTAAATTTCAAAAGTAGGTTTTTTAACAGTTTCAAAATTTGAACAAAATACTGTAGTCTCGGGTGTCCCTTAAATTTAGAAGACGGATAGTAGTTCTCTCTTGTAAAACTTCATAGAATCTGATACTAATTAAACTTTGTTTAATTAGAGAAAAATACTTCCTTTAGTGGTTTTGCCACTAAAGGAAGTATCCAAAACTTCCAGATTACAAATTTTTTAAATTTTAAAATGGGTGCCCGGGATTCGTTTGTAGAACGAACTCTTATGTTTTATCAAAGCTTTACCAAGCTACGCTTGGTAACACTTTATGTTGTCTGTTGGACAATGTAAAGATAAAACAGTTCGAAACTGTATTTTGTAAGCTTTCCTATACACTTTACAACTATACTTTTTTAAAGTCTAGTTTTTATACATAAACCAGCGTAGCTTGGCTTCTCACTTGATAAGAAGACAGGCTATGTAAAGTTTGTAATTTAAAGAAAACACTTTATTTGAGTTGGGAGGGTAGTCTAGTTTTCCGCGAAAATTCCGATTTGGAAGTAAAATACTTTAGTTAATTTTTTCAAACTCTACGTACCAAGACTAGGTACGGAATAATATTTTATTGTAAATTTTTTTCAGAAATAACTTTCCAAAGTTACTAAACTACGTTTAGTAACCAAGCTTTTACAAGCTACGCTTGTAAAACATAAAAATATATTTATGCAAACTAAGCCAGTAACAAAATAAGTACTAAGATTAGGACTAAAAACGAATATATACTTGCTAAATTACAAACAACGTTTGTAATCAAGTTTTATAAGCTATGATTCTAAAGCCTTTGTTTGTTAAAAATATCTAATAAAACTATAAAAAATTTAAATATGCCACGATCACAACGAAATGACAATTTTATTGATAAAACCTTTACTGTTGTTGCTGATATTTTACTAAAAGTGTTACCTACCTCAAATCGTGAAAAGCAAGCTTTCAGTTATTATAGAGATGGTATGTCTGCTCAGTCTGAAGGAGAATATGCTGAAGCATTACAAAATTATTATGAAGCAATGCGACTAGAAACTGATGCTTATGACAGAAGTTATATTCTTTATAACATTGGTTTAATTCATACAAGTAATGGTGAACATGGCCGAGCATTAGAATATTATTACCAAGCTCTTGAACGTAATCCGTCTTTACCACAAGCATTAAACAATATTGCAGTGATTTATCATTATCGGGGTGAACAAGCAATCGAAAATGGGCAAGCAGAAATCTCGAAAATGCTTTTTGATAAAGCAGCAGATTATTGGAAAGAAGCTATTCGTTTAGCTCCAACAAATTATATTGAAGCTGTTAATTGGTTAAAAATGACAGGTCGAGAAGTTTAGAGCTATTTAAGAAAAAGATCTTAACTCTCTTTTTATTGTTGGGTGTTGCCTGATATTTAGCAGGCTTCGTGTGAGTTTAAAGCTCTCCTTTAAAGCTTAAGGCTGACTCTTTAAGTTACAAACAATGTTTGTAATCAAGTTTTACAAGCTATACTTGTAAAGCATCGTAGCGAAGCTTGTTCAAAATAAATAGGGAAGACTTCGCTGAAAGCGAAGACCTTGGTTTACAAACAAAGTTTATTAACTTTAAACTTGAATAGGAATTCTAAAATCTAGAAGAAAATACAAATCTGAATTAAATTCTAAATTCCATTTAAAAATTGGGTCCTAATTAAATCTATTGAGTTTTTATTAATTTAGAATTTTTTATATATTAAATGAAAAACAAAAATTAAACTTTTTGGGCCCAGTCGGACTCGAACCAACGACCTCAACTTTGTAAGAGTTGCACTCTACCAACTGAGTTATAGGCCCTTTATATAATAAATTATAATAAATTTTCTGCTAGAGAACAATTAAGAAAAAAATGAGATTTTTTCCAAAAAAAATTATTTAAACTTTGTTTTAAAGAACACTTTCAATAGCTAAAATAAATTTATTTTTGTTTTGTTCTGATATTACATTTTTATTTAGTAATTACTTTGCCCCTTAATTAAAGTGGTATTAAGCTTACTTGGAGCGAAGCTCTAAGTATAACTACAAACACAAAGTGTTTGTAGTTATACAAAGTTTTATAAGCGTAGCTACTTAAAAATCCTTAGGGCAAAGCCTTGGGTAAATCAAATCAAAAATCTAATACAAGGCACAAAGTCCTGTGTGGTTTTATAGGAAACACTTTAGTTAAAAACGGAGCTTTTTAAATTTAGAACTAAACGTAAAATTATACGTTTTAGAAATTGAGCTTTTTATTTTTTGTATTATTTTAATTAATTTCTTCTTGTTCGATATATAAAAATAAAGACGCCATTGCAACAGCAGGAAATACAAGACCTACTAAGGGAACTAAAATAGAAGGTAAATAAGAAGCAGCCATAATAAATATTCCTTTTTAAAATTTCAAAATTGATATAAAATATAACTTTTACAAGTTTAAAAGCAGAGCTTTTAAACTTGGGGAAGGGTTTTTTAAGTGAACCTTACTTTTTTTTTCACAGCAAGAAAAAACATCAGGCTTTTCATCAAGCTATGCTTAGAAAACTTGAACAAGCTTTGTTTAATAATAACTCCTTTGAAAGCTTTGTTTTGTTCTTTGAATAAAACAAAACCTTAATACAACCTACGGTTGTATTTTGAAGAAGACCTTGAGTTACTTTGGACAGCATAAAAAAACTTGTAGGAGTAGTTAAATACTGTAAAATTATTTATACATTAATTTTTTTAATGAGATACTTTACAGAGTGGAGTTATTAGTTTAAACTAAACACAATAATTGCTTTTTTACGAAGAATAATAGGTTAATTACTAGCTTAGGTTTAAGTTTTTTAAAGCTCCTTATTCAAATTCAAAAAAATGTATTAGCATAAATACAATTTATCTTTACCAAGCTACAAAACAGTTAACTGTGTAAATCAAACCAAAACTTGGCCACTTACAAATTTGATATTGAATCTTCCACTAATTAAATGAAGTTTAATTATAAAAAATCTAGTTTTTTCTAAGTACAAATACTTACACTCTGTGTTTGTATTTATACAAAGTTTTCTAAATTTGTGTAAAGCACAACTTTAGAAAGCAAGGGTGAAGGTTTAGTTTAAGCACAATCTTATAAAATTAAAAGACAGTTTTCTAAGTACAATCCGAAGAGTTACACTAAATTCCTCCCTTCGTGAAAAGCAAAGATTTTTTTATTGAACTTTTTTCCTGAAAAAAAAGTTCAATTTAATTTGAGTTTTAATTTTAGTTGTATAAGTGAAAAAAACTTATATTAAACTAGTTTATTTCACGACAAGATTAGAACAGATTTTTCTTACTGTGAAATGTAGTTAGTATTATATCATAATTTTAAATAGATTTTAAAACTATTTAAATAGTGGGTTACGATTTCATTAAACTCATTTTATCTTTTCTAACAACGTATCATTACTTTTGGTTGAAAAAAACTTTTAAGTCTAAAGTCACATTAAAAAGCATCTATGGCAGAGTGGTCGATTGCACCGCACTCATAATGCGGTTCTGTAAAGACGTCGTTGGTTCAAATCCAACTGGGTGCATCTTTTGAAGATATTATCATTTTAAACGTCTAATAGATAAACGTTTTCCTATTTATAATACTAGAAATATTTCTTTTTTTAATTGTAATTAATTTCCTTCTACTAAGATCTTGAACTTTGGTTAAGTCCAAAAGAAAACCTGGGCGTCTACAAAGTTACTAAACTACGTTTAGTAACCGAGGTTTTACAAGCTACGCTTGTAAAACAGCCCTGATCCCTATTCTGACAAAAATAGGGTAAGAAGGGGTATTCGTTTTGCTTCTAGCAAAACGTCAACCTTGTTTAAAAGCGACGCTTTTAAACTTGTCCCTTGGTTTGTGCTGCGCACAAACTTTAAAAATAAAGGTACAAAAAAATTTTAAATACTTCTCTCCTCTGAGTAATAAATGTGTGCAACTTTCCAGATAAATCTAATCTATTTGGACCTTTATGTAATTTGAGACTAATATAAAAAAACACTAAATTTTTTATTATCATAAAATTGTATTTTTCTGTTACAGTAAAGATTTTCCGTTGAGGAGAAACTTAGTTTAAAAGCGAACCTTTCAAACTTAAAGAAAAATAAAGTTTAAACAAAGTACCCCCCTCTTGGTAGGGGGGTTTATGGCCAGTAAAGTTCGCCAAGTTTGCTCTAAATGATATTTAGAGTTTAGACACAATTTTAATAAGCTACGTTTGTTATAGTATCCGTACGGGTACCAGTAATCATAGTTTTTTAGGTTTATTTTCTTTTAGAAAATAGACTAGTTTTATTATGCGTTCCGCCTCGTTGATAGAAAAAACATTCACTTTTAAACTATATTTGATATGAAATATACTTTGGCAAGTTTAAAAAAGAAGCTTTTAAACTTGAGGAAGGATTCCAAAACTAGAAAGTTCAAATATACTAATTAGACTTTATTACAAAAAGGTAAACAATTAAGAGTACTAGTCTAAATCTTTTTGACCAGGATTTCGACCTGGGTCATTAGAAAGAAATCCAAAAATAAACAAAGAAACAAAAAAGCTAACAACAGTATAAACAAAAATTTTTAAAGTTAACATAAATTTATAATTATAAAAGTTTTTTATAGGCTACCCTTCTTTTTTATTATACCATATAAAATTTTTTTCCTATAATTTTAATAGGAAAAAAAACCAAATAAAGCTTTTTATCCATCAACCTAAAATCAAGTTAGGCCAATGAAGTAGATCTAAATCTTCTGCTTTACAAATTACATTTGCCGTTGTCTTAGGAGACAACGGTAAAGAGAAAGCTTCATTACAAACTTCGAGTAGTCCGGTAGACAAACTTCGCTTGTCCAAAATAAACAAACAAAGCGAAGGGCAGAAAAAAAGTCCTTAAAGTAGAGCTTTAAGACTTAACGTCCTTCACATATGTATGATTTTGAGCAAGGCTCCAATATCCTAATACAATCTACGACTTGTGTAAAGCACAAAATCTAACTTATATTCCCGTCGAGCTTTTTGGAATAAGTAAGCTTCTCTTTTAATTATTGTCTAAATTTAGAAGTGATGTTTTTACATTGTCAAAATTAAGTGCTGGCAACTTTAGCTGTAAAAGCTTTACTTGTTAAAGAAAATAAAACTAGCTACTAAGATTTTTTAAGCTAATATCGAGCTCTAAAAGTTTTAATAGCAAATTTAAGATAAATAACTTATGGATAGCTGATGATAAATATCTTGTGGATTCCCCAATTGTTCAATCCGACCTTTTTGAAATACAACAATTTCATTAGCTACTTCTAATGCTTCTTGGTGGTCATGTGTAACAAATATCGTTGTAACAGGAACTTCTTCGTGTAAACGCCGTAACCAATTTCTCAACTCTTTTCGAACTTTTACATCTAGAGCACCAAAAGGTTCATCTAAGAGTAATACCTTAGGTTCAATAGCAAGAGCTCGTGCTAAAGCTACTCGTTGTTGTTGTCCTCCGGAAAGTTGACTTGGGTAGCGATCTGCAAAATGTTCTAATTGGATAAGCTGTAAAAGTTGTTTTACGCGATTATTAATTAAAGATAAAGACGTTTTTCGAACGTCTAACCCAAAGGCAATATTTTCATAAACTGTCATATGTTTAAACAATGCGTAATTTTGAAAAACAAAACCAATTTCCCGTTCTTGAATTGATAAAAACGTCGAATCTCTTCCAGCTAACCAAATTCTTCCCTGATTAGGTTTATCTAGGCCAGCAATAATTCGCAATAATGTAGATTTTCCAGATCCGGATGGACCCACAAGGGCAACCAACGATCCTGTTTTGATTTCAAGATTTACATGATCAAGTGCTTGAAAGCCGTGAAAATTTTTTGATAAATCTTCAATTAAAATACTCATAAATTGTCTTCCAGTCAATAAGTTTAGACACTTTTTATCCTTAAAAATAAAAGTATTTGTTTGAGAACTATTCCAGGTAGTGGAAATTATTTTGCTATAAGCAAAACGTCAACTCTCTAAATTTAAAAGCGAAGCTTTTAAACAAAGTTTTGTTCGTAGAACAAAACCTAGCTTTGGTAATTTATTGGTAATTTAAGCGAAGCCTTGTTTTATCTTGCGGTAAATCAAGATACAGAGCAAGGCTTCACCCTACGTGTAAACCTTTATGTTTGATCGAAGATGACACATAAAGTAAAGTGAGAAGCTTCAAGTTTGTGCAAAACGCAAACCAACATCTTGGAGCAAAGTTCCAAGTCAAGCTGTGAATTCTGGTTTTAGATAATTCTCTTGAAAGATTTTTTTTACCCAAAAACACGAGAATTTAACAAGTTTTGTCTGATTTTGAAACTGCTCGATAAACAAAATTTTTATTTTTTTTGTTAATCAAATTTTCTAAAAAATTGGCTTTTGGTGAAACAATTTTATTATTTTTTAAAGCTCTCCAATGAATTACTTTATCTGTTGATAATAAAATTGACGTAGTAATAAAATTTTCAATAGTTAAATTATTTTTTTCAAGTGAATACCAATTTTTATTTAAGGTTTGAAATTCTTGTCCAAGGGGAGTGGGTATGGTTTGTTGGGTTGGATTTAACGCCCCATTTTGTAAAAACTCAAACATATTTTGAAATGATGTTAAAATTTGGCGGTAAGAGGCGTCGTTTTGAAAAAAAGGCTCTTTTTCGTTTTGGTTAAAATATGTTTCAAAGGTTTGTTTTTTTACTGTTTTTGAAATGTTCTCAGGTGAGGTTAACATTAAATTGCACCAATCACTCCATCTTCGACGAACTTTTTCCTCATTAATGAAATTTAGAGGCTGTTGAATTCCGTGTGGTACGCTGCCCGAACGTTTAAATGGAGCATCTTTATAAAGAGTTATAGTTTCTGATAAGGCTTGTTTTAGAAAAGAACGCGGCACAATAAGGTCAAGTAATCCATGATGGAGTAAATATTCTGCTGTTTGGAAATCATCGGGTAATTGTTCCTGTAAAGTTTGTTCAATAACTCGTCTCCCTGCAAATCCAATTAGTGCTTTTGGTTCAGCAAAAATGAGATCACCTAACATAGCAAAACTTGCAGTAACACCCCCCGTTGTTGGCGAAGTTAAGACTGAAATATACAATAAATTAGCACATGATTGATAAACTTGTAATGCAGCAGAAATTTTCGCCATTTGCATTAAACTTAAAATACCTTCTTGCATTCGAGCCCCACCTGATGCACAAACTAAAATAAGTGTTAAACCTTCTTGAGTTGCATATTCAATTAACCGAGTTATTTTTTCTCCTACTACTGAACCCATACTCCCACCCATAAAATTAAAATCCATTACACCTAAAGCAATTGGAATTCCGTCAAGCATACCAGTACCGGTTTGAACAGCATCTTGAAGACCAGTTCTTTCTTGGGCTTCTTTCAAGCGCTCAGTGTAAGCTTTTTGGTCTCTAAACTCCAACGGATCGCAAGGAGACAGGGTTTCATCTAATGGTCGCCATGTTCCGGAGTCAATTAAATGGTCAATACGTTCTTGGCTATTCATTTGCAAATGATAACCGCACCCAAAGCATACTCGTTGGTTTTCTTTTAGATGTTTAATATATAAAATTACCCCACAATGATCACAACGAGTCCAGAGTCCTTGACTACCATCTGATGTGGGGTGATTATATTTTGGTGCATTCAAAAGTTTTAATTTTCGTTGATCTTCAATCCAAGCTAAAATAGACATAAAAAAAGGTCTCCATATTTTTATTTGATATGAAATATACTTTTGCAAGTTTAAAACAAGCAAAGCTTGTTTTAAACTTGGGGGGTAATAAAAAGTACAAGTAAAATCTTTTTGAAGCTCGAAGTTTGTGCTTCGCCCAAACGAAGGTCTTCTTTTTCCAAGTGTCAATTTATAAGTGTTTTACAAGCTACGCTTGTAAAACCTTGGTTACTAAACTAGGTATAGTCACTTTGGACACCAGGTTTTTTTTTGCAAAAAAACAAAGAAATCTTATAGAAAAAATTTCCTAATTAGTTTAGACGAATTTTGCTTTTCGAGCGCACCCATCAAGTTAAGCTATTTGTTCTTCTTTTCACAAACATTCAAACTAAACTAAACTTCTTGCTTTACAAGCTATGCTTGTAAAACTTCATTACAAACCTGAGCGCCTCACCTTTAAAATGACCAAACAAAATTTGGTAAGCAAGGTCCAAGTTTAAAAGCGCAGCTTTTAAACAAGGAATGTGAAGCATTGCATATTTTATGTATGTGAAGGTTTGACAAGCGTAGCTTGTAAAGTTTCCACTTTTAAATAAGGTTTTCACTGAAAGTGAAATCGTGGAAGTCTTCTGTGTTGGGGAATAGCAACTTAGGCAAAGTACAAACTTAGAAAGCAGCGAAGTCCTAAAGTATGAGTAAAATTCACAGGATTCTTCCTAGTCTAACTTCTTACAAAATGAGAAACTTTATACTATCCGCAGGATTTGCCCAAAGGGCAAAACTTTATTACAAACGAAATTTGTAATTTAGAGAATAGAAAGCAACCTAGAGCTTCTAAATTTTAGGTTGTGTTTCCTTTGCTTAATATTCTGGGTCGTCTTTAAGCTTTCCTCATAGATAATTTTTAAATAAAAAAGAAAATCTTTAGTTTACTATATAATCTTAACGTAAAGATTGAGGGAGTTCAAATTTTTTATAAAGACTTCTGTAAACTAGAAGATTTTGGTTTAAACTGTAAGATTAAACTGAAGAGATATTAGATTTAAACAAAAAATTAGAAGAAAATTCTAAGTGTTACCATTTTAAGTATAAATAACCGTCGAATTTCGGTTATTTATACAAAGTTTTATAAGGTTATGCTTTGCCTAAACTACTAACTAGGTTGGTAGTAAGGTTGACGCTTCTTCTATCAGAAGAAGCGTCTACCCGTTGATAAATGTTTTCACAAGTTACGCTTATTATAGCCTTTGGTCTTTACCCTTTGGTCCTAACCAAAGGGTAAAGACCAAAGGCTATTTTAAACAAACTTCGTTTGGTAACTAAGGTCTTCCACTACGTAGAAGTCCAAAATAAAACTTATAGTTTTATTAATATCGTAGAGCTTCGCTCGAAGTCGTTTTGCTTTTAGCAAAACGTCAACCTTGCTACTAGATGTGAGTCTAGTAGCTTAGGCAAGGCAAGAGCAACCTTATAAAGCCCCTACGAGGAATTTATCAATTGTTTATTTTAAGCTTTAAAGTTAAAATAAGTTTATAAAAATTGTTAAAATTTATATTAAAAAAATATTTTATTAAAAAATCTGCCTCTTGCCGGATTTGAACCAGCGACTTTTTGCTTACCATGCAAATACTCTACCTACTGAGCTAAAAAGGCTTAAGTTTTATGTAGTCTACCATTTTCATAATAACCTGTCTAGTAATAGGAATTTCCAAAATAACCTTGCTTTAGACATTTGTGCAAAGCGCAAACTGATCTTGTACAAATAGAATTTATAAGTTAAAATTAAAAATATACAAACGCGGGATAGAGCAGCCTGGCAGCTCGCAAGGCTCATAATCTTGAGGTCGCAGGTTCGAATCCTGCTCCCGCCAACTTCTTACAAAATAAAAATGTTGGCCAAAGTGTAAACCTGGGAGCCTAAGTATAAATAGCCAACGGCCCCTTGTTTTCACACAGAGTGTAAAAATAGTTATACAGAATTTTATGACTTACGCTTATAAAGCCAAATTTGAAAGCAATAGCTTTAAAATAAGAGTTTGTTTTGCTTATAGAACAAAACAAAGCTTCCAGAGAATTTTTTAAGCTTATTTTAAATACTATATTTAAATTGTTGACAGATGAAGCAAAATAAATTAACATAAAAATTAAGATGTACGCCCCCATCGTCTAGAGGCCCAGGACATCTCCCTTTCACGGAGGAAACGGGGATTCGACTTCCCCTGGGGGTATTTGTTAGACTTTTTATTTTATTTCCAGTTAGCTCTATTTGTTTTACTTTTAAAGTAAAACATTAAACCATCAGAAATGGTTGGAAAAATTATAAGCCTTATAAAAGTAATATAAAACTCAATTAAATTTTGATTTTTTATTTAATTTATATTAAACTAGTAATATCACAATCAGAGTTTTTTAAATTTAGATATAACCATAAGCTTTTACTTAGATCATTTTAAAAAAATATTTATCTTGTTTTGTGGAGTAACACAATTATCTAAGCAGAGAGTCAAAATGTTCAAATCGATACTTAAATCGGTAGTACCTCTAGAATAAAGTCAACAACATTGTACGAAAATGAGTTCTTGTCGAAATAAGAAAAACATACTTTTTTTAAAAAAAATTGACAAGTAATCTCTCTGTTTGACTCTAAATCTTTTGTCTATTAGCTTATTTCAAGTCTAGGACTCACAATTTATAAAAATATAAAAATTTTTTAGTAGACTTCTACTACGTAGAAGATCCTACCTTATGCTGCGCATAAGATTTGGAAAGAAACTGCTCAAATTACAATAATAAATATTTAATTTAACAAAAAACTAAATTTTCCCTTAGTTACCAAACTTCGTTTGGTAACTAAGGGCCAAGTTTAAAAGCGCAGCTTTTAAACAAGCAATGTGAAGCATTGCTTCACATACTTTATGTCTGTAAAGATTTTACAAGCGTAGCTTGTAAAGCTTCCATTTAGTTAAAGTCCCCCTTGGACTTTGGCAGGGGTATTCCAAACAAACTTTGTTTGGTAACTAAGGTCTTGGATTTATAAGCGCAGCTTATAAACCCAAATCGTTTTGCTATAAGCAAAATCTCAACCTTGGTATAAACGTAGTTTAGAACTTAGGCAAAAGCTAAGCTATTAATAAACTTGGTAGCAAGGTTGACAGCTTTAGATACATGTTAGGATTTCTTATAATCCATCACGTGATTATAAATGGCAAACTATTTTAAATTAAAAGGATAATCATTATGACTCGAGTAAAACGAGGTAACATTGCTCGTAAAAGACGGAAAAAAGTATTGAAAATTACCGAAGGATTTCGTGGATCATCTTCAATTTTATTTAGACCTGCTAATCAGCAAAAATTAAAAGCACTAAAGTATTCTTATAGGGATCGAAACCAACGAAAACGTCAATTTAGACGGCTTTGGATTGCAAGAATGAATGCTGCTGTAAGACTTTATGGCTTAAATTATAGTGACTTTTTACACGGTTTAAAAAAAGCAAATATGTTTTTAAATAGAAAAATGTTAGCGCAATTAGCAATTCGAGACCAAGAAGCTTTTCGTCAATTAGTTCAATCTTTAAACTAATACTTAGAGATTGACATGGACGCTTTTAAATAGCTTTCATTAGTTTGAAGTAAAATGTCACGAAATAGTGTATCAGAAATTTTTCTAAGACTTTGTTTCTAATTTTGTTTGGAGTTTGAACAATCAAGCAGAAAAATTTGATAAACTAAATTTGAGCTTTTTGACAAACAAATTTTCCCTTATTTTATATTAAAAAAATTATATTAATTACTAACTATATCACTTATGAGTTTTTCAAGCCGGATATCAAAAAATAAGGCTATTCAAAGCCAACGTATAATTCCTATTATTCAACGTAAATCACAATCAAAACTTATTCCTTTTCAAGGAACAATTGATTACAAAAATATTGTTTTATTAAGAAAATTTATTACTGCTGAAGGAAAAATTTTACCTAGACGTATTAATGGGCTAACAGCTAAACAACAACGGCATATGTCAAAAGCTATTAAAAATGCTCGAATGATAGGATTATTACCTTTTATAAATAAAAGCCAACCATCTCAATAATTTGGGAACAGGGTAAATTAAAATCTAAACTTACCAACCTTTGTTTGGTAACCAAGGTCTTTTCTAAATTTGAAAATAATAACTTTAAAATAAGGTTTGATTCATAGAACAATACAAAGTTTTGAGAAAAGTCTTTAATAATGCTCTCCCCTAACTTTACAAGTTATGCTTAAAAAACTTTATTACAATCCTTTTTGGTAGACGAGCATAGTTCCTTACCGTTACCCCTTGTTACCCATTCTTTAAGAATGGGGTGAAGTTTTACAAACAAAGTTTGTTAACGAGCAGCTTGTCCAAAGTAAACAAACTTTGTTTGTTTTACTAAGGTATAAATTTAAAAGCGTAACTTTTAAATAACGTTTTCACTTTTTAGTGAAATCTTGGCTTTCTAAGTCTAAATAAAAACACTTTGTTTTTTTATTTAGACTAAGTTTTCTAAGTTTGTGCAAAGCACAAACTTAGAAAACAGCGAAGTAAACCTTGCCCTTTCAGGGTGAGATCTTTAGAAAGGGTAAAGATAAGGCTTTAACAAGTTCGGCTCCTTAAAACTTTATGTTTTATCAGTGATAACACATTTAGGCAATAAGGAATGCGCAAAGTGTATAATTTAAAAAACTTGTTTTAAAATCTTGGCTGTTAAACTTAGAACTAACTAGTAAATTTTTATTGTTTGAAATTTTTTTATTATCATTTTTCTTTTTTCTAATTTTTTAGAAAAACTATATTTTTAAAAACACGCCCTGTAGGACTTGAACCCACGACATTAGGTTTTGGAAACCTACGTTCTACCAACTGAACTAAGGGCGTTAGTAATTTTAAACAGTTAAATTTACAATTATGACTGATTTAAAATCGGGATGACAGGATTCGAACCTGCGACCTCCTGTTCCCAAAACAGGAGCGCTACCAAACTGCGCTACATCCCGATAATTGATCTAGTCTAAATTTACATTTTCAAACTAAGTTGTGCAAGTGCTTTTTTTCATAAATTTAGTTAATTTAAAAAAATAGCTTCTTTAATTTTTTAGTTTTATAATAAATTGTACAATAGCTATAAAATTTATTGAGATAAGAAACATTAAAAAGCTTTTCTAAATTTCAGACTTGCTATAAAATAAAGCTTTTATAAGCTCAACTTATAAAGTTGTGCTTGTTAAGCTAAAGATCTGATAACTTTATTTGTACCCTAGTTTTTAATCTAAGACTTATGGCTTTTAGATAGAAACGAAACCGAAGATTTAACTAATGTTTTATCAACTACGCTTGTAAACCTTGATTATAAACTTGCTTTGTAATTTAGAGATAAAAAACTTTTGTGAAAAAATTTAATACTAATTTTCCAAAATAAACTCTAAGTATAAATAAAAGCATAAAATGCTTTTATTTATACAAAGTTTTATAAGCTACGCTTAGAAAACCTTCACATACTAAAGTATGCCGAGCTATGCTTCCCATTCCTTTATAAGTGTAACCAAAGGAATTTATTTCCAAATTGCTTATAAATAAATACTTTATTAATAAGGTTACACAAAGTTTTATAAGCTACGCTTATAAAGCCTAATAAAACCTACGGCGCAGCCGTTATGTTGTTCATAGAACAACATTAAGGGCTTCTAGGCGCCTAGATTTTGGACTTAGAACGAAGCTCTCAGATCTTAATAAAACTTACAGTTTTATTTTGGACTTTTTTTCTGCGCTCCGGCTTCGCTCACTTACCCGTAGGCTTTATCCGAAGGCTTTGTCTGTAAGACAAAACTTTATGTTATTCGTCAAACAATATTTAGACAAAACTTGATATTATATTTTATCAAGTTTCGCTTGTTAAAGGGTAAAAGTTAGGGAAAACTTAGATTCAAAGCAAAGTTTTAACTCCAGCTCGTGGATTTAGAAGCTACGCTTATAAAACTTTGGATAACTACAAACACTAGTTATACTTGGAAATTTGCTTAAAGGCTTTTCTCTTTTTTTTAAAGGCTTTCACCGTAAGGGTTACACTTAGAATACAACAATTTTATTTAATATTTTTTAGCCTGATTACGAAAATTATCTTATTCTCTATTTTAAGCTAATTGTTTGTACACTATATTTAATTTAACACAAGGACAAGTTCAATGAAATATTTTACTACCTACCTTTCAACTGCACCTGTTATAGCTTTAATTTGGTTTACTTTAACGGCAGGCTTATTAATTGAAATTAATAGATTTTTTCCTGATCCATTAGTTTTTTCATTTTAAATTTAAAAAAATAAAAGCTATTCGAATTTGATAGTTCAAGGTCGAGACCCTGAATTTTGAGAGACTTTTCCAAAGTTATCAAACTTCGTTTGGTAACCAAGGTTTAAGTATAACTAACCAAAGAACTTGAACGAAGCACAGAAAACAAGTCCATAATTTGTGCTTCGCCCTTTGTACCAAAGGGTAAAGACACAAATCTTATGCTTTGCATAAGTCTTCTGCGTTGCTTATGATAGCGTCACTTTAGTAAATTTATACAAAGTGTTCCAAATTACGCTTGTAAAGCTTCCACTAACTTAACACAGAAGATTTTTTTCTGTGCTTCGCAAAGTTAGATAAGTGGAAGTCTTAACCTAGTATTAAGTGAAGAAAATAAATCCTTGGCCAAAAGATTAGGAAAGGTTTTTACTTTGAATAAAAATCTTTTTTACAATAAGTTTACTTCTGTATTCAGAAACTATGCTTTTAATTTTATAAACCAAGTTTAAGATATAATCTTATATTACAGCAGGATTTTATCTTTCATAACAGCCTTTTTTATTTTTTGTTTATGCGTGCCCTATCTACCGCTCTGTAAGGGCCAAAAGTTCAAATAAGCAAGGCTGCTAACCTTGTCTAAACTATAAACGTAGTTTTAGAGCACGGTTAGCAGCCTTGCTTGCAGAACCCTTGTCTAAATTTAAAAGTAAAGCTTTTAAAAACAGAAACCATAAAAAATTGATTTTGATTAATAACAGGTAAAATACTTTTCTTTAAAACTACAATAAAATGCAATTTATTCAAATATTTTTCAAATTATAATTTGGTCCATTCGCTTATGTATGTTATAATCACGGCATAATTTATTAAAAAAATTTATAGTTTTTTAGTTTGATCGAAGTTCTCTAAAATAAGTCAAACTTATTCTAAATAATTTAAGTAAAGTTTTTACACACTTTGTAATGAAGTTTTACGTAATGAAGTTTTACAAGCTACGCTTGTAAAATGCAAAACCTCTTTAGGATAAGAAGTATTTGATACTAACCTGTAGATTAGTGGAGGATATAAACTAAATTCAAATACAGAATTAGAATTAGTTTTTCTTTCAGATTTTAAAAATTGAATTTCTTCAAAAACAAATAAAACAAATTTCTTTTATTACCATTTTCCGTTTTTTAATTTTAAAGTAAAATAAATATTATGCCTACTATCCAGCAATTAGTTCGTTCCGCAAGAAAAAACATTTTGAAAAAAACGAAATCACCGGCCCTTCAATCTTGTCCTCAACGCCGTGGTGTATGTACTCGAGTTTATACAATGACCCCAAAGAAACCTAATTCTGCTTTCCGAAAAGTTGCCCGTGTCCGATTAAGTTCAGGATTTGAAGTAACAGCTTATATTCCAGGAATTGGACATAATTTGCAAGAACATTCTGTTGTCTTAGTGCGTGGAGGAAGGGTTAAAGATTTACCTGGGGTTCGATATCATATTGTTCGAGGAACATTAGATACATCAGGTGTTAAAGATCGCGTTCAAGGTCGTTCTAAATATGGTGTTAAACGTCCAAAATAGATTTTAGTTTTTTAACGATATTTGATAATTGTTCTCTAAAATGACTAAATGCAGAAAATTTAGAGCTTTGCTCTAAAATTTAAGCTTAAAAGCTAAGCTTTTAACCCGGGAGCCTTAGGCCCCCCCCCCCTTGCCATTGCAAGGGCAATGGAGACTACACAGGTTAATCCTAATTAACAAACTTCATTTGTTAATCTTAGATTTTCACGAAGAGAAATTACTTTATTGGCAAAGCCAATAAAAAAGTATTTTCTACTAATTAAACGAAGTTTAATTAGTTGAAGATACTAATCAAACCGTCGGCGCAGCCGTTATGTTGTTGATAGAACAACATAACGGGCTTCTAGGCGCCCAGGTTTTATTTTGGATTTTTTTCGTAGAAGACTTTTACGAAGGGCTTGGTTACCAAACAAAGTTTGGTAACTTTGGACTTTTTTTCTACGCTACGCTGCGCTTCGTTTGCTAACAAAGATCCAAATTTAAAAGTTGGTGCAGACACAAACCTAAATTATAAACTGCGTTCATAATGAAGTTTTCCAAACGCAGTTTGTAAAGCAATGGGTATGCGAGTTAGTAATTTATTTATAACTTACTTACTCGACAACCTTGCCACCGCTACCCCAGGTGGGGTTTGTTGGCGGCTTAGGCGCAGTTTTTATTTTTAAAAGCATTGCTACTTTATGTATGTGAAGGTTTGACAAGCGTAGCTTGTAAAGCTTCCACTTCCAAAGTTACAAAATTTCGTTTTGTAACTAAGGTTTTCCACAAAGTAGACATCGTCGAAGTCTTTTAATCAAGATAAAAATTTATTTACTCTATATACTGTCTATAAACACTGTCTCTAAGATTTTCTAACCGAAATTTATATTAGACTGAGTGTTAGTACAATTAAAAGTTTACAAATATAAAAATGATAAATTAAAAATTATAGACTTTACCAATTCGAGCTTTTTAATTTTTTAACTAGTTTAGAAAAAAAGTCGTACTATTAAAAATATGAATACATTTCTAAACTGTTTTAATTAAAAATTAAAACAATTCAATTTTTGCCTTCGATAAAAGTTAAGGTAGCTTTTAAATACGATTTTATAAGAAACAAAATTTGTTTAAGTGTGCGAAGTTTAAAATGAACCTCTCCAAAGTTTAAACCTTTGATTTAAACCAAAATCTTTTTTAAATTTTAAAGCAACAGCTTTAAAATAAGGTTTTGTTCATAGAACAAAACAAAGCTTTCAGAGAAGTTGTTCTATACAAACAAAATAAATAAATTTATGAGATTCTAAAACAAGCAAAGCTTGTTCAAGTGTTACCTAAATGTTGTACGTAAAACAACATTTAGGTAACACTTTATTACAAACTTGGTTTGTAATTTAGCAAATGCTAATTAAAACAAAGTTTAATTAGAAGAAAATACTTTTTTTATGGACTTTTCCACTAAAAGAAGGATACAAACTTTGTTTAAAAGCTTTGCTTTTAAACTTAAAAACTAAACGCAGAAAAAAAAACTAAAATACAATCTTTCACCCATTGCCCTTGCAATGGCAAGGTTGAAGTCTTCCGCGTTCACAATTTAAGGCCAAGTGAGCTTTTTTAAAGAAATGTCAAAACGTAAAAAATTTTGGTTTTTAAAAAGCCCTCACTCTGAAAGGGTAAGGTTTACTTCGCTGCTTTTTAAGTTTGTACTTTGCACAAACTTAGAAAACTTGGTATAAATAGCTAAATTACAAACTTTGTTTGTAATAAAGTTTTACAAGCTTCGCTTGTAAAGCCTTCGGCAACACAAAATGTTTTTATTTATACTTAGAAAGCGAAGATTTAACTAAAAGTGAAAACCTCATTTAAAAGCGTAGCTTTTAAATTTGGACCTTAGTAAACAAACAAAGTTTGTTTACTTTGGACAAGCTTGTGTATCGGACTATGGGTTGTATTCAAAAATGAAGTTTGATGTCCAAAGGAAAGAACAAAGCCTGGGGGTAACACCCAGTTGTAAAACAACAAGCCTTCACAAAAACCTTGTTTTCTTTTCATATAATTATATAAATAATGGAGTTTATTATTTTATGTCTCGTCGACGTACCCCGAAAAAACGCTTTTTGTCTCCAGACCCTGTTTATGATAGCCATTTAGTTCATATGATTGTAAATCATCTGATGAAAAAAGGTAAAAAATCATTAGCATATAGAATGTTTTATGAATCAATGAAACAAATTGGCGAAACTACAAAACAAGATCCAGTTAAAATTGTTGAACAAGCAGTAAGAAATGCCACCCCTTTAGTTGAAGTAAAAGCACGCCGTGTCGGTGGTTCGACTTATCAAGTTCCTTTAGAAGTTACTCCTGAACGTGGTACAGCACTTGCAATTCGATGGATTTTAACGTCATGTAGAAGTAGATCTGGTCGAAATATGATTTCAAAATTAAGCAATGAATTTTTTGACGCGTCAAAAAATATGGGAAACGCAATTCGGAAACGTGATGAAATTCACAGAATGGCAGAAGCAAACAAAGCTTTTACAAAATATCGCTTTTAAATAATTTTTAAAAATTGTATTTTTCTATTTAAAATAAAAACTAAACAGTAAATCTAGTATAAAATGAGTTTTTATTTTTTCCCAAGTTTGGATTTTTTTGCACAAAAGGCGCTTCGTTTATAATTTAGAAACCAGGTTCCAGTTTCAGAAGGATTTCCCCGAAGGGTAAACCTTGTTTTAAAAGCGAAGCTTTTAAATTTAAAGTTTTATTTTATGGGCGCGAAAGCTTAAAATGAGAAAATAAAGCTTTCTAAACATGGGGCCCAAAAGCTTGGGCTACAATTCTATTTGTTTTAAATTTAGAGAATTCTTTAATAAAAAAGTAAATTCAATTTTACCGCACAGATAAATCTAAATCGATTATATTACTAGTTTTTCTTCAATTATTATGTACAACTGTTAAAAATAGTTATTTTGTTAAAAACAGCTATTTTTGAAGCCCAAGTTTTTCAAGTATAATTTGGAAAAGTTTACTCCTGGGAGCCCTAAAGTTTCAGTCTAGAAGAAGCGAAACAAAAAAAAATTTCATATGTTCATCACTTACCTGTTGTTTCTTTTAAAAAATTTTGTTTCAACTAAAGTGTTTCTTAAGGGATAGCGAGAAGTTAAGTTTATCATTTACTATGTACTTAGAAGCTCAAGATGGTGCGTAACTTTAAAAATTGTTCTAGGATTTGCCTGAAAGGCTTTCACAAGCTAGGCTTGGTAAATGCATCAAAACTTGCACACAGTAAAAGCTTTCTAAGTCTAAATACAAACACTTCGTGTTTGTATTTAGACAAAGTTTTACAGGATAATCTAAAGTTTCTCACTTCGTGAGAAGCCAGGCTACGATTTTTGCCTATTTACCAAAGGCCGGAGAAAAAGATATAATAAAATTAGAGAAAACTATTAAACGATTGAACGATTTATCTTAAATGAAAATCAAATATTTATTTTAAAAATTTTAACAATTAAGGAAAAATTAACCTATGGCACGCGCAAAATTTGAACGTAAAAAACCGCATGTAAACATTGGGACAATTGGACATGTCGATCATGGAAAAACTACCTTAACTGCAGCTATTACAATGGCATTAGCGAGTACTAGTGGTGGAAAAGGAAGAAAATACGCTGATATCGATTCTGCACCTGAAGAAAAAGCAAGAGGTATTACAATTAATACCGCTCATGTAGAGTATGAAACTGAAAATCGTCATTATGCACATGTAGACTGTCCAGGACATGCAGATTATGTTAAAAATATGATTACAGGTGCAGCACAAATGGATGGTGCTATTCTTGTAGTTTCAGGTGCAGATGGTCCAATGCCTCAAACTAAAGAACATATTTTATTAGCAAAACAAGTTGGAGTACCTAACGTTGTTGTTTTTTTAAATAAAGAAGATCAAGTGGATGATGAAGAACTTTTAGAGTTAGTTGAATTAGAAGTTCGTGAAACTTTAGATAATTATGAATTTCCTGGTGATGATATTCCTATTGTTTCTGGATCAGCGCTTCTTGCTTTAGAGGCTTTAACTGAAAACCCACAATTAACACGTGGTGAAAACAAGTGGGTTGACAAAATTTTTGATCTGATGGATCAAGTCGACACTTATATTCCTACTCCAGAAAGAGATACGGATAAAGCTTTTTTAATGGCTGTTGAAGACGTATTTTCTATTACTGGACGTGGTACTGTAGCAACTGGTCGAGTTGAACGAGGTAGCGTTAAAGTAGGTGAATCCATTGAAATTGTTGGTTTACGAAAAACTCGAACTACAACTGTAACTGGGCTAGAAATGTTTCAAAAAACATTAGAAGAAAGTGTTGCAGGAGATAATGTCGGGGTTCTACTCCGCGGAATTCAAAAAGTAGATATTGAGAGAGGAATGGTTTTAGCAAAACCAGGAACAATTACGCCACATACTAAATTTGAATCTCAAGTTTATGTTCTTACAAAAGAAGAAGGTGGTCGACATACACCTTTTTTTTCAGGGTATCGTCCTCAATTTTACGTGCGTACAACTGATGTAACTGGAAAAATCGAATCATTTCGTGCAGATGATGATACTGCAACTCAAATGGTAATGCCCGGAGACCGTATTAAAATGAATGTTGAATTAATTCAACCTATTGCAATTGAAAAAGGAATGAGATTTGCTATTCGTGAAGGTGGTCGAACAGTAGGTGCGGGTGTTGTTTCTACAATCATTGAATAAGATATTTTTAAACTAAACAAAAATTGTTTAAATTTTGATATTTCCCGTGTCTAAATTACAAACGAAGCGTAGCGAAGAACACAAGTCAACACTGTAAGTTTTATTTTGGACTTCTACTTCAAGTGTTACAAGCTACGCTTGTAACACTTTATTAAAAACTCTCTTTGTAATTTAGAAATAAAATTGAAATTTTCATGAATTTCAAAACTCGTTTGTCATTTAGAGAAGTTTCGATAAAACATTTAGGGAACTTTTATTTACACTTAGAGACAGCTTTGAGAAATTAAAGCATTACACAAAATGTTTCAAGCATAAGTTGTAAATCTCCGTGCTTTTTAGTTATGTCATCAAAGCTTTTAGCGAAGTCTTCGGATAAAATAATCACCTCTAAGTGCAACCCTAAAATTAGTTAAGTTTCACTAATTCTAACTAATTTTAGGGTTGCACCAAGTTTGCCCTAAATATTAGCCTTTAACAAGCGAAGCTTATTACAGGGTAATATCAAGTTGTGCCCTTCGGGGCAAAGCCTATCGGGAAAGCAAATATTTTTTAAATTTAAAATAAAATGGGTAAGGAATTCGAAGCTAAGTATAAACAGCCTTCGGCTATTTACACTTAGTAACTAATTAAACACAGTTTAATTAGTTAAAGTCAGACATATGGTAAAGAATTTATTTATAAATTGCTTATAAATAAATATTTTTATCTTTTAAGGAAAAAGTTCACTTATGCGAAAGTCTGCGCCAAAAGCTTTCGAGATAAGCCAATGATAAGTTTGTGCTTTACCCGTTGCTAAATGTTTTATCGTAGATAAAACATAAAGTTTTAACAAGCGTAGCTTGTTAAAGCCTTGCAACGTAAGGGCAAACTTATAAAACTTTATATTTATACTTAAAAAAAGAGCAAAACTTTTGTTTTATTTGATTTTAATGCAAAAAACTACAATTTCGATTAACTCATTTGGTTTTACCTTATGAAAAAAAAATTTAGTTTTTTTAGAGAAAAATGTAGAATAGACCTTTTTTTAGTAAATCTCACCTAAGCTTTAAACCACGTTTAGAGCAAGGTTAGTGAGCTTCGCTCGCAGATCCATTACTCAGGAGAAGATGTGAAATCTTACTTCGTTTAGTAAATTTTTTCAAGCTTCGTTTGTAAAATTATGCTGTGCAAAATAAAACAAGGGTTTCACCCATGTTCAAACCAACTTTTGCTATCAACCAGACTAACTTCGGTGGTAGTTTTGACAAGGGAAGCCTTTAGGCTTAGAAACGAAAATTTTTAAAACTAGGGAGCGAAAACAAAGTAATGAAAATAAAAGAACTTGTACGTACTATTGAACAAACTCAACTAAAGCAAGGATTACCAAAAATTTGTATAGGTGACACAGTTAAAGTAGGCGTTTTAATCCAAGAAGGTAATAAACAAAGAGTACAGCCTTATGAAGGAACAGTTATAGCTCAGCATCGTGCAGGTTTAAGCACAACAATTACCGTGAGACGTATTTTTCAAGGAATTGGGGTTGAACGAGTTTTTACTATTCATTCTCCTTCAATTCAGGATATTGACATTATAAGACGCGCTAAAGTTAGAAAAGCAAAATTATATTATTTACGAAATAGGGTTGGGAAAGCTACGCGTCTTAAAGAAAAATTTGGTTTTAATAAAAATGTCTCTTCTAACAATCAAAATTAATGAATGACATTTGCATTTTTTATTTTTATAAATTTGATCGAGGTTTTCAATTTAATCTTTTTCATTCGGTAAAAAAATTAACAAACACTTTTTTAAAAAAATCTATTATTACCTAATTTTAATCCAGGAACCACGTAGTGTTTCTTAGTGTGTGCTTCGCACAAACCAAGGATTTAAATAATATCTTTGAAAGCTTTTTTCCGGAATTATAAATAATGCAAAACACAGAAAAAAGTCCAAACTTACTAAACAAAGTTTATTAACTAGGATTTATTTGAAAGGGCAAACTTGGGCGTAGCCCCCATTGCCTAAACTACCAACATAGTTGGTAGTAAGGTTGACGTTTACTAAGATCGTAGATCTTAGTAAACGTATACCCTTACAATGGCAAGGGGGCAAGGGGGGTATGCAAGCAAAGCTTGCCAACCTTGCTATAAACGTAGTTTAGAGCTTAGGAACCTAGGCTTTGTATCTTTACCCT
>Ga0160429_1000531_pt1 | contig 32350 bp, 31 predicted proteins | sample SolpanmetagenomR_FD_108199 | JGI IMG/M metagenome (GOLD analysis project Ga0160429, IMG submission 108199) | Solar panel surface microbial communities from Lawrence Berkeley National Laboratory, California, USA - R | ecosystem: Engineered > Built environment > Solar panel > Unclassified ... | reverse complement strand
TTCCCCTTTCCGATGGCATACGACGTAACCGGCCGCCTGCACGAAATCTTTGACGAACAGCAGGTAAGCGAAAAATTCCGCAAGCGCGAGTTCGTCCTCGAAGTACAGGATGGCCAATATCCTGAGCAAATCAAGTTTCAGCTGGTGCAAGACAAAACCGCCCTCATCGACCCCTACAAAATGGGCGACGAAGTGAAGGTGACGTTCAACCTGCGCGGCCGCGGCTTCAACAAGAACGGCCAGATGCTGTACTTCACCAACCTCGAAGCCTGGCGCATCGAGGCTGCCACGGGTGGCGCACCCGCCGGCGGCGGTGGCTCTTCTTACCAGCAGCAGCCCGCTGCCCGCCCAGCCGCCCAAAACCAGAACCCTACCCTGCGTGCGCAGCCTACGGCTCAGCCCATCGCCGGCGACGACGACAACGATTTGCCTTTCTAGGTTTAGCTGTTAGCTACTAGTTTTTGATGTGCCGCTTTCCTACCGGGAAGCGGCACATTTGCGTTTAGGCTTGTGTTAGCTATTCGATAAATGAAAGGGCTGCTAGCTAACAGCTCGTAGCTAAAAGCTGGAACAATGAACTTACACGCACTCATCAGCCAGGGCGAAGGCGAACGACTCGAATTCAAGAAGAAAACTACCCACCCTACCCGCATCTCCCGCACCTTGGCCTCGCTGGCCAATACGCACGGCGGCCAAGTGCTGGTAGGCGTCGACGACGATGGCCGCGTGGTAGGCGTGCGCGATGCGGAGGAAGAAATGTTTGTGCTGCGCGAGGCCGCTGCGCACTACATCGACCCGCCCCTCACGCTGCACTTTCGGGAAATAGAAACGGAGGACGACCACACTGTGCTGGTAGTCAGAGTAGAAGAGAGCCAAACCAAGCCGCACCGCGCCCAAATAGCGCCCGGTGAATGGCGCGGCTACGTGCGCGTGCGCGACGAAAGCGTGCAAACCAGCAGCCTTACCGAAAAATTACTGGAGCGCCAGCCACCCGAAACGCGCCTCGAAAAACTGCCTCTCAACAAAGACGAGCTGCGTGTGCTCGACTACCTGCGCACTACCCCGCGCATCACGGTGGCCCAGTATACCAAGCTCGTCAATGTGAGCCGCCGCCGCGCCTACCGCACGCTTATCAAGCTCGTGCTGCACGGCTATCTACGCTACCACGACAAGGAGAAAGAACCGTATTACACGCTGTAAATTAAGGTTTTTTAGGCGTCTGATAACTTGTACGCGCAGCCACTAAAACTGGCTTAATTAAAAAGAGCTGCCCTAACGGGCAGCTCTTTTTAATTAAGTGACAAGTCGTCCACAACATCCGCGAGCTAGTCTTGCTTGCGGGCGCGGGCTACTTTCTTTTCATCTTTCTCGGCCTTCTTCTCTTTCATCGATTTAGTAGGCTCTTTCTTTTTCTCTTTTCGGGCGTCTTGGGCTTTGGCCATGCGTGAAAATTGGTTAGGGTGGAGGGAGTAAAAACTAGCCGCAACGGTAAACTAACGCCATTGCCGGGGCTGATGTTGTGCATTCTTTAGGCCTACGCGGGGGGTAGGGCGGGCCAGTAGCGCTCACGCAGAATGCGCAGGTGGTGCTGCTCATGGCCTGCCACTATATAGAGCAGCGACCGCACCGATACCGGGCCGCCGTTGGCCCGCCCAGCGCGGTCGAGCTGACCGCCATTGAGGCCGCTAAAAAAAGCGAGGGTAGCAGCGCGCACCGCGTGGTATTCGGTCAGCAAATCACTCAGTAAGCGGTCGTTAGCCTCGCTATTGGCCGCAAATTCGTTCTCATCAAAACCGGGTAGCTCCTGCGCGTCGGCGCGGGCGAAACGCAGGGCGCGGTACGCAAAAATACGCTCCGAATCGGTGAGGTGCACCAGCACCTCTTTGGGCGTCCACTTGCCAGGGGCATAGCGCAGCAGCGCCTGTGCCTCGGTGAGGCCCACCAGCTCGCGGTGCACCTCGGCGGCCTGCTGGCGCAGCTGCGTCAGCGGGTCGGTACCGTCCGGCACCAGGTCGATATACGCTTGGGTGTAAGGCAAATAAGTACCTGGCGCGGGACGAGCCAGGGCAACGGACGAAGCAGCAGCCATAGTGGCAAAGGTAGCCGACCGCCGTAGATACTTAAACTTGAGCCGGGCCGCCCCCAAAGGCCGGCGCAGCAGCGGGCGGCTACCCGCGCGCCACCGCAGGGGTAGCCTTTCGCCCGCAGCCACTTCGGACGCCACTAACTCACTCGTTCCGAAGGCCCAGCGCAAAAAATCGGGCAGGCACCCGGCCCAGGTATCGGGGTGGTGGTGCCCGCCGGGCACCTCTACGTAGCGTGCGGCGCCGGGGGGTAGGCCCTGCGCCGCGAGGGCTGCCAGAAGGTCGAGCGTATCGTCGATGGCATCGATAATGCCGTTGTGGTTGCGGTCGTTGGTTTCATCGTTGGTGCCGGCTTGTAGCCAAAATTGCTGGCCCGGCTGAACCGGACGGGCTTGCACTAGGCTGTGCATCAGGCGGTCGGCATCGGTATAGCCATCGTGTAGCCCCCTACCCCGCCACCAGAATGCACCGCTGAATGCACCGCTTCGCAAAAACGCCTCGGGGTGGTGCCAAGCCAGGTCAAACGCCTGCAGGCCGCCCAGTGACATGCCGGCGACGGCTGCCTCGGTGGGCTCGGCGCTGGCGTGGTAGTGGGCCTGCACGTAGGGCAGCAGCTCGTGCAGCATAAAGTCGGTGTAGCGCCCGGCGCGGCTGCCGCGGCCCAGGTAGTCGGGGCGGGCCGCTACCCCGTACTCCTGCAGGCGGTCGGCGGCGTGGATGGCCACCAGCACAAACGGCCGCACATCGCCATGCCGGTACAACCGGTTGAGCGTGGCCGGCAGGTGCAGGCGGGCCAAGTCCTGGCCATCTTGCAGGTAGAGCACGGGGTAGGGCGCGGCGGCGCGGGCCGAAAAGCCTGGCGGCAGCACTACATCGAGGCGCACGACCCGGCCAAGCGCCACCGAAAACAAATACTCGTCGCGCCGCACCACAACGGTGGCGCCGCGGGGCGACTGAAACCGGGAAATTGCCATTTGCTCGCAAATAAACACGTGCCACCTCATTATAGCAGCTATTTGGCCGTTCGGTTTTTGTGCTTAGTTTGCGGCCGGTTCCGGCACGCACGCCTTCCCGGCCGGACCCCCTCTTTTGCACGAAGAATACCGCCGCTTCTACTCCCAGCACTTGGGCGTTGACCTCGAAATGTTGGTTTTTGGTGATTATGGCTACCCGCTCATCGTCTTTCCAACCTCCAACGGCCGCTACTACGAGGCCAAGGATTTTCACCTGGTAGACTCCGTTCGCTGGTTTGTCGAAAATCGCCTGCTCAAGCTCATCTGCATCGATAGCGGTGATAAGTGGAGCTGGTATGCTAAGCACCTCCACCCCGGCACGCGCGTGCACAACCATAGCCTCTACGACCGCATGGTGAGTGAGGAGCTTGTGCCGCGCCTGCAGCACGAGTGCCAAGTCGAGAAGGTAGGGGTAGCCGGCTGCTCGCTAGGTGGCTATCAGGCACTTAATTTTGCCTTTCGGCACCCAGACCAAGTAGCGCACCTCTTCTCCATGGGCGCTTCCTTCGACATTCGCATGTTTTTGGATGGGCACTACGATGAGCAGGCCTACTTCCAGAACCCGCCCGACTACATGCCCCACGCTCAGAACGACCACTTCCACCGGATGAATATCATCCTGGGCACGGCCGAGCATGACTTCTGCAAAGACGCCAACTACCGCATGTCGGACATTCTTTCGAGCAAGGGCATTGCGCACCGGCTCGACGTGCGGCCCAACGGTACCCACGACTGGCCGGTGTGGCGCGACATGTTTCCCGAGTACGTTTCCACCATCTTTTAAGCTGCCGCTCCCGTAAAAGCCTCAGTGCTTGCACGTCTCCCTACCCCCTATCATCTCCTTAAAGAACGCACGTTCTACTTCCCCATGAAAAAAATCGGCATTTTGTTTGGTCAGGAAAATACGTTTCCTCAGGCCTTTGTAGACCGCGTTAACCAGAAAGCCGTGGATGGCATCACCGCGGAGTTTGTTTCTATTCAGGAAGTTGAGCAGGCCGTTGCCACCGACTACGCTGTTATCATCGACCGCATCTCGCAGGATGTGCCTTTCTACCGTGCCTACCTCAAAAATGCGGCCCTCACGGGCACGGCCGTCATCAACAACCCGTTTTGGTGGAGCGCCGACGAGAAGTTTTTCAACAATGCCTTGGCCGTGCAGCTCGGCGTGCCCGTGCCTAAAACGCTGCTGCTGCCCAGCAAAGCCCGCCCCGACGACACCAATGAGAACTCGTTCCGCAACTTGGGCATGTTTGATTGGCACAAGGCGTTTGAGAAAATCGGCTTCCCTGCCTTCATGAAGCCCCACGCAGGTGGCGGCTGGAAAAGCGTATATAAGGTAGACAACCCGGATGAAGCTTGGCGTGCCTACGACGAAACCGGCCAGCTCGTGATGCTGTACCAGGAAGCCGTTGACTTCACCGACTATTTCCGCTGCTATTGCCTCGGTGGCAAGGACGTGCTCATCATGCCCTACGAGCCGCGCAATGCCCCACACCAGCGCTACCAGACGGAGATGAAAACCCAGGGCGAAGACGGCGAAAAGCTGCTCGGTACTATTAAAGACTACGTGCTGCGCCTGTGCCAAGGCCTCGGCTACGATTTCAACACGGTAGAATTTGCGGTGCGCGACGGCATTCCGATTGCCATTGACTTTGGCAACCCCGCTCCCGATGCCGACATCAACTCGGTAGGCCCCGAGAATTTTGAGTGGGTAGTGGAACACGCTGCTAACTTGGCTATCGAGCGCGCCCAAGCCCAGAAGCCTGGCCAAGACAACCTGACTTGGGGCACGTATGTGCAGAAGTCGGCACGCCAACCAGCTGCCCCAGCGGCTAGTGGCCCGGTAGAAGTGGGTAGCCCAGTGCACGAAACCAACGACTTAGGCGCCACGCCGCCTACCCCCACGCCAGCCAAGAAAGCTGCTGCCTCAAAAAAATCGAGCGCGCCCAAGCCAGTAGCGCCCGAAGGAGAGGTACCAACTGCTAAAGCTCCCGCTAAGCCCAAAAAGCCAACGGCCAAAAAATAGTCGCTTTTTATTGCCAGCTGCCCTAAAGGGGCTGCCACTACCAGGTGGTGGCAGCCCCTTTATTGTGGTTGTTTTCTTCCCCTGGTGTTCTGGGGGCCTCCCGCCCACCCATCCTTAGTAGCTGCCCGCTTATGCCCCGGCCCATTTTCACCCTCGGAATCGAAGAAGAATTTCAAACCATCGACCCAGTGACGCGCGACTTGCGCTCGCACATGTCGAAGATTGTGGAGGACGGCAGAATCACCTTGCATGAGCAGGTGAAAGCCGAAATGCACGAGTCGGTGGTAGAAGTAGGCACCAATATCTGCAAGAATATCGACGAAGCGCGCACTGAAGTCGTGCACTTGCGCCGCCAGGTAATCGAATTGGCCGACCGCGTAGGCCTCAAAATTGCGGCCGCTGGCACGCACCCGTTTTCGCGCTGGCAAGACCAACCGATTACACCCGATGCCCGCTACGACAAGATAGTAGAAGAATTGCAGGAAGCGGCGCGCTCTAACCTCGTTTTCGGCATGCACGTGCACGTCGGCATCGAAAACCGCGACCTTGGCGTGTACATGATGAATGCGCTGCGGTATTTCCTACCCCACCTCTTTGCGCTCAGCACCAACTCACCGTTCTGGGAAGGCCGCGAAACCGGCTACAAATCATTCAGAACCAAAGTTTTTGAGCGCTTTCCGCGCACGGGTATTCCGGGCTTTTTCCACAGCGCCAGCGATTACGACGAGTTCCTGGCACTGCTCATTAAGACTGGTTGCATCGACAACGGCAAGAAAATCTGGTGGGATATCCGCCTTCACCCGTTCTTCGATACCATCGAGTACCGCATCTGCGACATGATGATGCGTGCCGACGAAACCATCGCGGTAGCGGCCGTTATGCAAGCGCTCGTGGCCAAAATTTATAAGCTTAAGGAGCAAAACCTGAATTTTCGGGTGTACCGCAGCGCGCTCATCAAAGAAAATAAATGGCGCGCCGCCCGCTACGGCATCAGCGGCACCCTCATTGACTTTGGCACGCAGGAAGAAAAGCCGGCGCGCCAGCTTATCCTGGAACTACTTGATTTTGTGGATGATGTACTGGATGACCTTGGCAGCCGCCACGAGGTAGAGTACGTGCTGAAAATGCTGGAAATGGGTACCGGCGCCGACCGCCAGCTCGCCGTTTTTCACCAAACCGGCGACTTAACCAAAGTAGTCGATTACATCCTAAGCGAGACGACGCACGGCTTGTAATACCCTATTTTGCTGCCTCCGGCATAGCAGTATTAGCTCGTCCGGCTAAACCTATTCTCACGCACAAGGGTTTAACGCACTTATTCTTCTTGCTATGCCTGCTTTCCGTATTGCCATTCTCGACTTGTACAACAACTTTCCCGGCGAGGGAATGCGCTGTATTCGCCAACTTTTACGCCGCTCCGAAGCCGAAAATCAGGTTTCGTTTGTAGTCGACACATTCAACGTACGAGCCGAAAACCAGGTACCGGGCCTCGATTATAATATCTACATTTCGAGCGGCGGCCCTGGTAGTCCCCTACCCTCCGATGAGCCGTGGGAATCGCTATACTTTGAGTTTATCGACTCGCTTCTAGCTCATAATCAAACCGCTGACCACAAGAAGTATTTGCTGGCTATTTGCCACTCGTTTCAGCTTATGAGCCGGCACCTGGGAGTAGGCGTTGTGAGCAAGCGCAAGTCGACGTCGTTTGGCGTGCTACCCATTCACCTCACCAGCGCCGGCGAGGCTGAGCCAGTGTTTGAGCGCTTGCCAGAACCATTTTATGCCGTTGATTCACGTGATTATCAGCTTACTGATATTGATGAAGAACGGCTCAGCGAGCTCGGCGCCTCAGTGCTGTGCTTAGAAAAAGAACGGTTGCATATTCCGTTGGCCCGCGCCGTGATGGCCATCCGCTTCTCGCCTGAGATACTCGGTACCCAGTTTCACCCCGAAGCTGATGGCGAGGGCATGTTGCGCTATATGCTCACCGACGAGCGTAAACAACAGGTTGTCACTACGTATGGCGAAGACAAGTACTACGAAATGGTAGATTTACTTTCTGACCCCAGTACCATAGAGTATACAGAGTCGGTTATTGTCCCTAATTTCCTGCGGCGGGCAATTGCAGCGCTAGGTGAACCTGCACTCGCTTGATTTATTGAATTATCATTCCTACACTTGGCGCGAACCTCTGGATTCGCGCCATTTTTTTAGCCGTACACCCAATGATTCCTACCCCTCGCCAAGTATTCAACGCCGCTTTTTCGCCAGCGCGCTACCAGGAAATGCTCGCTGATATTGACCAGCAATTTCCTGAGCAGCTAGAGTTTCGGGTAGCAGAAACTCCTGTGTTTATTCCGGCTGAGCTACGCGAAAAATTAGTGAAAGCTGGCCAGGATATTATTCGGGTATTGCAAAAATCTGACTTTAAAGCGCTCACGGACGCGGCCATTCCCGCTGGCCAGCGCGTGCCAAACGAAGATGCGCACGCCGAATTTTTGACTTTTGATTTTGCAGTCTGCCGCGATGCTGCTGGCGAGTTGGAGCCCCAGCTCATAGAAATGCAAGGCTTTCCGTCGCTATATGCCTTTCAGGCTTATTTGCCGACTATGTTTAGAAAGCATTTTCCTATTCCTACTTCTGTTTCCCCATTTTTAGAAGTTCAGGATGAGCAAGCCTATTTAGCTGAATTGAAAAGTTTATTGTTAGCTGATGAGAGCCCAGAAAACACAATTCTCTTAGAGCTCTTTCCAGATAAGCAAAAAACTAGAATTGATTTTGCTTTAACAAAACATTACTGGGGTATCGAAGCGGTATCACTACCCGACGTGATAAAAAGAGGACGTCAATTATTTTACCGTAAAGAGGGACGTGAAATTCAAATTAAACGCATTTATAACCGAATAATTTTTGATGAACTACTTCGCTATCCTGACCTCCATCCGGCATTTAATTTAACTGATGATGTAGACGTGACCTGGGTGGGTCATCCTAATTGGTTTTTCCGCATCAGCAAATACACCCTACCCCTTATAAAAAGCAATTTTGCGCCACCTAGTTATTATCTGCAAGATTTGCAGGAATATCCAGCTGACTTAGAAAACTACGTTTTGAAACCGCTTTTTTCCTTCGCTGGGGCAGGTGTACAGCTGCATATTACGGCAGCAGACCTTGACGCGATTGCCGATAAAAAGAATTATTTATTGCAACGAAAGGTCACTTATGCGCCAGTTGTTCAGGCACCCGATGGGCTAGTAAAGTGTGAGATCCGCCTGCTCTATTCCTGGTTACCTACTGCGGCCCAACCCAAATTAGTAGCCGGCTTGGCACGGCTTAGCCGAGGCGAAATGATAGGTGTAGATTTCAATAAAAACAAAGATTGGGTTGGGGGCACTACCCCCCTCTTTGAGTACTAAGAAGCTACGTTGCTACAGAGAACGGCAAACAATTCCCTATTGGTGTCCGTATCATGACGCCATCGAATCTTAGTTTTCAGCATGACAGATCTTACCCAACGCGGCCTTCAAATTTCCAAAAACGCAATTTTTAATGTATTTATTAATCGCGCTACCAAGCTATTAGGCCGGCCTTTTAAAATAGTCACTATTTTGAACGAAACTGCCGATAAATTGGCAGACAAAAAGAGTAAGGATAATAAATTCAAGCAGCTTATTGATGTAGCGCTCACCTTAGTGCGTTTGGTACGTAGCTATGCAGCTGGTGACTACCGCGACATTCAAAGTGGCACCATTATTTCTGGGCTAGCGGTATTATTGTACGTGCTCTCGCCCATCGACCTCATTCCAGATTTTATTCCGGTTGTTGGTTTTCTAGACGACCTTAGTTTGATAAGCTGGTTTGTCGGAAAATTTCAGAGCGAGTTGGTTCGCTTTCGTGAGTGGGAGCAGCGCACGGCGGTGCTTCCTACCCCCTCACCTGCTCACAGTGATTTCTCATTGCCAGCAGCCGCTGAACTCGGTCATTCTTAGCTTTAGCTAGCTAATTGTGCAGCAAAAAGCGCACAACTTATTTCAAAGTAAGTTGTGCGCTTTTTGCTGCACAACTTACTTTGAATGTTGTATTTCGAACTGCAATTAAGTAAGGTAAAAGCAGTTGTTTTATTACTATTACAAATTAATCTCATACGCAGCATTCCGTGCCTTTACACTCTCATTTATTTGCTAGTTCACTTGTAGCAGGGGCAACACTTGTCTGCTTAGGCAACCCAACTGAGCCTATTTCTACTCAACAGCTAGTAGCTCGATTATCTACTGCTGTAGAGTCATTAAAAACGTTGCGCTGTGTTGTTGACGGACAAGAGCGTATTGGCAGAAATTACGTTCATGGCCATACACTGATGAAACTCACTTTTGGGCCGCTAAGGGTTTATCTTAAAAATCAAAAAGGGGTTGAAGTTTTGTACGCCACGGGCCAAAACAACAATGAAGCGTGGGTATACCCGGGGGCTTTCCCTTACATCACGCTTAGCTTAAATCCGAATGGATCTTTAATGCGTAAGAGCCAGCACCACACGGCTTTGCAAGCAGGGTTCGGCACCATAGCTGACCTATTGGGCAACGCCAGTGGGCAAGGAGAACGTGTTTTTACGCGCTCTTTTCGCTATGCAGGAGATACGGTTTTGCTAGGACAATCTGCACGCATTTTACGCTCTGATTATCCGCAATTCCGGTATGTAAGCTATAAGGCCGGGCGTGGCGAGACTATTGCTAGCGTTGCTGCTCGCTTTGGCTGCGGAGAATACCGTATTCTAGAGCGCAACGATTTAGCTACTGACGATAAGTTAACAGAAGGGCAAATACTGCAAGTGCCTAATTCTTACGGACGGCGCACTATTCTGGTAATTAATTCCCAAACGTATTTGCCTATCTCCGTCACTGTGCACGATGACCGGGGGCTATATGAGAAATACACGTTTCTAAATGTCATCCCAAATCAGCCAATCCCCCTCTCCGAATTCACGAAAGAGTATAAAGGCTATAAGCTTTAAGACAAGGAGAATGAAGGAATAACCGCTATGGCTTTTTTATTGAATTAACCTTCGTACTAGTAGCTCTTTAGTAACGATTAATCGGTTATCAGCGGCGCATGGTCTTTTCTATTTGGTCCCACATTTCAGGGGTAAGGGCTTGCAACTTGTTAAATTCTCCTGCTCCATTTAGCCATTCGCCCCCATCAATCGTGACGACTTCGCCATTGATATAAGCGGAGAAATCAGAAACAAGGTAAGCGGCTAAATTTGCTAACTCCTGATATTGTCCAACTCGCTTGAGTGGCACGCTGGCAGCAGGGTCGAGTTGGCTAGCTAAGGGCTCCGGAAATAGCCGACTCCAAGCACCCTCAGTCGGGAATGGGCCCGGCGCAATAGCATTAGAGCGAATACCGTACTTAGCCCACTCCACTGCTAGTGAGCGCGTGAGCGCCAACACCCCGGCTTTGGCAGTGGCTGAAGGCACTACAAAAGCGGAACCTACCGAAGCGTAAGTCGTCACAATATTCAGGATTGTGCCGGGCTGCTGCTCAGCTATCCAACGCTTACCAACGGCTAAAGTACAATTGTAAGACCCACGCAACACAATATCAACTATGACGTCGAATGCCTTGTGGCTGAGGCGTTCGGTGGGGCTGATAAAGTTGCCCGCTGCATTGTTTAAGAGCACATCTACCCGTCCAAACTCCTCGTATGTGCGCGCAAGCATGGCTTCTACTTCGTTGTATTTGCGTACATCACAAGCTAGCGCTAAAATACGCCCCCCCGTTTGCTGCCGCAGTTCAATGGCCGTTTGCTCCAGCACATCGAGTTTTCGGCTAGTAATAGTGACATTTGCGCCGAGCTGCAGAAAATAAGTTGTCATGGCCCGGCCCAAGCCAGTGCCGCCACCCGTAACGATGATAGTTTTGCCAGCCAGCGCGTTATCGCGCAGCATAGGTTGGGCGAAGGGGTTTGTCATCCTGATTTTGAGTAGACCAGCAATTACTGGCATGATGAATGCCCCGAAGGTAAGTGCGTGCAACTGGCGAACAACGTTACCCCTGTGCTGCTTTAAGTAATTCATGCGCAACTTGCAGCTTTCGTAACATAGATAACTAGCATTTCGAGAATAATTATTATGTCCTCTTCCCCCATTACTAGTTCTGCTGCCGATTCTTCTACGGTAGCCGTGCTAGGCTGTGGCTGGCTAGGTTTGCCCCTAGCCAAAAAGCTGTTATCGCAAGGCTACCGAGTACTAGGAACTACCACTACCCCCGAACAACTACCGCTGCTGGCGGCAGCTGGTATCGAAGCCCGGCTGTTGCAATTAGGCAATGACTTTTCGGCGGCCGCCGAAGCTAATCTCGTGACTTGGCTTCAGCAAGCTGATACGTTAGTTATCAATATTCCACCACGAGCAGCCGTAGCCGGTGGCTACCCTCAGCTACTGCGCCCACTGCACCGAGCGGTAGCGGCGGCGCGCATTAAATCGGTCCTATTTGTGTCAACCAGCGGCGTCTATCCGGATGAGCCCCGGCTCATGCGCGAAACGGATGCAGTGAGCACCCGCGATGCCGCGTCGGATGTGCTGCGAACAGAAGGGCATTTTGTGCCGCGCTACGGCCAGTGGCAAAGCACGGTAGTACGGCTGGGTGGCCTCATTGGCCCCGAGCGGCCGCCGGGACGCTTTCTGGCAGGGCGCCGCAACTTGCCGCAAGGAGCCGCCCCCACCAATCTGCTACATCTCACCGATGCGGTTGGAGTACTGAGCACGATTATCGACCAGGCTATCTGGGGCCACACGTTCAATGTTTGTTCGCTGTTGCACCCGTTACGGCAAGAGTTTTACCCTGCTGCTGCCACCTTCCTAGGTTTGGAGCCGCCAACCTTCCTGCCAGAAAGCACTGGTGGCAAGACGGTTGATTCGAACCGCGTCCGCAGCATTGTGCCCTACAGCTTTCAATATGACGATGTACTCGCAGCCATTCCGTATTGCTAAGGCTAGCCCAAGTAGGCTGACCGAGGGTTAACTTTACGAATGTCTTTGTTGAATTTGACTACTGCTCCCCTACCCATCGTAGCCGTATTGGGTGGCGGAGCAGCTGGCTTTTTTGGGGCAATCGCCTGCGCCGAAGCCAATCCGCAGCAGGTAGTTTATTTGCTCGAAAAGAGTCCTAAACTACTGAGTAAGGTACGGGTGTCTGGGGGCGGGCGCTGCAACGTCACGCACGCCTGCGAGTCGGCGGCACAGCTTGTGCAGCACTACCCCCGCGGAGGCCGCCAACTAAAAGATGCCTTCAAGCAATTTGGAGTAGCCGATACGGTAGCTTGGTTTGCAAAGCGCGGCGTGCCGCTCAAAACCGAAGCCGACGGCCGCATGTTTCCGACTACCGACAGCAGCGAAACCATTGCGCGTGCCTTGGAAGATGCGGCCCGCCGCGCTGGCGTGCGCGTGCTGCCGCGCACTGCTGCCGAAGAAATTGCGGTAATGCCCGACGGGGAATTTAAACTTACGCTGAGTGGGGAGGGTAGCGCGGCGGTAGGCGCCGAACTGCGGGCCGGCCGCCTGCTCATCGCCACTGGTGGCAACCCCAAATCGGCGGCCTACGACTGGCTGCGCGCCTTGGGGCACAGCATTGCGGAGCCAGTACCTTCTCTTTTTACGTTTAACGTGCCTGCCTCGCCCCTACGCGACCTGCCCGGCGTGAGCGTCCCCCATGCCCGCGTCGTATTAGCAGGCGAAAAACTGCAGTATGAAGGCCCTTTATTGGTCACGCACTGGGGCGTTAGTGGGCCAGCCGTACTAAAGCTCTCGGCCTGGGGAGCACGCCGGCTGCACGACTTAGCCTACCAGGGCACAGCGCTCGTGAGCTGGGTACCGACTCATACCGACGAAACGCTGCGGCCGTGGGCCCAGGCTTTTCGCCTCGAAAACGGCAAGAAACAGGTAGCAGCGCACCCACAGTTTGGCCTCCCTACCCGCCTGTGGCGCACCCTGGCCGCCGAGGCTGGCATTGGCCCCGAAACGCGGTGGAACGAGGTCCCGGCCAAAGCTCAGAATCGCCTGCTGGAATTATTACTGCGCACCCCGCTGCAAGTGCAAGGCAAAACCACGCACAAAGATGAATTTGTGACCTGCGGCGGCATTCCGCTGAATGAAGTCAACCTCGCTACGTTTGAAAGCCGCCGGATACCCGGCCTCTTTTTTGCCGGCGAAGTTCTTGATATAGACGGAATTACGGGAGGATTCAATTTTCAGGCCGCCTGGACCACTGGCTTCTTAGCTGGGCAGGCCATGGCCAAAATCAGCCAGCCAGTAGCCGATGCGCCAAATGCAGCACGCGGATAAAATTGGGGCATCTTTGACTAGACTGTAACCCTGCGGGCAGTTGGCTAGTAAACCGACTTACCTTTTCAACTTACATTTCCTTTTCCAAATCATGGAAGCCAAAGCCACCCAAACCGGTCTCAACGCTCTTATCACCGTTCTTAAAGATGGCCAGAAAGGCTACGCTGACGCGATGACCGACGTGAAAGACCAGCACCTGAAAGACCTTTTCAAGAAATACTCGGCCCAGCGTGCTAGCTACGTCACGGAGCTGGAAGACCAGATGTTTAAGCTTGACCTCAAGCCTGACACAAACGAAGGCTCGTCGGTAGTAGGTGCTATCCACCACGCTTGGATTGACTTGAAATCAGCTGTAACCGGCCACGACAACCACGCTATCCTCGCTGAGTGCGAGCGCGGCGAGGATGTAGCCAAGAAGGCCTACGAAGAAGCCACCAAACTCCAAGACCTGCCCGGCGAGTTGAAGTCGCTTATTGAGAAGCAGTCGCAAGGTGTACTTGCTGCCCACAACGAAATCCGCGACCTGCGTGATTCGACTAAATAAGCTACGAACGAAGACAGGGCTCGCATAATTTGTGCGCATTGTTTTTTTTCAATAACTAAAAAGACGGCTACCTACTAGGTGGCCGTCTTTTTAGTTATTGAGCAGATTATTAGAAATGCTCAAAACTACCTCTTATACAGTCCCTACCCCCTCCCCTTTGGGTAAAAAACCTGGCACGCTATTGCTTGCTCGTACACAGCAAAATTTTTTCTGTTGAAGGGGGGTAGGAGGTATTACTTGTCCTGAACTACAACCTTGATGCACTTGCTGTAAGCCTTATAAATAGAAAAGGGACGCTACCGATTGGTAGCGTCCCTTTTCTATTTATAAGGCTTAGCCCAGCAGTGGACTATTCGCCCGAATCGCGCTTGCCTTTGTAGCCGCCGCCGTAGCTGCTGCCACCACCTTGGCCACCTTTGTAGCCACCACGCTGGTAACCACCGCCTTGGCTGCCGCCACGGTCACCACCGTAGCTGCTGCCGCCTTCGCGGTTGCCACCTTTGTAGCCACCACCGTAGCTGCTGCCACCTTCGCGGCGCTCGCCACCACCGTAGCTGCTACCGCCACGGCTGCCACCGCCGTAGGGCGGGCGGCCACCTTCGCGACGGTCGCCGCCGCCGAAGCCGCCGCGACGCTCGCCACCGCCGAAGCCACCTTCGCGGCGCTCGGGGCGGTTAGTGCCTTCTTCTTTAGCAGCGGCGTCCTGCACCGGGGTAGCTATGCTGAACGTAACCGGCTGGCCCTGAATGGTGCTGCGACCGAGTTGACCTACAATCTCCTCGGCGAACTCATTCGGTACTTCTACGAAGCTGAACTTGTCGTAGAGTGCGATGTCGCCTACTTTATTGCCGGGCAAGTTGGTGCTCTCGCCAATCAAGTCTACTACGTCGCGGGGGTGCAGGCGGTCCTTCTTACCCATGCTGATGAAGAGACGCGTGTAGCCGACGCGGGTGGCGCCTTTTTCACGGCTGGCGTCGAGGCTCTGCTCGTTACGCTTGTCCTCTTTCATGGTCATCTTGAGCAGCGCAGCGGCGATGTCAAGCGAGGTAACTTCCTCGCTCTGGTCGAGCAGGCGCTGCACGCGGCCGATGTACTTGTCGAGGCCACCTTTTTCTACTACCTCTTTAATCTGGTTGAGGAACAACGTGGTTTTCACTTCCGATACGTCAGCAAACGACGGCACTTGCGCCAGTTTGATGTCGGCCTTGGTGAAGCGCATGATGTCACGCAGCTTGTAGATATCGCGGCCACTCACGAAGGTGAAGGCACGGCCATTCTTACCAGCGCGGCCGGTGCGGCCAATGCGGTGCACGTAGTACTCTTCGTCGGCGGGCAGGTCGTAGTTGAATACAGCCTCCACGTTGTCTACGTCGATACCGCGGGCGGCTACGTCGGTAGCAACCAGGATTTCGAGCGTGTTTTTGCGGAATTTATCGAGCGTGTTCTGGCGCTGAGCCTGGCTCATGTCGCCGTGCAGACCGTCGGCGAAGTAGCCTTTAGCTTGTAGGTCGGCCACGATTTCGTCCACCATGCGCTTTGTGTTAGCGAAGATGATGGTCGATTTCAGGTTGTACATGTCCATCACACGGGTCAGGACGTCCTTCTTCTGCGGGCCACGCACTTCGAAGTAGCTCTGCTCGATGTTAGACACCGTCATTTGCTGGTGGTTGACCTTCACTACCTGCGGGTCGCGCTGGTACTTCTTGGTCATCTCCATAATCGGCTTGCTCATCGTAGCCGAGAAGAACACCGTCTGGCGATTCTCGGGCATTTTGCTGAGTACAAACTCGATATCCTCGCGAAAGCCCATGTCGAGCATTTCGTCGGCTTCATCGAGAATGATTTTGGTAGCCTTATCGAGCTTCAACGTGCCGCGCTCGATGTGGTCCATGATACGGCCGGGGGTGCCGATTACGATTTGCACGCCGCGCTCCAGGGCGCGGAACTGCCGGTCGTAAGACGAGCCACCGTAGATGGGTACTACGGCCAGGCCTTTCTTGTACTTACCTAGCTTCTGGATTTCGCCCGAAACCTGCACAGCAAGCTCACGGGTAGGGCACAGCACAATTACTTGTACATCACGGCTCTCGCCGTCTACACCTTCAATAGCGGGAATCGAGAAGGCAGCCGTTTTGCCGGTGCCGGTTTGGGCCTGGCCGATAACGTCTTTGCCCGATAGCATAACGGGGATAGCCGCTGCCTGAATCGGCGAAGCTTCCTCGTAACCCATTTCGGTAATGGCGCGCTGTACTTCGGGCGAGAGATTGAGTTCGTCGAAGCGAATTTTAGCTTTCTCGATGGCCTTAACGGGGGTATTTTCTACTTGTTCGGTATCCATGATGGAACGGAATAGGTTGCTGGGCTACCTGGTTTTCCAAAACCTGGGCAGCTTGTGGGGAATGAGACTACGCTCTGAAAACAGCCGGCTAAACAGCGGCGGCGCTTCTTCCCCCTCAACCTTCCTACTAACGACAAGGCGGAAAAAATACGACCGATAAAACGGGAAACTACTCGGCAGCCAATAACTTACTCTGGACCACCCCGGCCACTCAATGGGACCGTTCTCAAATGCGGGTGCAAAGGTACGGATTTTATTTGAGAATAGCTAACTTAAATATAAATCGGGAAGTGAGACTGGTCCCCGCCCGTCGATGAGCCACTCTATAGTTGCTCGTTAAACGACGGACAGCGGCCAGCCCTGCGCCCAACTATAGGCACAAAAAAAGGCGCCTTCCCGCGTGGGAAAGCGCCTTTGGGGCAGCACTAAAAGTGGCGATTGCTTAGAGCAACGATACTTTTACAGCATTCGGGCCTTTGCGGCCTTGGGCTTCTTCGTACTGAACCTTGTCTTTCTCTTGTAGCGACTTGGCGTCTACGAGGTCGGTGACGTGCACAAAGATATCTTGGCCAGTCTCGTCGTTTTTGATGAAACCAAAGCCTTTGGTCTCATTGAAGAATTTTACCGTTCCGGTCGGCATAATAAAAAAAATATTTGGGTGTCTTCAAGACCCGGCGGCAAGCTGGGGACCTAAGATGCAAACACACCGGAGCGGACCGGAACAGCACCACAGAGCCTTGAGTTGCGCCAAAGATAGACAAAATTCCCGAACTTCGTCATGCTCAAAAAAAAGTTATGGACACGCCCGCCGCCCCTACCCACGCTTATTCTCACGACTTTACCGTGGAGGCTAGCGACATCGACCAGCTCGGCCACGCCAACAACGTAGCTTACGTACGCTGGGTGCAAGACGTGGCCGCCGCGCATTGGCACCACCTCTACCCACCTACCGAGGCCCTACCCCCCCAAGTGTGGGTAGTGCAGGAGCACCGCGTGCGCTACTTGCGCTCGGCCTACGTCGGCGACAACTTACGCGTCAGCACCTGGGTAGCCGATGTAAAGGGCGCCAGCTCCAAGCGCCTCACCCGCATCGAGCGCGTGGCCGATGGGCAGCTGCTGTGCGCCGCCGAAACCCAGTGGGTACTGCTGGATGCAGGGAGTGGCCGACCGGTGCGCGTGCCGGGGGATGTGGCAGAGCGGTTGATGCCAACTGCCTAAGTTTAGGCAAAGCCATGAATAGTCACTCTAATGGCTTTGTGTTTAACTAAGTTAATTGTCGTATTAAAATAGCAACTCCCTCCGTCGAATACCGATACAGGTAGCGTTGTTAGGGTTGCCGTGCTGTACATACTACCTGTGTCTTTGCAGAAGCCATTTATCCAAACTGCTTTTTTCCCCTCGTTTGTCAGAAAAACTTTATACTGCACACCATAGTCAGCCAAGGGGCCGATATGAAACTCTCCTTGCCCATACCTTTTGTTGTACTGGCTTAAAGCACGCAATAGAATCCTCTTCATTTCCTGAAGTTCAGTCGGGGTAAGCTCTGTCTCAGACGGGAGTTGATAGTAGGTGAGCTCGTTACTACTTTCAACTCCCACACACATAGCTTGGCTACTTATCATTGAATAGCTAGCTGCATGAACTAACTGCGCGTTCAGCCAGCAGATTGTAGCTAACACACATATTTTCATAGGATTATTTATCTTAATGCCAGCCCCCTTCCGCATCTATTCCGCCTCGGCCGGCTCCGGCAAGACGTATCAATTAACGAAAGAATACCTTAAGCTGGCGCTGGGCTACCCGCAGCCGGCCGACCCCACGGGCGAGCGTATGTATAAGCCCGATTATTTCAAGAGTATTCTGGCCATCACCTTCACCAACGACGCAGCGGGCGAGATGAAGGAGCGCATTGTGGGCGCGTTGCGGCGTTTTGCGCAGGAAACGGGGGGTAGGGCCGATACCTTATTAATAGAAGTGGCGGCCGAGCTGGCGCAGGAAGGACAGCTGCCCAAGAGCCTGCGCACCCCAGCCGAGTGGCAGCAGGAAGTGCAGCAGCGGGCAGCAGCTACGTTTCGGCTGGTGCTGTACCACTACGCCGATTTTGGGGTGAGCACGATTGACTCGTTTGTGCAGCGCGTGGTAACGGCTTTCACGCGGGAGCTGGGCTTGCCCGCCACGTTTGAGGTGGAGCTGGACACCGACAGCGTGCTGCGCTCGGCGGTGGCGGCGCTAATTGACAAGGTGAACCGCGACGCCGATAGTAAGCTATTGAGCCAGACGCTGGCCGACTACGCGCTGGGCCAGGCCGAGCAGGGCCGCAACTGGAACAAGCTGCCCGACGAGCTGCTGGAGTTTGGCCGGGCGCTATTTAGCGAAAGCGTGCACGAGGCGGTGGCGCAGCTAGGCCAGAAGACGATGGCCGATTTTCGGGCGCTCGACCAAGACATTCGCGCGCGGCAACGGGCGGCCGAAGAAGCCGTGCAAACCCAGGCCGACCGGGCGCTAGCCGTGCTGGCAGCGGCCGGCATCGAGGCCGAGCACCTGGCCAGCGGCAGCAGCGGCATCTACGGGCACTTCACGAAGTGGGAGCGTTGGCTGAGTCCGCCCGATAAGGACACGCTGTTTCCTACCCCCACCGCGCGCAAGACAATTGAAAGCGGCAAGTGGTGGAGCGAAAAGGGCAAGAAAGCCGGCCTAGTGCCCGCCATTGAGGCGGCCCAGCCGGCGCTAGAAGATGCGTTTGGCGAGCTGCTGGCGCTGCGCGCGCAGCACCTGCCGGGCTACGTGCTGCTGGGCGCGGTGCAGCCGTTTTTATTCCACGCTTCGCTGCTGAGCGAGCTGAACAAGCTGGTGGAGGAAATCAGCCGCGAGCGCAACGTGGTGCTGATTTCGGAGTTCAACCGCCGCATTGCGGCCATCGTGCTTACCGAGCCCGTACCGTTTATTTATGAGCGGCTAGGCGAGAAGTACCGGCACTTGCTGATTGACGAGTTTCAGGACACGTCGGTTTTGCAGTGGAATAACCTCCTACCCCTGGTCGAAAATGCGGTGGGCAACGGCGGCTTGTCGCTGGCCGTGGGCGATGCCAAGCAGGCCATTTACCGCTGGCGCGGCGGCGAGCTGGAGCAGATTTTGCGCCTCTACCAGGGCGACACCGACGCGCTGGCCGCGCGGGCGCGCGACGCCAACATGCGCCGGCTGCTGGATGAGCGCTACCAAACGTTGCAGCAAAACTTAGAGCCCCACGCGCTGGCTATCAACTACCGGAGCGAGCCGGCCATTGTAGGGTTCAACAACGAGTTTTTCAGCTACGTGCGGGAGCGCAGTGGCGAGCACGACGTGGTGCAGGGCATCTTTGAGCCGGGCTTTCGGCAGCAGGTGCCGGGTGCCAGCCCTACCCCCCTGCCCAGCGGCGAAGGGGCGGGGCACGTCGAACTACTATTTACCAAAGACGACGCGCCCGCCCGGCGCTACGAGCCTTCCATCGGCCAGTACCTCGACGCGCCGCTGCCCGGCTACGCGCCCGAAGCGGTGCTCGACTATGCCGAAAGCACTTGCTACCTGGCCTTGCAGCTGGTAGAGCAGGCCCTGGCCGATGGCTATCACCTGCGCGATGTGGCCGTGCTGTGCCGCACCCGCCGCCAGAGCCGGCTACTAGCTAAGTTTCTGAAAGAGCGCGGCTTCCCGATTATTTCGGCCGATTCGCTGGCCTTGCAGTTTGCGGAAGTGGTGAACTTGCTGGTGGCCGTGATGCGGGTGCTGCACCAAGGCAGCGACACACTGGCGCGGGCCGAGGCCCTGCTGCTCGTGGACAAGGTAGTGCGCCGCCTACCCCCTACCCCGGCGCGAGCGCGCCACCTGGCCGACGTGGCCAATGACACGGAAAGCAGCCGGCCGTTTTTTGACGAGCTGCGTGCGCTGGGCTTTGATGTGGCCGAGAAAAGTACCGGCAACCTGGGCCTGTATGAGCTGACCGAAAAGCTCATCGGCGTGTTTGGGCTGCTGGGGGCCAATGCGGAAAGCGACTACCTGTTCCGGTTTCTGGACTTGACGCTGGAATTCAGCCTGAAGTACGGCAACAACCTCGGCAACTTCCTGGCACACTGGGACGAGCGCAAGGGCTCGCTTAGCATCAACGCGCCGGGCGGGGCCGATGCCATCACCATCACGACGGTGCACAAGGCCAAGGGCCTGGCGTATGGGCTGGTCATTGTGCCATTTGCCGACTGGGCGCTGGTGCCCCATGCTGGCGAGTTGCTCTGGGGCCGCCTCGCCGCGGCCGATAAGCCCCTGCCCGAGCTGCCCGACGTGGCCGTGGTGCGCCTCAACAAAACGCTGACCTACACGCCCCTGGCCGACCAGGACGCCGAGGAGCGCGAAAAAACGCTGCTCGACGGCCTCAATACGCTCTACGTGGCGTTTACGCGGCCGCGACACCGGCTCTATATTTTGAGCAAGGCGCCCGCCGAGGCCCGCAAAACCACCGGCGAGTTGCCCCTCAGTCCTACCCCCTTGCCCGCCGCCGAACAAGGCCCGGCCCGCGACGTGGCCGACCTGCTGGCTGGCTACCTGCGCCAGCTGGGCCGCTGGCAGCCCGAGGCAACCAGCTTCGTGCTGAGCCAGGGCGCGCTAAATACCCGCCGCGCCAAGCAGCAGGCGACAGACACCAACTTTGCCCTCACCAATCTCACTACTACCCCCTGGCCCGAGCGCTTGCAGCTGCGGCGCCACGCCACCACGGTGTTTGACTTTGACGAGCAGGCCAAGCTGGGCGAGCTCAACCGCAAGCTGCACTACGCGCTGCGCCGCCTGCTGTCGGCCCGCGACCTGGGCCGCACGCTGCGCCAGCTGGTAGCCGAGGGCATTATCAATCAGCAGGAACGGCCGGCCCTCGAAGCCGGCCTAACCCAGCTGCTGGCCGACCCGCGCCTGGCGCCCTACTTTGCCGACGACCTGGCGGTGGAAACGGAGCGCGAAATCCTCATTGGCGGCCACACGCAACGCACCTACAAGCCCGACCGCATCGTGTTTGGGCCCGGCGCCACGCGCGCCGAGCAAACCGTGACGCTGCTCGACTTTAAGCTGCCGCCGCCGCAGGATGGCCACCGCATTCGGCTGCGCGACTACGCCCGGCTGTTTCGCGAGTTGGGCTACACCGACGTGCGCGGGCTGCTGTACTACTTTGGGTCGGGCGAGGTGGTGACGTTGTGAGCGCCGCGTAACGGCCGTGCTACCTACTTCGCCGGCTTCAGCAGTGTTTTAACGGCCCGAACGGCTTCGGGCACTGCCAGCACGGCGGCAATGGTAGCCGCCACGGTGCTGGCCTGACAATAGAAGCAAAGCTTCTTGTTGGCTTGCCACTCTTCGCGGCCCAGCTGCACGTTGGTCACAAAATCCACCAACGTTTTGCCGAGCAGCGCCACTGGTAGCCAGGGCAGCTGTTGGGCACGGTCCTCGCCGCCAGCCGCCGCCAACGACATCGTGATGCCAGCCGTGATGACCATGGCCGGCGCGTCAGGCATTTGGAGGCGCTTATAGGCATAGTCGGAGGCATCTACCTTATCCGAATCGAACACCGACAGGGGCGGGTCGGGCAGGTGCGAGATGATGCCGGTTTGGTAGAGCGTGACAATCTGGCCAGCAACTGCGGTTACCAGCGAGAGGCCGATTATCCAGCGGCGGCGGCGCAGGTCAGGGGTTCGGCCCAGGCGCAGTTGGTGCGACAGTTCGGCGGGGGGTAGGGTAGGCATGGCGAGAATAAAGAGAGCGTGACAAGCGTTTGCCTAACCTTACGCCTCGCCGCCCGGCGTAGTTATGGCCCACCTTGGCTGGGCGGGGCGCAACGCCAGCCGCACCTGTTCCGTCTATCACTGTTTGCGGCCGACCTTTGGCCGACTTATTCCCCGCTGATGCTTTCCAACCGACTTTCTGCCTGGCCACGCGTGGCGCTGGCCGCTTCCTTGTTCTTACCCCTGGCCGCAGCGCAGGCCCAAACAGCCCCAGCCGCCGCCTTGCCCAGCGCTGCCGCGCCGCCTACCCCCCCGGCTCCGGCCGGCCCTACCGTAGCTGAAGCAGCGCAGTCGCAGTGGTACCTGCGCGACCCGCAGCTCGATAAAACGCCAGGCACCGGCACTACCCGCACCTACACCGAATTGCTAAAAGGCCGCGTGCCCACTGCTGTAGTAGTGGCCGTTATCGACTCGGGTATCGACACTGCCCACGTGGACCTCAAGCCCGTGCTGTGGCGCAACCCCGGCGAGATTGCGGGCAACGGCATCGACGACGACAAAAATGGCTATGTGGACGACGTGCACGGCTGGAATTTTCTGGGGGGTAAGGACGGCCGCAATATCTCGGTCGAAACCCTCGAATCGACGCGGGTAGTGGCCAAGTACGGGCCGCGCTTCGCGGGCAAAACCCGCGTGCAAGTGAAGCCCGCCGAGCGCGCCGACTTCGACATGTACACCAGGGCCAAAAAAGCCTACGACGTCAAGCGCAAAGAGCTGCTGAGCGAAGTCGGTCAGTTTGACCAAACCAAAAGCTTTATTACCCAGCTTAGTGCGGCGCTTAAGGAAAAGGCGGGGGTAACGAAAGTAGACACGGCCACGCTGCGCCAGGCGGCCGCCAACATCCCCAGCGAAGACCTGAAGGGCGCACTGCTGAGCTTGTACCAGAACATGAAGCAGGGCGGCATCGGCGACACCGATGCCCTGCTGGCCGAGCTCGATACCGAGATGAAGGACCAGCGCGAGCAGCTCGACTACAGCATGAACACCAAGTTTAATGCCCGTGCCGACATCGTGAAAGACAACCCCGATGACGTGAACCAGCGCAACTATGGCAACAACGACGTGATGGGCCCCGACGCGCTGCACGGTACCCACGTGGCGGGCATTATTGCGGCAGTGCGCACCAATAACATTGGTGTGCAAGGCATTGCCGGCGCGCCGGTGCAGGTGATGAGCGTGCGCACTGTGCCTAACGGCGACGAGCGCGACAAGGACGTGGCCAATGCCATTCGCTATGCCGTAGACAACGGCGCGCAGATTATCAACATGAGCTTTGGCAAGGAATTTTCGCCCCAGCGCCCGGCCGTAGAGGCGGCCTACAAGTACGCGGCCAGCAAGAACGTACTGCTGGTGCACGCTGCGGGCAACGAGGACGATAACCTCGATGTGGTGCCGCACTACCCCTCCTCGTACTACCTGAATGGCACGGTGCCGCCCAACCTGCTCACTATCGGCGCCTCGGGCCCGCAGGATGATGAGAATCTGCCTGCCAGCTTCAGCAACTTCTCCAAGCGCCAAGTCGATGTGTTTGCGCCTGGCGTGGGCATCTACTCGACCCTGCCCGGCAACAAATACGGCATGGAAAGCGGCACCAGCATGGCCGCACCCGTCACGGCGGGCGTAGCGGCCGTACTCAAGTCGTATTTCCCCAGCCTCACGGCCGTCGACCTCAAGCGCATTATCCGGCAGTCGGCACAGGTGCACCACACCCTGGTATTAGTGCCCGGCGAAGACGGCAAGAAGGCTGACTTCAGCACCTTGTCGGCCACCGGCGGCGTGGTAGACCTCTACGAGGCCGTGCGCTTGGCCAGCCAGGAAGCCGGCGCCAACAAGTAGCCGCCGCGCTCGCTTTTTACACAGATTAGCCTGGGATAGAGCGCACCCTATCGTGCCCTACCCCAGGCTAATCTGCTGTAATTCCAGACGCAGACCTGTTTTTTTGCGTAGGAAAAGGCTATGCTTCCTCAATTATTCATCTTAGCGCGGCTGCGGCAACTGAAAGCTAGCGCACCCGCACCTGCTACCGCAACCCCCATCACGCACCCCGTTTTGGCCGATGCCCACCTGGCTGAGCCTCACCACGAGCCAGAAGAATCATGGGTGCGCGCGCAGGGCCGCAACCTGCTGTATCTGGTGGCGGGCGTGTTCTCGGCCGCGCTGGGCCTGGAGTCTTTTATTCTCCCCAATGGCTTGTTCGACGGTGGCGTCACCGGTATTTCGCTGCTGGCGGCGCGCCTGATTAACTGGCACTTGCTGGAGCGGGAGCAGCTGGTATCGCTGTTTCTGGTGGTCTTCAACCTGCCATTTATTTGGCTGGGCTACCAGCAACTGGGCAAAGGCTTCGCTTTGCGAGCCCTCGCGGCTATTTTGGGGCTGGCTTTAGTGCTATCGGTCGTGCATTTCCCGGTCGTGACGCAGGATAAGATGCTGATTGCCGTGTTTGGCGGCTTCTTTTTGGGAGCGGGCATTGGCCTGGCCATGCGCGGCGGCGGCGTGCTCGACGGCACCGAGATTCTGGCCGTGTACCTGAGCCGCAAAGCCAGCCTGAGCGTCGGCGACTTTGTGCTGGTGCTCAACATCTTTATCTTCCTCATTGTGGCGGCGGTCCTGGACGTACCTACGGCGCTCTACTCCATCCTCACCTACCTGGCTGCTTCCAAAACCATTGAGTTTGTGGTTAATGGCATTGAGGAATACACGGGCGTCACCATCATTTCGGAGAACAGCGACGCTATCCGGCGGGCGCTCACCGAGCGCTTGGGTCGGGGGGTTACTGTGTACGGAGGCAAGCGCGGCTACGGCTCGCACGGCGAGCAGCCTAGCGCCATCGACATCGTGTTTACGGTCGTTACACGCCTAGAAGTAAGCCAGGTTACGGCCGAGGTCAACCGTCTCGACCCGCGCGCCTTCATCATCATGCATAGCGTGAACGACGCCAAGGGCGGCATGGTCAAGAAGCGCGCGCTGCACTAACACATAAAGTTTTGACCAGTAGAAGGGGGTAGGAAAAAGTGCGCGTGCACTTTTTCCTACCCCCTTCTACTGGTCAAGTTTGCCGTAGGCTACCTTTGCGGACATGTCCGCACTCTCTACGCCGCTCACGCTCACTAGCCTGTTCATTTACCCTGTTAAGTCGCTGGGCGGCATTAGCTTATCTACGTCCGAGCTGACGCCTCAGGGCCTGCGCCACGACCGGCGCTGGCTGATAGTGGACGAGCGCAATCGCTTCTTGACGCAGCGCGAGCACGCCGAAATGGCACTGCTGGCGGTGGAGGCCGCTCACAATGGCTTTTTGCTGCGCCACCGCCAGCGGCCCGAGTTGCTACCCCTGTACCTGCCCTTCGAGGCCACGCCCGAGCGTACACTTTTCGTCACCATTTGGGATGATATGGTCTTTGCCTGGCGCGGCACCAAGGAAGCCGACGAGTGGCTGAGCGAGGCGCTGGGCCAGCCCTGTAAGCTGGTGTATATGTCGGACCTGGCGCGCCGCGAGTGCGAGCCCGAGCATAACCCGGCCGGTACACTCGTCAGCTTTGCCGACGGCTACCCCTACCTGCTGGCCACCGAAGAATCGCTGGCCAAGCTCAATGCGCAGCTCGCCGAGCCCGTGCCCATGGACCGATTTCGCCCCAACCTGGTAGTGCGCGGCGCCCCTGCCGACGCCGAAATGGCGTGGGCCGACCTGCGCATCAACAATTTGTCGTTTCGAGCGGTGCGCGGCTGCGGGCGCTGCGTGGTTACGACCATCGACCAGGCCACCGCCCACCAAGACCCGGCCGGCGAGCCGCTGCGCACGCTGGCTACCTACCGCAAGCCGGCCCGGAAAGTGATTTTTGGGCAAAACGTGACCGGCCCTGCCACCGGCCGCCTACGTGTGGGCGACCCCGTGGTGCTGGGGTAGCCCCTACCCCCTAGCCCGGGCCAACTTCGGGCGCGCCGCGCCGTTTAGGGGCCGGTATGGAAAACGCGTTCGTTTTGGATTTTTTGCGCCGCTTGGCGGCGAACAACAACACCGTTTGGATGCAGGAAAACCGCGCCGACTACCTGCGCGCGCGCGACGCCTTTGCCGCGCTGGTGGCGGAGGTGCTGCGCCGGGCCACCCCTGCCCTGCCCGAGTTGGCCGGCCTCACGCCCGCGCAGGTAATGTTTCGGCTGCACAAAAACGACCGGAGCCAGACCGACCCCGAGCCCTACAAACGCCGCTTAGGCGCGGGGCTAGTGCCAGGCGGGCGCCATGCACAGCGCGCCGGCTACTTTGTGGCCCTGATGCCGGGCGGTGGCTCGTGGCTGCGGGCGGGGCGCTTCAGCCCTACCCCTCCCGAGCTAGCTGCTATTCGCCAAGAAATTCACTACGACAGCGCAGGCTTTCACAGCTGCCTGGCCGATCCAGCCTTGCAGCACCACTTCCCCAGCGGCATTGATAGGAGCGTGGCACAGCTTAGCCGCCCGCCGCGCGGCTACCTCGCCACCGACCCCGACCTGCCCTGGCTGCGGCTCAAGAGCTTCGGCGTAGTACGGCTCTTTACGGACGAGCAGGTGCTAGCGCCCGACTTTTTAGACCACGTAGTGGCCGGTATGCAAGCCGCGCAGCCATGGGTCGATTTCTTAAATCGGGCCCTAATCGCCTAGATTTTCCGCGAAAAGACGTCCTGCTTCGGCAAGCTTAGCAGGACGTCCTCTTGCATGCTACGAGAACTTTAAAATAACCCGAACAGTTTACCCTCGATTCGCTCGATGATGGTGCCCAAGTCCTCGGGGTGCCGCACGTAGTCCATCTCATTGACGTCGATAATGAGCAGCTTGCCAAGTTTGTAGCTGGCAATCCACTGGTCGTAGTGCTCATTGAGGTTTTTGAGGTACTCGATGCTGATCGTATTTTCGTAGTCGCGGCCGCGCTTCTCAATCTGGCCAATGAGCTTGGGTAGGTCGGCGCGCAGGTAAAGCAGCAAGTCGGGCGGATTCACCAGGCTTACCATGCTTTCGAAAAGCGCGTGGTAGTTGTTGTAGTCACGCTCGGCCAGCAGGCCCGACTGGTGCAGGTTGGCCGCGAAGATGTGCGCGTCTTCGTAAATGGTGCGGTCCTGAATAACACTTTTGCCGGCCTGTACTAAGGTCTTGATGTGTTGCGTTTGGCGGAAGCGGCCGTTCAGAAAATATACCTGCAGGTGAAACGCCCATCGGGGCATATCTGCGTAGAAGTCTTTGAGATACGGATTGTCATCCACATCTTCCAAGAATACTTCCCAACGAAAATGCTGGGCCAGCTTATGGGCCAGCGTCGTTTTGCCGGCTCCAATATTGCCGACGATAGCAATGTGCATGCGCTTAAAAAAAACAGGTGTCGAACTAAAATGCGGACACCAAAGGTAAGCTACTACTCTCTCCTACCCCCTCCTTCCTGCTATGTTATCCCAGCCTTCCACCATCACGCAGCTGCTGAGCCTGCCCGACCAACACGGGGCCCTGCTCGCTGACTACGACTTTTACCCCCACCTCGACTTGCTGCACATAAGCTGGCACGGCCACCTCACGGCCGACAGCCTGGTGCGCGGCGCCAAGGCGGGCATGCGTCTGTTTGAGGGCCGTCCGCTGCCGCTGCGCGTGCTCAGCGACCACAGCCAGGTGTCGGGCGACTGGGGCGAGGCGCTGCCCTGGCTACATTACGAGTGGCTACCCGCCGCTAGCCGCCAAGGCGTGCGCACGCTGGCGCACGTGCTCTCGCGCGACCGGGCCAGCCGCCTCACGCAGTACTCGGGCAGCCTGGAGTTTATTCAGGCCGTGCGGCACGAGCTGCACGCGCGGGCTTTCCGGCACCTGGGGCCCGCCTGGCAGTGGCTGATGCACCACTAATTAGCGGTTGCTCTTGCTTTCGTCGATGCGGTCTTTGACGCGGCGGGCGCCCTGCAACGTACGAAACTCGCCCTGGTAGCTGCGCACCGACAGGCGGTCTTCGAGCGGCAGCTCGAGGCGCACGGCCTCGTAGCGGGTGTTGAGGCGGGTGAGCGCGGCGCTGGCCTCGTCCCACTCCTTGGTGCCCCACTGGCGGCGCTGGTCGCGGGTAGCCTCTAAGAAATTGCTGTACACGTCAATCATCCGGTCAGCGGCCAAATGGTTAACGTCGATGCTCTCGTGCATGATTTTGGCAAGCGTGGGGTCGGCGTTGGCGATCAGGGCGCGGCTGGCGGTAGCGGGACGCGTGCCGGCCGGCCGCGGCCGGCTCCCTACCAGGTTACCACCGCGTAGCAGGCTGTCTTGGTGTGTGTTTTGGGCAGTGGCGAGCAGGGGTAGGGCAGCGAGCAGCATGGCCGCTGCGGTGGGGCAAATGCGAAAAAAGGAAGTATTCATGGGGAATCTTACGAAAACCAAGTAAAAATGCTTCGCCGGGGGCGAGCCAACCTAACGCCCAGTAGCGTCGCTGCGTATGCTGCTTTGGCACATAAGTCGGTTTTTTGGCCGACCTTCGCCCGATTCTTAGCTATTTATGCCCACTCGCGCTACCTCGGCCATTCCGGCCACTCCCCTGCACATTCAGCCCGCTACCGAGCAGGATATTCCCACCATCATCGGGCTGGCCGAAGCTACCTGGGAGCCTACCTATCGGTTTATCATCTCGAAGGAGCAGATTGACTACATGTACCGCGTCATCTACACGCCGGCCTCGCTGAGGCGCCAGATGCGCGAACAGCACCACCAGTTTATGCTGGCGTATGTAGAGGGCCAGCCTAGCGGTTTCGCCTCGTATTCGGAGAAGCCGGAGGGCGTGTATCACCTCAATAAAATCTACGTTTTGCCCTCGCACCAAGGCCAGGGCTTGGGCCAAAACCTAGTGCAAGCCGTGGTGAGCGCCGTGCGCGATGCCGGCGGCAAAGCGCTGGAGCTCAACGTAAACCGCCACAATCCTGCGCTAGCTTTCTACGAGCGCCAGGGCTTTGTGCAGCACCGCGAAGAAGACATCGCCATCGGCCCGTACTGGATGAACGACTACGTGCTGCGCAAGGATTTGTAGCCCTACCCCCCTCTTTTATCCTTTATCACCCCAACCCACTTCCTTACATGGCTACCAAACTAACGGTTCTTTCCAACGGCTCGCTGCGCGTAGAAGGCGAAGACATTCAGCTCGTTGATGCCCAGGGCAACGCTTACGGCCTCAGTGGGCGCGAGCGCATCAGCATCTGCCGCTGTGGCCTGAGCTCCCAAAAGCCTTTCTGCGACGGCTCGCACAAAGGGCATTTTGAGCACGACGCCACGGCCTTTGACCTGCCCGCGCCCAAGCCGGCGGTGTAACTGCACCTACTTAAAAGCCCGTCATGCTGAGCATAACATGACGGGCTTTTTTATGCCCTACTAGTTATTCCCTACCCCCTCCGAGCAGCTGAAGAACGGCGGCCGGGTCTTCGACCTCGATAACGAGGCGGTTGAATTCTTCGGCTTCCAGGTCTACGACCAGCGTGTGGTCGCGGTGGCGCACGTCGAAGAAGGTGGGCTTGTGGTCGGGCATATTATCGAGGTAAAAGGTACCGGCCGTAATCAGCCCCGGCACGTAGGTGCCCCCCGCCCGGATGCCCGACAGGTGCGCGGCGGCTTCGGGGTCGTAGCGCGCGCCCCGGATGTGCGCCCGCGGAATGCGCAGCTCGCTGCGAAACGACCAGAGCTTGTGCCAGCCCTCGACCGTGAAAACAATAGTATCCTCGTGTTGCTGAACAGTTACCATAAGCGAGGGGGTAGGGCGCGCGTGGGTTAGGCCGCGATAGTACCTAAGATGCGGGGGCCGAGCATCAGCCACAAGTTCAGGCGCACCACGTCGCCCATCGAGTCGCAGGTGTCGAATTTTTGGGTGCGGTGGTAGCGGTTGAGGGCCGTCTTGAGCTCGTCTACTTTGTCGGGCGGGGCCAGCTCCTGGCGGCGCATCACGTCGAGCAGGGCCTTGAGGCGGTGGCGCTCGGCGCGGGCGCGGCGGGCCATCAGGGTGCGCTCCTCGGTTTGGTACTGGCGCAGGGTGCTGGGCTTCAGCAAGCGGGCGCACAGCTCAACCACGGGGCCGTTGTCTTTGAAAAACTGCGGCACGTACATGGCTCGGCGGCCTTCGTAGCTCTGCTGGTCGAAGTCGATAGCCCGCACTCTATACTGCTCATCTTCAAAGTCGGGCGTTACGTCGATGACGTAATTGTAAGCTCGCATGTCGCCGAGCAAGCGCGCAAAGCAGCGCTCGTTGAACTTGACAAACTCCTTGGCGATGCGCACCTGGTTGAGGTGCGGCTGGTTGAGGCGCAGCCGAATAAAATCGTCGCCCGGAATGCCGGCAATGTGCTCCTCAATAAGTGTGTTACCGGTATCGACGAGGTAGTTCATCGAGTTGGGCGACAGCAAGTGCTCAAGCTCCAGGCCATAGAGGCGCGAGGCGTCGGCCTGCTTTACGTAGAAATAGTCGTAGTTGTCGTTGAGCTGGTTGAGGATGCGGACCCGAAACGGGTGCGAGTTGCCGAAGCGACAGTAGTCGATGCGGTCGGCCAGCAGGTCTTCGGCAAAGGACAGGTCGCCGGCCGTTTTGAGCAGCGCATACACCTGCACGAGGCCCTGGCTGAGCTCGACCAGGGCGCTGGGCTCGTAAAAAACCGTTTGCCACAGCGTGTCCTTGCCCGCCCGGTCGAGCAACGGAAACGAATTGCTGAAGCGCAGCAAATCGGCGTAGCTCACCGGCAGCGGCGCCTCGCGGTCGTAGTCGCGCAGGTACTGGCGCAGCGCGGGCGTGAGCGAGTAACTCAGCTTTTTACGAGAAATATCCACAGTGGCAATGGGTAAATGGCTGAATAACTGAGTGGGTGAATGACTGCGTAAGTGACATTTATCCGGCTATTCACACGTTCAGCCACTCACCCATTGATTACCCTGCTAGCTCCGTCACTAGCTCTACATATTGCTGGCGGGCGGCGTCCTTACTGAGGCCGGCGAGCTGGTGCCAGGCATCGTGTTTGGCAATGGCCTTAAAGTCGAAACCACCAGGACGCGGGGCCGTTACGTCGCCCTCAGTGGCTTGCTTATAGAGCGCGTAGAGCTGGAGCAGCACCGTATTAGAAGGCTTGGCCGAGAGCTGCTGCGCCTGCTGGGCGGCGGCTTCAAAATCTTGCTGAGTGGTCATGAGTAGGAAATGAGTAAGGAACCAGGGCAAAGAACGTCATTACGGCCTTACCTGCTACCCATTATTTAAAAGCCGGTGGGGACGTTTGTCGTGGCGAGCTCCCCAGAACAACTCGTTCAGGTTTCGTGCTGCTGCGAGTACCGTGCGGCACTCGCCACGACAACCGCTTTTAGTAACTCAATCGGCTTCTTATTACCCAGTACTCATTAAAAAGCTAGCTCGGTGAGGGGGGTAGGCGGCAGCGAACGGGTGGGCACCGCGCCATCGGGGCGGCCCCAAAGGCCGAGCGGCGCCAGCGGTAGAGCCAGTAGCTGCGGCACAGTTTGGGCGGCGGGGTCGGGGTAGGCGGGCACCCCGATGGTGAGCGCCGCCTGAGGCACATTCAGGCGCAGCGTGCGGTGCAGGCGGTCCCAGAGGCTGTGTACCACGCCAAAGTTGCTGTCAGTTTCGCGCTGCACCTGCGAGTGGTGAATGCCGTGAGCGCGGGGCGTCACGAGCAGGCGCGCCAGCGGCCGCTCCACGGCCAGCGGCAGCCGCCAGTTGCTGTGCTGAAACGCGGTGCAGGCCTCAAACACCGCCTCGTAGGCCAGCACTGTGGCCGGGCGCACATCCAGCAGCGCCGGTAGCCCCGCCCGGTACGGAATGCTGGCCAGCATCTCACCAAAGTGAAAGCGCCAGCCAGTGGTCAGGTCCATGTCGAGGTCGTTGTGGTGCACGCGGTGCAAGCGCCACAGCAGCGGTGCGTGCAGCAGCCGGTGCCACGTGTAGGCTAGGTAATCCAAGAAAAGCACTTCGGCAGCGGTGCGCAGCGGCTCGGGCAAGCGCGCCAGCACCCGGTAGCGCGGGGCCAGCACCTGGGTAAAATTGACCATAGCCGGCAGCAGCGTGAGGCGCATGGCGGGCAGCGAGGGTGCGGCCAGCAGCACATTGCGCACCCAGCGCTCGGGGCGCGGGCGGGTGCGGCGGCGCAGTGGGTGGCGGGTTTCGAGCAGTAGCAGGCCCAGGCCTAGCACGGCCAGCGCGGGCCCGGCCCAGCGGTCGAACCGCCGGAGGAGCCCGGCGGCGGGGGTAGGAGTAGTCA
>Ga0160429_1000530_pt1 | contig 32518 bp, 35 predicted proteins | sample SolpanmetagenomR_FD_108199 | JGI IMG/M metagenome (GOLD analysis project Ga0160429, IMG submission 108199) | Solar panel surface microbial communities from Lawrence Berkeley National Laboratory, California, USA - R | ecosystem: Engineered > Built environment > Solar panel > Unclassified ... | reverse complement strand
GTTGGTTTGCAGGGCGCCGATGAAGTGCCAGCGGATTGGTTGGGAGGCTGTGGGTGGTGTTAGTGGTTGTATTTGAAAGACTACGGATGGAGATTGAAGGACGTGCATTTGAATTCGTTCATGGAGTTGTATAGGCCGGCTTTTTGTTGCAGTTCTTGGAGGTAGTTTTCGCCGAAGTCGAGGTGGGTTTGGGGTGCGCGGTGGAGGGCGAGGATGTCGTTGAGGGGTTTTAGTTTGGAGACTGCTATTAATCTGACCTTGGCGTATGTTAGATAGGAGATAGTGGTGAATGAAAGAGATGTCATTCATAACACTGTGAGATTCGATCCTTTTTTCTTGTTTCTTGCTTCATCACATATACACTATTCTGCTCACACACGCTTTCACACAGATTCTTTCTCACACATATCTTCTCACAATAATCACAATTTCATAAAATTAAAAACTCACATCATGTCCACTCTTATTCGCCGCTTGTACTCTGCTCTTTATGCCCGTGAGATTCTCAACCAACACCTTTGCTCTTGCAGGATCAATTTTCATCTCTGTGTCGTTACTTTTGATCTCTACCTCTGGCATATTGGAATATATAGATATATGTAATTGGTTGTGTTTTCGAAAAATGAATATGAAGAGAGAGGACGTCATTTGCTGGATGATTAATCATGTTGTATATAGGACAGCCTCTGTTTTTGTGATATTGATCGAATTTACATTGATATTAGCTAGGTGACATAACCTGCTGCTACTGCTAGAGATTACCCTTACTCCTCTCTTGCCAATGACAACTTCAATCACTCACCCAACCTTGAATGCCACATTACATGGCATAGTAGACGACAGATATGACAGCAAGGTCATCCACTACCGCGGCATTTCATACGGAAAGATTGCCAAACGATTTGCAAAGCCAGAAGCTATCGATGATATAGGAATTGACAATATATATTGCACATCTTTTGGGTAAGATTGGTCAATTAAGTCTAGCTAGTTAAGACCACATACTAAACGCACAGCTTAGACCACAATGTCCACAAATTCGTCTCAATGTAGCTCACATGCTACGGATACCAGAAGACGAAGCAGTCGAGTCGGATGTGATAGAGGATGAATTCAATTGCTTGAATCTGAATGTGTCCATACCAAGTGATACTCCTGTTGATGCAAAACTGCCAGCCCTGATATGGATACACGGAGGCTCTCAAGCCGTCACATTCCCTTCTGCAGCATCAAAAATTGGTGATCCAACAAGAATAGTTGCACAATCGGCTCAAGAAGGTCGTCCCATGATCTTTATTTCATTCAATTACCGCTTAAACATCTTTGCTTTTGGAGATGGGAATGGAGAGAAGAATTTAGCTTTGCAAGATCAACGACTTGTGATTGATTGGGTTCAGAAACATATACCTGGATTTGGAGGAGATTCCAATAATATAGTCGTGGCTGGTGAATCAGCAGGAGCGGTTTATGCCCATGCCCAGCTGGTCAAGAACTTGAGCCTGAGAGGTATTCTGGCGTCTGGCTCGCTATATCTCTCAGCACCAATACCACAATCTATGGCAACTGGCATACGTGAGAAGATATTGTCTTCGATTTCAAAGGATCATCCTGGTCAGACATTAGCTTCAGCAACAGCAGAAACACTTGTACAAGCAATAGAGGAGAAAAATATTGTTTCGTTCTTTCTAGAAGAAGACTCAACAGATGAAGCACTATCGAATTGGCAGACTATAACACCACATATCAAACAATTAATGATTGGTGATGTTGAACATGAAGGGTCCATCTGGCGTGTTGGTCAAGATAAGGTCTTTCCAGCTGAATTAATCTCAGCATTTGATAATGGTGACCCAGAATATGGTCCTCAACTACGAAAGATATACGGTATAGTTGAAGATCGCACTCACTCGTGTCGGAATGGTGTAGTAGATTTCATCACAGATGCTCGATTCGTTTTGCCCGTAGAAAATATGTGGGCAGCAGCAAAGAAAGAACAAGAAAAGGACTTTCGATGGTATCGATATCTTTTCGACGAGCCAAATCCATGGCAAGCATCATCTCGAGCACATCATGCTGTTGATCTTGTCATGTTGTTTGGCGGAATAGATCTCAATCATAATCCACATGCTGAAGCAGTAGGGCGAATGTGGAGGAGTAAGTGGATCGGATTTGTCGCTGGAGAAGAGCCATGGGATAAGCAAGATCGATTTGCTTTTGGACCTTTTGGAAAGTGTGGTGTTCTTGATGAAGTCGAATTTGGTGCAAGAAGGAGAGCGAGGGCGTTGAAGATGTTGAGGGAGATGACTTGGGCGAGATATAATCCTATTTTTGCAAAAGTGGCTGCAGGTAAAATATCGTTGATAGATATGTAGTATAAACATGTTTTATCATTTCTCTTTCGTGCTTTTTTCTTGGCGTTGTCGTGATCTCTATTTTCGATCGACCATCGACAACCTCACTTATTACAATTGGTCTAAACGATAACCACGTCGGGCTCGCCTCGCCTGAAACGCCTCGCCGGTATCATCTCCAAACAAGAGATGAAGACGTTGTCGGCTGATTTAGCCCCTCCATGTCGTCTCCATGTTTCTCTCTCGTATTTTCATCACACTCTACGAATCGTCCAATTATGCTTATACTTATCAGCCGCGCTCCTCGCTTAGGAAACGACTGCGGCAACTTGAAGATTACAGGCAAGAAGCAAGTATGACTGGTACTGATGTACCTTTGGCTTCAAAGCTATAGCAACGTCTGTCGAGCTATTTCATTCCCTTTAGCCGCTGCACTCGTGCTTCATCCTTTGCGCTAATGGTATAGCACCTCATTATCCATCTCGTATGTGAAAGAGTACAGGGAATGTTGTCGACTATGAGGAAAATAATGAATTACTCAAAGCACCCACTCCCATGAATCACTTCTCTCACACCAAATGACTAAGTTTTCTTGAAGTTTGAGGCCATCCCCGACTCACTGGTATCATCCATCACCTTGTGTCGAATCATTGACCAAGGTGGTGTGACTTGTGCCATCATGGTAGAATATTGTGAAACTCAACATGCCACTATCAAAACTTCAGGATGGACTATTGTCGTGATTGCAGCTATACTGGGAATATTATCGACAGCAGTAGTAGCAATCAGGATGTGGCTACGAATAAGAGTACAAAGGAACGTCGACTCTAGTGATTGGATGATAGTTGTAGCACTGATATTTACAGTGGCATATATCATAGAGGTCTGTATTGCAGAGAAAGCGCAAGGGTTTGATCATCATTTCTGCGACCTCACGCCGCAACAGATCGTCGTTTTAATGAAGGTATGTCTCAATAAGCTAAAGACGATTTTTTAGCTGATGTTCTCGTGTAGCACACCTTTTCTGTTACACAACTCGCACTAGTCGGTAGCTGCACTATCAAAGTTTGTGAGTCCGACTAGACATCAGCATAAACACGCAAACAATTGACAGCAATCCTCACATAGCAATCCTCTTATTCTATCGACGTATCATGGAAAGTCATCCGAGCAAGATCTTCCTCTACACAAACACAGCAGTCCTCGCTTTTCTTATACTTCAATTCCTCGTTGCAGAGAGCAGCCTCTGGGCGTCTTGCATACCGCTTGATGCATTCTGGCAAAGATTTGATCCGACGTGGACTCCCACGCATCACTTCCAATGCTTCAACCAGGGCGTATTCATCATGACATTTGGAGTAAGTAAGCTGTTGTAGTTTGACACATCGTAGTCAGAATTCGTGAGCTAGGACCACTGTGAAGGGTACCTTAAACTCTTTTCGAGCTACTCACCTTATGCTCTTCTCTAATATCCTAGGCTCTTCCTCGAGTGATATTTGTATTCTGATACAACTATCAACTTTTTGAAGGTCTACGGGCACTCTTCACACCTCATGATACCTTATAGTAACTCATGTTAACCAATTGCACATAGTCTATCAACGCCCTGCTGGATATCATTGTCACAATAATGCCGATAGCTATGATATGGCATATGCATCTTCCTGGAAAGCAAAAGATTGCTTTATGCATACTCTTCTCTATCGGTCTTCTTCCTACCGCAGCAGCCCTGATGCGGGTATATTCAGCTTACATCAATTTCTTGACACCTGAGGGAGTGTCAGATTTCACCTGTAAGTATTAAACAATTGCTTATAACGAACAAAGCTAAGTTACATTTCAGGGTATCTCAATGGTACATTTTTCTGGACAATCATCGAATTTCCTGTCGCTATTATTTGTGCTTCTGCAACAATGCTCAAATCACTCTTTGTCCGTTTCTTCGAGGCCCGATCAACCTCGAACTCTCCTATACAAGGACCGACGAGGCATGATTATTATCAACAGCAACATTTTGATGTTGACAGCTCTTCGAAATTGCCTACCATTAGTACACATGAGGAGAATGCCATCGAGCCTACAACTGCAGATGAGTCAAATGAAGTAAGTGCAGAATTGAAACGTTTGAAGACCAGGAATCAAGGATGGGGATTGTATAAAGTTAACCATTCCTGTGAGACGCCTTCTGGATTGGATTTGGAAATGAGTGCTGGCGGGAAGAGATATGTCGAAGCTGATAGTGTCTCATCCATCCCAACCATGACAACAACAAGAGCAAACAGCAGGCAGGAGAGTAAAGGTCTAATAGAAGTAACGACACCAAGTACTTGGAATGAAGCGAGTGAAATGGAGATGGGCAGGTTATTCGATGCAGCGCAGAAACTGAAACGAAGTCTGTAGCAGGAACTGCTGTGTATGCCTTATCATTTCGCAAACATTATATACGTATTGCTCACACTCATTTCTCGTGGCTTTGATTCTTCTACCTCGTCGTCATATTGCCCTTTGTTCTCCTCGAATCATATTATTCTCATCGCCCCCTCTAGTTTCCACCCAAAGCAGGGTTACCCTGTCCCTTTGATGTCTTCTCAATACTGGCGTCCTCCAATGCAGGCTTAGGGTTGCTCTCCAATCCAGCGAGTTGCTTCTTGCTCTCCTCAGCAGCGTGGGTGTCGTTGGGAGCACCACCTTGGTCGTTGGGCTTTCCGGCTTGAGCGCCCTTTTGTCCGTCGGATTGAGTCTCGGGCTCGGGGGATTGACGACCTTGGTTTGGGGCGGACATGATTGTGTGTGGAAGGTGGCTGGAAGAGAAGATGTGTTAGTTGTGGGAGCTGGATGGGTTGGTTTCTTTCGTTCTTGTGATGGAAGGGTCGGTTTTGTGGCGGAAGAGTCGCTTTTGGCTGGATTAGAACCCTGTTTCGCCTGGATGCGAACGACACGACGAGTAGAGTGCTGTGTTCATTCCGGTCTTATCTCATAGACGACCAAGCCTTCTTCCACCGTCACAATTCCTGATGACTTACTTTTTAGAATTTAAGTTCTGCAGGCGAAGGTTAGTTAAACGCGCTCTACAAGTTATGACTGAAGCGTACCTGAGGTTGAAAAGATTTGTGGTTGTTGCGTTAAGTTGTCGATGCTAGAGAAAGAAACAGGACGATGTTGTTGAAACTGCCCCACCAATTCCGATAACCACTTTAGGCAAATTTGTCCATTGGCGCCCCTCGCACGTCATGGTCACGTGGTTATGGGGGAGCATTAACGACATCGCCGAAGTGTAGAGCAGACAACAAGAGGCAATACTGTCATACTCATACGTACCATCCTCAGACCGAGCTTAACATAGGGGCTTTACATGTGACAATTCTCAATGCGAAAACTGGTCCAGCACTCCTCCCACTCCCTTTGTTAAGCTTGGCCGGAGGATTGAAGTTGCACTTTGAAAGACAATATTGTGACTATGCTGTAATCGAGATCAATAGCAGAATAATTAAGAGTACAATGTGCCATACTCATTCTGACGAGAGACATTGCTATTGGGATTTCTGTTGCAGTGTCGTGCCTTCCAGTTCTGTTCTTGCTTGTTATGATTGTCAAAATGATATCTTCTGCAGACTCTTCTTTTCCAACTTCCTCTCTTCTTTCTTCTCCGAGATCATCGACAATGTGAGTGTCATTAATGCTGTCAGGCTTTCTAGCCGTCACACTAGCTCTCGAACTACAATCTCCATTCGAACGAGCACAATCCTTTATCCGACATATGCAACACAGCGACATCTTTTAACGCAACAGAACAATATGTTTCGCCAACTGGCAAACACAGATTCATCCCACCTTCACCTACAGATCTCCGTGGTCCTTGTACCTTTCTCAATGCCGCGGCAAATCATGGTTATATTGACGAATCAGGCTATACCACTACATATGAAGTAGTTGCAGTAGCTGTGGATATCTTTGGACTGGGAAAAGATCTTGCTACTTTCTTGGCTGTTGATGTTTGCTGTTACGCAAGGAGAAGTCACGTCTTTTTCTATCGGTGGAGCTCCCGCATTATCGCAAGCAGCAAGATTTCCTTGACAATATGTGCTTGGGATTGGACTCTCGGGTAGCAATCTTCAAGGAGATGTATCGCCATTGACAGCAGACACATATATGATGACAAGCTCACCAGCAAGACTCGCACACTTCGAACACCTTGCGAGTCTAAATGGAGATGCCAACTGGGATATTCCCACATTCGCCGACTTTCGTGCCATTCGAAATTCGGAACGGCATTGCACAGAATAAGTCTTACTTTTACGGTCCATTCACAGCGTTGATTTTGCAACCCATGACACACTCTTTCATGTATCGTCTACTTGCAAATAATTCTGCTGGTCATCGTGCTGGGCACTTGTTACAAGATATTGTGAAGAGCTTCTACGCCATTGAGACGATTAATGAAAAATTAACATATACTCCTGGTCGTGAAAGGATACCTCAAGGCTTCTTCAGACAAAGCAAAAAGATACCATACGATAATACATTCTTCTTGAATGACGCACTCTATTAAGCATCGCTTCATCCTGGATTCTTCCGTTTGGGAGGAAATGTTGATGACAAAGTTAACAACTTTAAACCAATCGACATTAAGGAACTGACGAGAGGTGCCTTTCGTGCTGCTACATTGCATGAATATTCAAATTTTGCGTAAGTTTCAGGAAGATGTTCCTGCTCATGGCTAATAAGATCTTCAGCTATTTTGGCTATCAGACTGCTCTAAAAGATGCTGCAGATATTGTCAAACACCGCTACCATGATTCCTCAATTGTGATGAATTGGCTCTACGCAGCAGCAGATCCTCTGCTCAATTCAATGTCATATGCGAGGTGGTTGGGATCGATGGATAAGAAACAGTTGAAGTAGTATTCTGGCTCAGCATAAAGGTTATGATGCTACGAGTATATTTAAAACAATCGAGCAGGACTCGACATGTATGATAGAACGTGGCTGTGTGTACGATATAGCATAGTGAGAAAGTGAAGAACTCCTTTTCTGTAATGCCAAGCAATTTCTTTGTCCGGAACTTGCCGCTCTTCCCCACACTCACACCACAACTTTCAACCTCGCAAAAGTCTCTCTTCTGCTTTTTGCGACAGCGACAGTATCGACAACAACACCGCCCAACCAACCCCTCGACAATACCGCCAAGATGACGCTCAAGCACAACCAGGTATGCTAGGAATGCCAGAAAACCCTCAAGATCGTATGCTAATACCTTTCTAGATGCTCCCTAACAACCGTACGCAATACTAGAAAGAAGAGAAAGAAACAAGATCAATGGCTAATACCACATCAAGATTTCCGCAAGGATTGGCAGGTACGAAATATGCAGAAAAGAATCGAAGCAAGACCTCAAGCTGACAGACTTTTTAGCGTTATGTTCGCGTTCACTTTGACCAGGTAATTCCCCTCTCATCCTCCATTCGGACGTGAGAGCAGTGGCGCCTGTTGTTTGCAAACGAGCATCTGAAAAGATGAAGCGAGAGATTTTGCTTTTCACTTGTCTAGCATGAAAATGCTTCAAGTTGTAGACGATCTCATACCAAATCGCATACTACTCGTTCTGCCTTTACACCAAATCATCGACAACAACGTCTCAATTATGCGCTCGCGTCCAATGGCACAAGATCAATCCAAGAAAAAGACAAGAATCTAATCAGAACTGTTTCGACAAAAAATTAGCCCGGTCAAAAGGTTCGCCGTCGCAATGCTCGTGCCACCAAGGCCGCAAAGCTTGCACCCCGCCCCACCGACAAGCTCAGACCCGTCGTTCGTTGCCCTACTGTCAAGTACAACCGCCGTGTCCGCGCTGGTCGTGGTTTCTCTCTTGAGGAGTTGAAGGTTAGTTCGGAGATGAAAATCAAAGATGGTTTACAATTCTTATACCTTCCTTAGGCCGCCAAGGTTCCCCGCAAGATGGCTGCTACCATTGGTATCTCTGTCGACCCCCGCCGCCAGAACCTCTCCGAGGAGTCCCTCACTGCCAATGTCGCCCGCCTAAAGGAGTACATGTCTCGCCTTATCCTCTTCCCTCGTCGCAATGGCAAGACCAAGCAGGGTGATGCTTCTGTTGAGGACGTCAAGTCTGCCAAGGAGAGCAAGACTGTTGTCAAGTCTAGCAAGCAGAGCTTCCCCATTGTCAACGAGAAGAAGATCACCGAGGCCAAGATCAGCGATATTGAGGCTACTGAGGATGCTTACAAGACATTGAGGAAGGTCAGGTCTGATGCAAGGAACGCTGGCAAGAGGGCTAAGCGTGCGAAGGACAAGTCTGAGGCTGAGGAGAAGAAGTAGATGTGAAGAGGAAACTGTTTGTTGAGGAGTAAAAGAAGGATTTAATTGCAGCATCAGCATTGCTGTGATTCCTCATCCGAGTTGATAAAATATACCAGCTTATGAACATGTGACGACTTTCTTTCTCTAAAGCCTGCTCATCTCAATCTTGACTATGTAATCGGCTATTGTTTGGAGGTGAGTTACCTGCTTCGAATCTGTACATATGACCATCGTCCCATAAACCTCCCGTCCTTTCGCCAAACGCCGCGCTTGATGCAAATTTTCCCTCGAGTCTCGGTTTGATCTTCGTCTGCACCCTTGTCGTGCCGCATTCGTTGTGCATGGCTCGCACTTTTCTAAACAAGTTCTTCCGCGATATTCATATCGAAACGAACAATTCTATTCGCTCAATCTTGTATCCCAAGAAAGTATTGTTTTGCCGCCAACAATACTGCTCTCCCTCACCTATCCTTATAAACCTTCGGCTTCCAACCCTCCTCCGCCTCCTTCTTCATCTCATCCCTCTCGCCCTTCTCCCTCACCTCCGCCTCAATCCTCTCCCTCGCCCTCAAAATCTTACTCTGCAAATAAAAACTCCCTCCCTTTGTCGGATCATTCGTATCAAATAACTTCTTAAATCGCTCCATTGTCTGTTCCATATTTGCTGGTTGTCCTGGTGCTGGTGGCGCTACATTTAATATCTTGTACGCTTCGTCTAGTGTTATGCCGGAGGAGGAGGAGAGGCCGGCATTGCCTGCTGCTCGCCCGCCGGGGGTTTGGGCGTAGCGTTGGGCGGCGGAGGCTTGTCTCCAGGCTTCGGCGAAGGCACGGCCGAATACTCGGGCGCCGGTTATGGCGATTTGGATTATTGGTTTGTGTGCCTGGAGATGGATGTTAGTGGTTGGTCACAAAAGAGAGGGGCAAGCGGGCTGACCATAGTGTAATGTCGAATGTGCGCCAGGGAAAGTCTCAGTTACTGAGTCCACAGTATAGCTCAGTAGTATAGTGTGCTCAAATACTCGTTTGTGGAGGTGTTTCAGATTGCGCCAGCCTAACGAGAAGGAGCGATGTGTTCTTCGACTCAATCGTGAGGGCTGAATTGCTATTGTTATGCGTGTAGAGACTTGTGTACAGATGTCGCTGTTGTAGATCTCAAGCGGCGACCTTCTCGTCGTTTCATCCAAAAGTTGAAAAGTCGGGGATCCTCGAAGCTTGGCATTTACGTATTCTACTCGATCACATGCATGTCTCATGCGTGTGTCATCTTGTTTCGAGTATGCTTCTTTCTGCTCCTTTCCACATCTCATGTTGCTATAGTGAGCAAGATTCAGTCTGATGTCAATCAGTGTCTGTCTTGCGTCATGAAGCAGCTTGATACTTGAATGGCAGCTTTTGGTAGAGTTACCTATAACTTTGACTATGAATACTACCTGACCACCTTCAGATTCACCCTGGATGACTTCTCTTCCAAGTTCCGCACCAGCCAAAGATGGCGAACCTTCCACCATCGATCCCCCTCCCACAATTGCTGCCTTTACTCCATCTGTTTCCACCACTTCCTCAAAACAACGCTCTGCTATTCTTGTCCACCAAAAGACGCCTTTACTCATAGCAACACCACCACAAGTCACTCGAGCACTAGCATATTCACATCCATTCCTCTTACCACTAAATAAAGTGGCAGGTCTCTTCACATGGACTACCGGTGATCCATGGGAAAGCTTCCTTCTTGTTTGTTCATTCTGGGGCATAACATTATACGCCGACATACTCATAAGATATATCACACCTTTACTTCTCGTCACCATTCTCGTTCTAGCAATGTATTCACGACGGTATTCTCCACTCTCTTCAACAGGCTGGTCGCGTGATTGGGACTTGACCAGCTCAGGCGCTCAACGTACGAATCCAAACACAAAAGTCCGTCATCATAAATCTTTGGATGATATTGTCGAAACACTGAACCTGTTTACATCGAGATGTAACATCCTACTCGAACCCCTTCTTCGTCTTACAGACTTTTTGTCCACTCAACGAACGGCTACATCTGCCACTACTCGGCCAGCTTTGATCACTCTTTTCATCAGACTCGTCCTTGTCACGCCGTTCTGGTTCCTACTGACACTACCACCACTATACCTCATCACAAGTAGACGGGTGATATTAGTCCTCGGTACTATAGGTTTGACATGGCACTCTCGTCCAGCTCGAATAAGTCGAACTCTTCTTTGGCGATCACGTACAATACGTCGTGGGTTATGTTTGATCACTGGTCTCGAACTGACACCCCATGATCCTAATCGCAACAACTCTATTTCATCCACGACAAAAGCTATGCGCGATGCCAACGCTTTAGCAGCTAAACTCTCTACTCGACGAAATCAAAAACAAAAGACATCTAGTAATGGTCCTTCATCTCCTGGAAACAAGACAGAAGGTATCCGTTTCACCTTTTCCCTCTTCGAAAACCAACGACGCTGGATAGGTTTGGGTTGGACAACCAGCATGTTCGGCGCCGAACGCACCGCCTGGACTGATGAAGAGCTAGTTCCTTCATTACCCAAAGAACAGTTTTCCCTTCCCGTTATCGACGGCGGAATTGGAACGTGGAGATGGTGTGAAGGAAGTGAATGGACAGTGGAAGGTCCCGCACCATTAGATGACTCCAAAGATGCCGTTGATTTGGGAGGCTGGATTTATTATGACACTCAATGGCGTTACCCCAAACGTCAAGATGGGTGGGGAAGATATACACGGCGGAGGAAGTGGGTGAGGGATGCTGAGCTTGTTGAATTGGATCTTACGGAAGATCATGCAATTACGACAGAACCTGCTATACGTCCGAGAGCGACTACGACGGCAACGATGATGAATATGACGACAGAAGGACATCAAACACCAACTAAACTACAACGACAGCACTCTTATGACGCCGCATCAGTTCTCTCTTCCTCCAATAACAGAAGAAGAACCTGGTTTGGACGTTCGCCGGCCGTAGAAAGTACGTCGAGTTCTCCGATCAAAGCATCACCGCTTGCTCAAATGAGCAAAGATAGAGATCGAGACGTTGCTTCTGCTGCTGCTGCTGCTAATAATATATCTGAGAGTCCAAGTCGGGCTAGAGATACAACAGCGAAAAAGAATCGACATCGAGCATCTACTTCTGCGAGTACGAGTGCGTCATGGGATAGTACGAGTGCAAGGAATAGTATTGGAAGTGCTACTGGTAGGGATAGGGAAGCGGGTGAGGATGGATATGTGCCGTTGCAGTATCGAGGCAGGTTACATGGTGTTGTTGGTGCTGGATGGGGTGTTGGTGAGGATTTGGGCATGGAGTTGGGTTGATGATGATGAGCGAGTGATTGTCAATGAAAGGATGAGCTTACGACGTTTATGATGCGAGGCAAAGTGTAAAGATTACGATGAGATATATGTATCGTCCATGCATATTTGAGGTGGTTATGTCTACTTAACATCTCACCCATCAACTCCCCTCCTCCTTCCCAATAGCCTCAATCCACTTCCCTGCCCACTTCGTAAACTCGTCCTCTTGGTCTTCCTCTCTCCATCCCCTCTTCACCAAATCAACACACTCCTTCCCTAACGCGCAAATCCCCTCCAATACCTTCCGTGCCTCTTCATCATCAAGATCGTAAAATGCACTCGCCAGCTCATCTGTCTCTTCGGGTATTCGTTTTAGTTTCTCCATTAATAAATCCACTTTTGTCATCGTTGTAGAAGTAGATGTAGATGTGGTGGTGGGTGTGGTGGATGTGGTAGACGTAGTAGAGGGTGTAGAAGGTGAAACGGGGGCATTGATAACGAGCGTTTTGAGTCGTCGTTTCGTTATGGCGGCGTACAGTGTGCTTGTCAATTTTAGTCGTTTTAGTGCTAGATCGACTGTTTGTTTTAGGTCGGTGCGGTGTTTAGGCAGGCTGGCGTCATCTAAATAGGAGGTGGAGGCTTCGTCGTCGTCACTTGTTGCTGTTTCTTCTTCTTCTTCTTCTTCGTCATCTTCGTCGTCATCTTCAGACCACTCCCTCAACTCAGCAATAGCATCCTCCAACATCTCCCTCCACAACGCAACTTTCTTCACAAGTAATCCAGGCACGCCCATTCGTTCTAACTCGCCGATTTCGTCGCAAGCTGCCCAGACCACGCCTGTAGAAGCAAGTGTGTCTCTGTTCTTCTCGCCATCACTCCCCTGCACTATTCGCACAACCTCGTCAACCAAGCCCCCTAGTTCTCTGTAAACCCTCCTTACTCTAACGCCCACCTCCTCAACCATTGTCACTCCATAAAACTCCCGCATCCCTTGCATCAACTGCACACCCGCCGCCAACCCGGGCAGAGCTTCTCCATTCAGTTGTTCGAGGACTTTGCGGATTGCGGAGGGTGTGAATGGTTTGTTTAATAACAGGAGGGAGAGTTTGGTTGTGTGCGCGCGGATGAGGGAGGAGGACTGGGCGAGGAGTGTTAGCGGGGAGAAGGTGAGTGGTTGAGTGGGTGTGAATGAGCTGTCTGAGAGAGCGGTGAGGAAGCGGCTGAGGAGGAGGGAAGTCTGAGTTGTTGTTGTGAGGAGGTGGTTTGATTCGGTGGTGGTGGTGGTGGTGGTGGTGGTGGAGGAGGGCTTGGGCGGCATGTTGGCGGGATGTGGATGTGTTAGATATGCTGGGGACAGATTGCTGGAGAACGAGGATGAACAAGACAATATATACAGTGCAGATAGGTCGAAACAACAATATCAGATGATGAATTTGAGTCACTTGGCAAAACAATTTTTGTGACGATCTTGGAGACAACTCCGTCGACATCTGCCCCTCCAGACACGGCCGATTACTTGACAGGTTTATATGTACATCTCCACGGCTGGCATCATTTCATTTTGGTATCCATGTGAAGAGGGATCCGGCAAGAATCATCCAAGCTCGACAGTCAGAACCTAGCGAATTGGTTGGGGATTGAGGCAGATAGGGGCCACTACACAAAGCAGGCACGGGCAAACAAATGTCAGACATCTTATGGCAAGTTTACTCGAACAAGCGTAGGCGAGGACGATTCTGTTCCGACAAGACCGAAACGAAAGGTCAGTGGAAATTAATGCTCCACTGTAGGCGCCTCTTCTCCGGGTGATGGGCGTAGGATCACGTCTTAGATGTGTGTTGTCTAGTTGGAGTGCAATGTCACTGGCTTCAGCTGAGTGCGGTTATTCTTTCCAAAATGTAGGGGTCGTTTCTGGTGCCTGATCGCCGTTAATGTGGCAAGACTCCACACTCCACGTCCCTGAAGTAGAGTGGTGCAAAGTGCAAGGTGACCGATTGGGTTTCAATCCATGTAACACCCTCAGAAAGCGGAACACAGGCTCTGTCTTTGACGTTCAGTCAATCAGAATTCGTGCTAAACTCCTTATATAATATATAGGATAGCATATGTTGTGAGTGTCAGACTGTATGCCATTGGCCATGTTCCGGGCCAGTTCTCTGACAGAACTCTTCTGGCTCGTGCTACATCAGCCAAGAACCTGAACCTGGAGTGTCCTATGGCGCTGATGGAGCCTAGGCTTTTCCCCGCCTGTGGCAAAGCATGGCTGAGCGAGATATTCGTCTTCCTGCTTAGAAATCGTCAATGATGGAAGTACACTAATATAATCCAATACCCAGCTTGAAGCGGGTGACACGGCTCGGGAGCCGACATCCGATGAGTAGGAAATCCATGGGCGCAAAGGCCGGCGGTAGGGGAAGGCTACTGAACATCAATCTGTATTGTTGAGATGTTGAGCACAGACAGCTGACAGATCATGACCCACGTCCAGATTTTAGTATAACCGTTTGTTTTTACCAAACACGCGGGGTGCTACCGGCGTTTCAAAAGTCCCCACAAGGCTTAATTTTCAGCTACGACACTTAGGACCAAGCTCGAGATAGGATAGAGGAGGAGTCCAAGAGCGGTTACGAGATGCAGAGAAATGTAACCATGCGGCGCTTGATGATGTCTCCGATACTGGAGCTAGCTAAGGATTGTTCACAACTGAAGCGAAAGAGCTGCTATGCCACGTGAAGCTCATCCGATAGAACGTTTCAGGCGTTCAGGCACCAAGTACTCAAGTACTCCTCACTGCTCACTGCCCTGGTTCAGACTGTTGGCATATCCCGTCTTGCCAAGACATAGCATGAGATGATATCGTGATGAAGAATCAGCAAATATCGCTAGATCAACTCTCTTTTGAGCCTTAGACCATGGGCGTCTCCGAGTAAGTACATCTGCCTTATAGGCCTGGACTATGGCCATGCTGATAGATTCAAGTTGAGTACGGTAGAGGTCACAACAACTTCGAGTACGTTATACTTGCTCTGGTCCTTCCTACAGGGCCGGCGCTTACGCTTGCGTCGGCTGAGGCACAAGGTGAGCTTGGTCTCCACAGATGCTCCCCTCACTATACTACTTTGAGTCGTGGGGCTTTTTGGTCTCTTCCTTGTAAATGGTCAAAATGTGTAGGTTTAGAACAGTACCGCATCTTGGCAACTCAAAATCCAGGATAGGAAGGAAATCCAACATTTTCATCTGTACGATCGTCCGATATTCCTTGTACAACAGCGGTCTTTGGTACCTTTACCAGTGTTTCAGAGTTTGAGAATCCACTTCAAGGAGCGGTTGCACATCACATGGTCATAAGGCATCTTCCGCTCCGGCTCGAACATCCTTCCAAATCTGTACTCGAGACAAGTGCCATTGTGAAGACGAAGCTGAAAGTGGATAAGGCTATCCGTAGGAGACGTTGGAGTTGCCGTTCACAGCAGTATAATGTAGTGTGGGGTCGAACTTGTTTCTTCCAGTCGTCTTCATCATGGCACTTGTGAAACGAAGGGGCACCGCTCCTATGATTTTCTATAAGAAGCTGGGCCTCCCCAGCATCAATTGTTTGATAGAATCCTCGTTAGCAAGCAAGTCTTTACTTACCACTCCTATCCAAACCACCAGTTCTCAATCTTATACTTCGTCATCGCCAATCGACACCATGGGCCAGGTTCTATCTCAGCTCTGCACTGCTTTGTTCTGGACAGGATGTGTGGTCTTATCACCTTTGGTCAGCGACAAGTCATTCGAGGTCATGACGCCTTTTGAGGGAATGCTTCTACCTTTCATGTTGAGTCTCGCTTCGTACAAGGTTTCCCTCTTTATTGCCTTCTATCGTCACAAACGGGCGTTTTCATGGTAATTGAGCCTTCTGGATGTTGGACTACTCACTGACTAGTTCACAGCTCACTCTGTTTTCTGGTGGCAAGCATCATCGGCGGCATTGTCGTCTGGCTTCTTGTCATGGGCAGAGACCACAGAATGCCTTCTCGAGCAGTCCAGACCGTCTACATAACTTGGGCCACAGGCTGTGTCGACCTCTGGGTTTCCTATCACCCTGATACCAGGCCAAGGCAGACCTTCAGAGCATGCTGCAGGTGGCTGTTTGTGTTCGGTCTGCAGCGGCCCCTTGTGGCCGTCATTCTCTACGTCCAAGACCTCATAGGTCAAGCAGACATCTTTTTCAGTGAAGAGCTTGAGCTAACGGACACTGAGGCGGGTGATGCAGCATGAATGGGTCTCATCAGAACGGAGCACAAACCCTCAGATGTTCTATGGACGAGAGTAACGGATGGAGCAGGGTTATGAATCACGACATATCAATGTTTGGCATCTTATGGCGTTGGCGTTTTTGTGTATTAATGATCTTCTATCTTCACCTCACGCAATGTTATGATTTTTCTTTAAGCCCGCAATCATCATCAAGCCTGCAGGACAGCATAAAGATGACAGGATATTCTTCGAAAAGGTAGAGCAATTGTGATTGAAGAGAACAAGACAAAGAGATCGACGCTAAGCTAGTAGGAGCTAGAAATTCAGGGTCCATCATGAGCTGGCCTCAAACGGAAGGTGCAAGCGGGAAGGATGAAGTACAATCAACAAATGACTTTTCTTCATTCAAAACTATATACAAGGTCGATTTTATTCTACCGTTCCATCAGGCAATTCTGTAATCCCTTCTTCTCCATGCTTCAACACCTACGCAGGAGGAAGGTTGGCGCCCTTGCAGGGAGCACCACAAGCCTTGTTCTGGAGAGCATTGGCAACAGCCTGGTAGGCAGGCTTGCGAGTGTAGTCGTCATTGTAGAATGTAGCATTTCCTTGGCCAGCGAAGGTAGAGGGGATCCCTAGGAATGATGTTAGTTGATGGTTCAATCGCAAGAAACAAATTCCAAAACAAAACATACAAGAGTATTTATCAACGAAATCCCAAACAGTGATACCTCTGCATCTATCAACCTGCATGCAAGCAGAGACAACATTGTAGTAGTCAAGAGCCTGTTGAGCGAAGCCACCAGGAGTAGTCTGAGTGGTGACGTTGACAAATCTGATGTCAAGCTCGGTGATGTAGACATCAAGGTCAAGAGCGATGAAAGCGTTCATCTGTTCCATGAGCTGAGGAATGGAAGGAGATCCACCAACTTCAAAGTGAGATTCGAAACCAACACCGTCGACCTGGATACCACGGTTCTTCAAGTCGCCAAGAATCCTGAGGGCACCGGAACCACGAGGACCAGCAGTCTCAATACCATAATCGTTGTAGACGAGCTGGATGGGAGCCTTGGTCTTCTTGACGGCCTTCTCGGCAGCCTGGAAGGCAATGGGGAAGAAAGCAGGGCCAATAACTTGGTAGAAGGGGTTAGCAGCGTCCCAGCCTCCAGTTCCGTTAAGGGCCTCGTTGACTACATCCCATGAGAAGCAGCGACCACCCCAGTGGCCGACAACGTTGGCGATGTGGTTCTGGAGGATGTTGACCATAGTCTTGTTGGAGACACCGGCAGAGACGAGGTCAAGAAGCCATTGAGGGTTTTCATTATCCCAGCAGAGGTTGTGACATCTGAGATATTTGCCGTGGTCTTCGGCAATGTTGACAGAGACATCACCACCAGAGTAGGAGAAGTTATTGCGCTGGGGTTCGGTGAACTGCCACTTCATGTCATTGGCAGGAGTGATTTGACCAAAGATGCGAGTGTCGTTGAGAATGGTCATGTATTCCTTGTCTTGTTGCTCGACACCAGGAACATCAGCGGCAGTTCCGAGCCAGAGCTTACCAGCAGCCTGTGCAAGGTTGTTGAGGTAAGGAGCTCCGTTGGCAACAGAGTAGGTGAACTCGTTGACGGGGACATCAGCAGGGTTGATGAGAGGAGCAGGAGGAGAAGCGACAGCAGGAGCAGCGGGAGCAGCAGCAACGACAGCAGCGCTGGCCGCAGCGAGGGCGTATCTGTAAAGCATCTTGGTTGATGGTGATGATCAAGGAAGATGATTGGAGGAGAAGGGATGTGAGGATGATGAGAGAAGGACAAGCATTTTCCAAGGGCTTGGAAGTAGTCTTATATATCCAGACTGATGGTCTTCTCTTGCCAAGTTTGCCTCCCGGCTGTATGCTGAAGCTTGCTAATGCTTGCCAATGCATTAGACTCGATCATGTTACCAAATAGAAACACGCCATTTTATGCATGAATGCATGACACGATACTGAATGAGGTCAAGTGCGAGCTCGATGCGGAGTAGTAGTGAGGGGTTTGTGGAGTATCTGTGGAGTGAATCTAGGGGTAAAAGGTCGGGCGGCATCATTAGCTTTGTTGCCCTTGGGTAGTATTAACTTTAGCCTTTGACCAACTCGTCTAACTGGTCTGTATTGAGCCGGTACTGTCACTTGAGAATGTGCTCTTTTTCCCCCAAGCCTCAATCTGTGCTCGCCTTTGAAAGGCGGTCAGAGTGATGATCAAGACTTGAGAAGTAAGAGGCCAAGGTATCCAAATGCTTCTATCATCTTGCCAATTCAACTTGGCGGGCTTGATTTTGTCTTGGATGAAAATCATGCTGCTTGTCATGCGACCCGTTTCGGGGCTCTTACGCAATGCAAGATCTGCCATCACAGTTCTTACTAGGGAGTCCCTGCCGTGCTGCTGTACTCTAGAGCCTCAGGCACAACTGACCAGGCACAGCTCGCTTCCTCGTTCTCGACATGATCGAGATCTCGAGTACATTCTCTCCTAGCCTGATATGGCAGGTCGCTGTTCTCGTCTCTAAATTGCAAGTCCGAGGTAGTTGGAAGTGGCGGATGACATTGGAACTAGCGGATGGTTAATCTCACAGGCTATACAGGATAAATCAAGGACTGCCATCAGTCCGCGGCTGCTACTGCCTATACAAGATAGCTCCCGCATAGAGTTACCCGACTTAGGCTCGAAAGATTCAGGCTGAACAGGCTGGTCACCTGATTTCGCCATCCACATCCGTTATATCCACCTCTTACTCGAGTTCGGCAACAAGAAGTCTCGAAATATGCCGGTGGTGCACAAGTCATGTCATTAAGCTTGGACTGGTAATCACGCCTAAACGGAAACGAGAAAACGCTTGTGATCGAGCTTGTCTTGCTTGTACTCTCTACGTACTCTTGTACTCTTCTCATAAGGCGTGCATTGGCTGACGTTTCATGTTGGCTGACGTCTTGAGATTTGCATTGAATACTCAATTTTGACGACGTCTCATGGTGAAAATTTGTTCATGATCATCACTTGAGTCGACAGCAAGGTATAGACCATGTGAACAAGCGAGGATGATGATTTAGCACATTGCCGGCTGTCCTCGGACCTTCGCTGCCCTGTATGATTGGTGATTCTGAAAAATTGCCTGAATTCGAAGTTATCAAGTCCGTTCAAAGTCTCCAGTCGTCTCCAGTCGTACCCACCAACATCTGTGATGATAGTGATTTTCCCAGCGGTAAAGCAAGAGTTGTCGAAGTGGTTCCACCTGTGTTATCAATTAGGATCCATCGGTACCTTTGGGAAGATCCGATGACATAAGCTTTTATCAAATTTTTCACCTCATCTCGATTACCACCACACAATCAGTTCCACCTCCCTCTGTCAATCTTTCGTCCATCCTCCATGGGGCCCCGGGTGATAGTCTCACTTTATTCGACTTTTACCGCGAAGTCAGAATCTAGTCTTTGGATTGTGTTTGCTTTGAGGTTGGAGATGAACAAGGTGGAGCATGTCCGAACTAAGCACACGCTTTTACCGTATTTCTAGGACCAATCTTTGCAGCCACATGGATTGTGATTCGTCAGCCGAGGGCGTGTTTAAGCTATCAACTGATACCAAGCTTTGATACCTCTTTCGATGTACCAGTTGCTAGTGTGTCCCGAAAACCATGACCGTCGTAAAATCTTTTCGTCTGGTCCCACGAGACACACTTCCGCCTATGTTGGAGGTAGTGGGGCTTCTCCTTTGTCTATCATGTTGGAGGCCCACGGGGAATGTGGAAGATATGCTATAGTTGTGGGTGATTTCGGATTCCAGAATCTTTGCCATCGCTCGCAAGGGACTCGACCTGATATAAGAGCACTTGCCCAGCTTCATCCTTGTACTTTTTCTCTCTTTCTTCTTCATCACCAGGCTTTCATTCTTTACCACCTTTCCTTCTTAACGACATTCAACGACAACTACTTTGCTTTCAGTTATCATATCTGAACACATCCCTACATTGGTACACATAACTCACAATGGGAAAGAACACTTTCGACCTCGCAGGTCGTGAGTTTCCTGCAGTTACCTGGTACACCGACCCAGGTCTACGAAAAACCTACATCTGTCTTTTCATGGTCATCTTGACCTCTGCCACCAACGGATACGATGGTTCCATGATGAACGGTCTTCAGACTCTGCCATATTGGCAAAACTACTTTGGCAACCCAACCGTACGATAAGATGAAACACTCGTGCCACAAACATCAACTAACACAATTCATACAGGGTAGCGAACTTGGTCTTCTCAACTGTATCATGTCTGTCGGTTCTCTTGCAGCTCTTCCCGCCGTTCCTTACACTGCCGATATCCTCGGTCGTCGTAGTGGTATCCTCATCGGGTGCTTGATCATGATTCTCGGTGTCGTTCTCCAATCAGTCTCCATCAACATCCAAATGTTCATCGCCGCCCGTTTCTTCATCGGTTTCGGTGTCGCCATTGCTCACGGATCTTCTCCTCTTCTCATTACTGAACTGGTACACCCTCAACACCGTGCCATCTTCACCTCCATCTACAACACCATGTGGTACATTGGTGCCATCGTCGCCGCCTGGTTGACCTTTGGTACTCTCCAGATTGCCTCCAACTGGGCATGGCGTGTACCCTCCATCGTTCAGGCTTTCCCATCCCTCCTCCAACTAGCTTTCATCTACTTCGTCCCTGAGTCACCCCGCTGGATGATCGCACACGGCAAAGAAGAGCAAGCCCACAAGATCCTCGCCAACGCCCACGCCAACGGCGACTTGAATGATGAAGTCGTCGTCCTCGAAATGCAAGAAATCAACGACACGCTCAAGCTTGAGAAGGAATTCGAAGGCAACTCATGGGCCGAGCTCATCCGTACAAAGGGTAACCGTCATCGCATGATCATCTGTGTCTCTGCTGGTGTCTTCTCGCAATGGTCTGGTAACGGTCTCGTCTCTTACTACCTCCACGTCGTCCTGGACCAGATAGGTTACACCGACCCTACTACTCAGGCTTTGATTAACGGTGCTCTTACTATCTGGAACGCTATCACTGCTATCACTATGTGCTTCTTTGTCGACAAGCTTGGTCGTCGCCCTCTTTTCCTCTTCTCGACATTAGGCATGCTCATCTCATTCACCATTCTCACTATTTGCTCGGCTCGTTACGTCATCGCTGGTACTCATGCTGCTGCTAATGGTGTCGTTGGTATGATTTACATCTACTACACCTTCTATAACATTGCCTGGTCTGGTCTGCTTGTCGGATACACTGTCGAGATCTTGCCTTACAACATCAGAGCCAAGGGAATGACCGTCGTATGGCTGGCTGTGGACATTGCGCTGTTCTTCAACCAATACGTGAACCCCGTTGCCCTCAAAAACATTGCATGGAAGTACTACATCTTCTACTGTGTATGGCTTGTAGTCGAGCTTGTCGTTGTTTACAGTAAGTCTAAACCATCCCCTTTTATTCTCACAACACATACTAACATGCATACCCCTAGTCTTCTTCATCGAAACAAAGAACACGCCCCTAGAAGAAATTGCCAAGCACTTCGACGGCGACGCCGCTATCGTCGGTGGTGCAGCTGCAACAGATAAGGGTCTTGCTCTCGCTCGTGAAGCTGGTCTTGAAGACACTGTCCGTACTGCTTCGATCACTCATGGCGAGCATGAGATGCAGCCACAGGAGAAGAGTGGTGTTGTGCATGTTATGAATGCGTGAGCGGAGTATTGATAGAAGAGAATAGAGTAATTGAAGTAAGGATGATGGAGAGGAATTTGAGGCGAGGTATATAAATATAGACATAGATATAGACTTGGATATGTGAATATCTCTATTGAACTGAGCATGGGTATTCTTGAGTGGTTTGAATGTCGTGTCGTGGTGTTGATGAGATACTTGGGACATAAGCACAATATGGTTGCAAAGCTCGATTTAGCTGTTATTGTGATGACAGTACGACTCCGGAATGCAATAGACGGCGACGAGAGACAAGTGCGTCAGGGAGATGATTAGAGCGATGTATATAGAACACAGACTATATCGGTCTTGATTTATTTTCTCGTAGTTAGGGCCTTCGACTCGTTCGGATGCATAGACGGGACCGAATTCACCGTTCCCTGGTGGTGTTTCTGTTAGAGTTGTGGGAGAAAAGAGGGGTGAAAGAAAAGGACTTGCATATTGGTGTTTTGTGCTTGCGCATGAATAGGGCTTTGCGGAGGTATTGATTTTCAACAGTCTTCTTCTGCTCGTCTGTTCCTTTGTATGGTTCGCCGGTTGGAAAACCCATGCGCTATGAGATTGTGTTAGAATTGATAAATCAAGCTCTGCTATCAGCGTAACACAACTCACAGAATAATCGTGCATCGCATAAACAGTATTCGGCAACACCTTCTCAAAACCTCTCCATTCCACAGCAAACGTGTTTCCATCAAGCCAAAGGATGTGGTTGGGATCAATCTTGCGCACGACCGGCTCCATACAATCGTATAAAGCTGGAAGCCGGACATGTTCTGGGTCACAAGGTTCGTTGAGGAGATTATAGCCTGCGATCATGGTGTTGTCTTTGTATCTTGCGGCTAGCTGTTCCCAGAGCCAGATTGTTCTGTCTCGGTGGTCCTGCAAATAGATTAGGATATTGATTTGGCACATTTCATCATCGAGATCATTACCTTGTAATCCCAAAATGCTGCATACGAGGTGGGATTATCAGAATGCCAATCGGGATTATGGCCGCCTAAAAAGAGTTGAATAGCGGATTCCTTGTATAATTTGTAAGTATTTCTTTACCAGGTGCAGTATGCAGATCGAGAATGGTATAGATGCCATGTTTTGTGCAAAGATCAATCACACGGTCAAGATGCTTGAAGCCAGACTCTTTCAATACTCTAGGATTCATATCATCTTCGAAATGACGATAGTTAAATGGAAGACGAAGGCAGTTGAGCCCGAGAGAGGCAAAATATCTGGCGTCCTTTTCGGTGAAGAAGTAGTATAGGAAGCGGTCGAAAAAGTATTCATAGTTTTGTTCGCCGAGGACTTTCTTCATGGATGCTCTTGTGTTGAAATTCATGACCAGGATAGCCAGTTATGAGGTTTTGTGCTTTGAATGTTAGGATAGGGCTTGAGTACAGAGAAGAGAGAAAACATATCCATATTCATCCAACCTCCAATGGTTGTGCCACGAAGAACAATATCATTGCCATCGCCATCAACAACACGATCACCTTTCACTTTGAGGAATCCTTTTGCCATGATGTAGTAGAGTGTGAAGAAGATGAAGATGAAATGAATGGCGAGAATACATCAAGCACTATATCAGAAGCCGACGATACACCCCACGCCCCACCACCATTGGCGATTTACTCCACTAAGTTTCGTGACAATATCGTGAAGTGTTGATGTCCTTCCACGCTTAAAGTTCTTACTTTTCTGCCTGGTGAAGTTGTAGGCGCTGTCCACTGGTCTATAAGATATCCAGTTGCCCAATAGCTTCCTACCTTGACACAGCTCAGCATACAAGAAGAGCTTTGCCACTGAAGACGATACTCCGCGCGATCAGTATGCGGAGGGGCTTTAGCCATGAACGGTTGAAGATATAGGCTGAATCATGTCTCCTTGGTACAATGCTCTTTTCCTTCTTATCTCTGGCTTGTTATTGATCGGCTAACACGGCCAGTCCAGTAGTGATTTCCTTTGCGGTGAATCTTTTTGGTGGACAAATCAACATGTTTCAAAAAAGGTTGAAGGATTGTGGTCGACTTAAGCGCGAATCGAAAGAGGAAGGTGAACCCATGCCCCACTACTCGCTTGGTATTGACCCGAGATACAATTACGTAGCATGCACATTGCCACTAAACAGATCAACATATAAACAGCTTTTCTTTCCTTCTGCTTTATCTGAAACAACAATTCTTTTGAGCCATCGCATAGAAAAGTTAATCAATCACACCTATCAATCATGTCTTCTTCCGATCAATGGACCAAGAAGGTCTTCACTCTTAACACTGGCGACAAGATGCCCGCCATTGGTCTGGGAACGTGGCAGTCAAAGCCCAATGAAGTCCGCCACGCTGTCGCCGATGCTCTGAAGGCTGGCTATCGTCACATTGACACTGCTTTGGCTTATGGCAACGAGAACGAAGTAGGTCAGGGTATTAAAGACTCTGGCGTTCCTCGTGAGGAAATCTGGGTTACCACAAAACTCGACAACACATGGCATCACCGCGTCACAGAGGGTATCGACAGTAGCTTGAAGAGCTTAGGTCTCGATTACGTAGACTTATACCTCATGCACTGGCCATCCTCCACCGACCCAGAGAACATGAAGAAACACTTACCTGACTGGAACTTTGAGAAGACTTGGATGGAGATGCAAAAATTGCCTGAGACTGGCAAAGTGAAGAACATTGGTGTTTCAAACTTTGCTATTAAGAACCTCGAGATCCTGCTCAAGAATCCGGATCTCAAAATCACACCTGCTGTCAACCAGATTGAGCTTCACCCCAACAACCCATCACCAAAGGTATGTAAAGAATATTGAGACTTAATCTAGCAGTACTGACTTTTCCTACTAGCTCATCGCATACTGCAAAGAAAAGGGCATTCATTGTACTTCGTACTCTTGCCTCGGATCAACAGACTCACCTCTTTACAAGGACAAGACACTTCTCGACCTTGCTGAGAAGAAGGGTTTAAGTGTACAGCAGTGCTTGTTGCTCTGGGGTCTCCAGCGCGAAACCTCTGTCATTCCCAAGTCTGTTACCAAGGCCCGTATTGAGAAGAACTTTGCCTTGGATGGACAGAAGTTGACCGATGACGAGATGAAGACTATCAACAGCATGCAGTCGAGGTTCAAGGTTTGTGGTGATGGATGGTTACCAGTCAAGGTCTTTTTCGGTGATGACGAGTAGGGAAACGATACCAAGGAGAAACGAACGATATAATGATATGACAGTTACTGCGGATTATGCAGTCAGACAGCAGCCGTGCGCATGATAATCGACAATGTTTGCGCTGATCATGTGCCAAGACGTCTCGTTTGACGATGTTTTTTTCAGATCGCGTTTGTTTCATGTCTAGTTCTAACTTTACTTCCCCTTCTACCTTTACTTCACCTTTTTTTCCTTCTCTATCACTCTCTTCCACTACAGCTTGCTTTCTCACATTGTCTCATAATCAAAACAACCATCATTCTTCTCAGTCTTTGCAGCGAACATGCAATTTCGATACGACCCCAACCTCAGCATGCCTCACGCTACCCAAGAGTCGTTCAATGTCAACTTAAGTGAGTGTGCCAATCAAAAGCAGAATGCCGACAAGCTTAGCAAAGCTCTCAAGAAGGAGATGAAGACGCAACGTGCTATCAAGTCCCACGTTCGTGCCACAGCATCAGCCATTGCAGACGAGCATTCACAGCCAGGATGCCACAAATGCAACAAGATTGCCCACTCTAGCGGCGCACTTTCAAAATGCTCTCGGTGCAAAGTCGTCGCTTACTGCTCTCGTGAGTGTCAGGCTGCAGACTGGAACACTCACAAGCAGTCGTGTCAGAAGCAGAACTACATCCTGAAGGTAAGAAGTCACAGTGACCTCATAAGCGAGCAAGGCTAATGCTAGCCAGATTGACGGTACACACAACTTCCTCGAACTAGGCAAGGACGTCCTCACTGAACCTCCCGTATACCGCACCCTCTCCGTCCCCTCTACTGCTACTGCCGAACAGCTCAAAGACGCAATCCAGCTCTCTTTCGGCTATACTGGTGAGAGTTCTTGCGACTTCTTGATCTGGAACCCAGCGTTCGTCAAATTCGACTACTGGGAGTGGTACATGACGAAAGCCAAGGTCGAGGCATACACTGTCGAAGGAAACACATACCATTGTAGCAGAACCAAACACAAGACCGGTGTCCACACTACTACACATTGTTGAGCAGAGTGTCCAAGAGGCGTATACAAAGCCAAGGCGATGGGATTCAAAGATGATGGCCGTGGCGCGCTAATCCAATCGCACTCCATGGGTCTTGATGAAAAACATGAAAGTTTCTGGTTTGTTTGAGGAAGACCAGAAGTTTCCTCAAGGTGGTAAGTATAGTGTACCTGAGAAACACGATCTGGAAAAACCTTGTACTAATGTGACCGACAGGCTGTCCAATCTCAAAATCTGGTGGTACTCTCCTCTTTGGCTACAACTTCAGTCAGGAATGGGGTCACAAGATTGAGCTCATCGGTCGTGCGCAAGCCACCAAGACTTTCTCCAGTACTGATGCATCTGGTGCCCACCTGATCGAAGCGGTTGACGCACCCGAGGCTTTTCAATCACTTCGTAGTGGTCTCAAATTGCAGGATCGGGAGAAAACCAAGGCTATGCGTGATGCTGCGGGTAAGTGGAAAGCTTTAGGCTTCACTCAAGACGATCTCGACAGTGATGCTCTGACCATCACTGGGGTTGTCAATGAGAGGATGAGGCGTGATGGAATGTGAGCGAATAGCATTGTCAGGCCAGTCAGGCAAGATTGTGATTAGATGTACTTGGTTTTGATGGCCGGTTGAGGTATATCAGCCATCTTTGCTCTTTGTTTACTGGGATATGGGAGGATGAATTGTAGACATTTGCTTTTATGGCTGGTAGATTGTGAAGCTTTCTTATGAGGGAAGGATGCCGATTTGTGTAACATAAAAGCACTGCAACTCTTGCTCCATAATCGCAACACTAGAGCAGCACCGAAAGTAGGATATTATGCTTCAAGCATGTTTCATCTATTTTAGTTGATTTGCCACCATGACGAAGCACGGTCCAAAAGCTTGGCTATGGAAGTAGTGCCGAGGCAGTGCTACGTACTTCGTACCTGCCGATCTTCTTCTCCTGCCAACCAAGTTTACGAAACAAAGCTACCCAACATCTGGAGGCTGAGTTTAAGCATGGCTAGAAATAAGAATACGCGCGGCGCTTGGACGGCAGCGTCATTGACGCATTCCTACAAACCGACATTGCATCCTCTAAACTTCTTATTCTGAACATATATTCTCTTCTACATACATCCTTCAACATACTCTGCAATGGCACCCGCAGCAGCATTTCCTCCTTCTTCGATATGCTCTACTGCTGCAACTTCTCCATTCAGCAACACTAAAAACCGCGAGCTTCTCCTCTCCAAAAATCCTCTCGCCGCGATTCCTAAGATACCTCTCCTTGCCATCAAAGGATCACTATGTTTCCGCTGCTTCTCTGCTCCTGCTGGTCCAATGATCTCATGTCCTGGATGTCATCGAGCAAACTACTGTTCGGATGCTTGTAGAAGATGGGATTGGGATAAGCAGCATGGAGCGCAATGTTCAGTTTTGAGGTTGGCAAATGAGCTGGAAGAAATGCAAGGCACGAAAAGCAGAACTTGGGAGGAATACTCTAATGATATGGTGGGTTGAAATTAAAGAAAGAAGATCAAGAGCTTTTGACTGACTGACTGATTTAGTTTGAAGAGTGTCAGAAGCTCAAAGGACATGCTGATGAAGATGTCACAAGTCAGGTCACGCGTCTGGTTGGGTATGTTTATTGTATAGTCAACAGCCAACATCAAACTAACTGGACTTAGATATCAACCGTATTGTTCAGGGTGTCATAGATCAGCAGCTCAAATACCCTACGCCAACCTCCGAGCATGTGGCCGTTGTCGAATGGTCTTTACCTGCGGCAGTTGCACAATATCTCACTCGGAAGAAGAATGCGAAACATATAAGCAGATATCTGATCTCGAACTATTCCGTCTACGCAACTTTGAAGATAAAGGCTCGGCTAGGTGTACTGCAAGTACATTCACTCCACGAAACATCTTCACACCATTATCATCTGCAGCAACATGGCTCGACTATTTCGGCAACATATCAGATAAAGGCAATGCATGCTCCAATCTCGACGACGACCTCTCTCCTGACGACAGCTGTCTATCGATGACACAACCTCAACTTCGTGCAATAGCAAGAATCGGGCAACACCTGAGTCTTGCTACAGAGTCAATGTCAATCCCTATGACGATTCTTGCAGCTCTGGAAGAAACAATGGATGATCTTCTCACACGTAGCACTCTATCAATACATCTGGTGGGAGCCTCTACTCGCGAATTAGGCGACATTGTACTCTTCGAAGAATTGCTCCATTTATTACCAGCTCTCAAACACATTGAACTCGTCTTGGCTGGTCCTGAAGTTCCTGGTGAAGCTGGAAATGGATTCGTGGGGAGTGAGCTGGTAGAAATGGATTGTTGCGAAGAGTGTACATTACGAGGTCGACGTCGAACCTGCCGTCTATTTCGTGGTGTCTATCATGACTTTGCCAAATCATCCGTCTACAAGAAACCAGACCTGGCCGTTCTTTTCCACTCAGGTCGATCTCAAGAAGCTGTAGAAGGATGGAAACCTACAACGAGATTTCTCGTACACGAAAACATCCTCACGCTTTGTACGACATATACTGAGAGGGAAGCAAAAGAGGAGACGAAAGAATTGGAAGAATGGGGAGTACAGTTTTTGGTCAAGCCGGAAGTTAATAGATGGAAAAGTGTTGTGCCGATTTTGGAAGTGATGGAAGGGCAAGAACATCAAGTTTATTACGTGAATTACTATCGTTATGTCTTCAGAGGCACAGCATAGAATTGTTTCACCTAGGAAATGGAATTCAGCTCTCGCATCAATATGCAAATGACGAAACCAATCTGAAACCGGAGCTTCATCCGCAGTCGCGAACTAGACACGTCCTTCGCGTGTTTCAAAGTTTGTGACTTCGTTGTTTTCGGGTTGCCTTTTGCAAATTCACCATCCAACATACTCAATCCCCATAAACAATGGCATCACCATCACCAGCCCCTTCAACTTCCTCCTCAGCATACGACACAACCCACCGCGCCTTCCTGCAATCCTTCTTCTCTCACTCCACCCTCACCCTAACCACCGCCCGTCCAATCCTCGCCGCAATCCTAACAGCCGCCTCCTCGCACGACGACCACCCTCGAACCACTCTCGCAAACGACATCACAGAAGCCGAATTCACTAGTTATATCAACTCACTCAATGCCGCCTTAAGTCCTTATGACTTTGAAATCAGGAGTGCAATACCACAAACCGGCTGTTCAAACACACAAACACAAACGAATGGAGAAAGAAACGGAGATACAAGAAGTGTAGCAGGAGAAAACGAACGAATCTACGCCCTCATAAACACAACATCAGACCCGCAAACGCAACTAGCTACAACATACACACCAGCTGAAATCGCATATATCAAACGCCTGCTGGACGCCATGTTCGAAACGTATAATGTGCAAAATGGACGCGAGATCTGCGCCATCACGGAGATGCAGGCGACGCAACTATCGCGTGTAACTGGGTCGAGTTCGAGGCGGAGTATGGGCGGGAATAGTACGCAACAACAACAACAACAACAACAACAACAACAACAGCGGCCGACCAATGACGACGATGGAGAAGAAGATGGTGATGCTACTGCACAACAAACACAAGCCCAAACACAATCACTCACCCTCCCGCAAGCCACCACCGTCCTCAAAACCCTAACCAGCACAGGCTGGCTCACGCACCCGACCTCCATCCCCGGCGCAAAAAACTACTACGTCCTCTCCCCCCGCGCTTTGCTCGAACTAAAAAACTGGCTTTTTGAAACATACAACGAGCCGCCAGACGAAGAAGCAGAAGATGAGGAGGGTATAGAAAGAATCAAGACGTGTAAAGGCTGTAGCGAGATTGTGATAAGTGGGCAGAGATGTGTTGATAGAAGCTGTGGAGTTAGGATGCATGATTTTTGTGTTGCCGCTGTTATGCGTGCTGGTGCTGGAAGGAGTACAGGGGGAGGTGAGAGGAAGTGTCCTCAGTGTGGGAAGGGGTGGACGGGGAGGGAGTTTGTGGGTGTTAGGGCTGTTAAGGAGGTGGGCGAGAGGTGGTTGGCTAGGCATGGAGGAGGGGCAGAGAGGAGGGTGAATGGACGTGGGCGGGAAGATGGGGAAGAAGAGGAAGAGGAAGAGGAATGAGGAAGGAGGGCTAATAAGAAAAGAACATACAAACCTTCTGGACGAATGATGACAAATTGAATTTCTTGGCTGTCCTATCATGTGAGTAAGCCTCTGTATGTTAGGTACTGTGATATTGTTGTCTCCTCCTATGCTAATGCCTTCTCTCATCGTTTTCCCTAATCAGTCGATTTGTCCTATCCTTCTTTTAGTTTTCATCCTCCTTCTCTGTATTCAGGTAAGAAGGACGATAAGAGAGGAGAGGGAATAGACGTAGGCGGGAAGAAGAGGAATAAGAGGAAGAGGAAGAGGAATAAGAAGGAAGGTTAATAAGAAAAGAACAAGCCTACTTTCTCGACAGATGATAGCACTTTCGAGTGTCTTGGCTATCCTGCCTATGTGAGCAAGCCTGTATTAAGCACTGGCCCTCCTCTCATATTTCCTACCTTCCTCCTCTTCTCAGTTTTCCCGCCGTCATTCGATTCTTCACTATAACCACCTCGTTCTCGCTCGTCCTTCCATCAGGAAAAGCTCTAGAATTCACTAAAATCCATAGAAGTGTTCGCTCAGAAGTAGAGCAAGCAGCATGCCAGGGTAACAAAAGGCGAAGAAAGACGGTGGCAAGAAGGCGAATGAACGTGGGCGCCGGGCAGGAAGGTGAGGATAAGCAGGAAACATGAATGAGCGAAAAGATCTTTTGACATTGAAAGAATCACTCTCTTCCTAAGTAACTTAGCAGATAACGCCACTTACTTCTCAATTTCTGATATCTTCGCAACTTGAATGCAGCTACCGATTCCTTGCCTAGGTAGTCTTGCTATATTGCTCTTCCGCATGTTACCTCTGCAGCATTTATTACATCGAAATTTATCCTATGCATCTTTTTAATCCTTGCAGTCAATCTATCCTTTCTTTCTTTCTTCTTCACTTATTTCCCCCCCCCCCTTCCTGAGGCCCACATCTGTCTTACTTCTCTTTCGAAGTTCTTCCTCCTTTTCTCAGTTTTCTAGCTCAATTGTGTTACTACTGAGTCCCTTGCTACCCGTACTCGCCGAAATTAAGTCTGAGGGGAGTAGGCAGCGGCGGGGTTAGGTAGGTAGGTAGGCGGACTGGACTAGCGAGCGGTATATCTATCTATTATGCGCTGCAAAGCCTTGTCCTCTGTATGGTATAACATGACGAGCTATTTTGAAGCACGAAGCCTGCTGGTCGACTTAGTCCGCCCACCTCCGCCGCCGCCGGCCACCACCTGCCCCACCCACCCAATGCGACAAAAGTAGACCGGCGCTGCTTGATAAGCCCGGACGAAAGCAAGATGGTAGTACGAAGAAGAAGCGGAAGAAGAAGAAGAAGAAGAAGAAGAAGAAGATATAGTAGAGGAGTAGTAAGAAGAAGATAAATAAGCATCCCTTTCCCTATCGTTTACCTTTTTTCTTTTCTCTCAATTCTTCTCTTTCTCTTTCTTCCCAGAAACATCTCCTACTACCTACCTACCTACCTATCACCTGATAAGCGAGGTTACCATAACACTCCTCCCGACGTCTCAATCAAATCTTCACCTTTTGTTGGTTTCTGTTAAACCTCCTACTTTCTTTCTTCTCTATTGAAACCTCGGGCAGTTGATTCGAATCTGGATCTGGATCTGGCATCTTCTATCCTCGCTTCAAGCTACTCCTTTTCCTCTTCATGAATCCACGCTTGTGATGCTAATCCAACGTGATACTAATAGAGGAAGAGTGAAGAAAGGTAGGCAGTACTACTAGAGGAAGGAGAGAGTTAGGTCAAGAGGAAGAATAACGCAAGTTAAAAGCAAAAGAGAAAGAGGGAAAGATAAGGAAATAAAAAGAGGAAGAAAAAGTAAAAAAAAAACAAGAGAGAGCGTAAAGAATCAGATAAGATAGATAAGGGGAGAGAGACATAATAGTAAGCGAAATGAAAACTGAAACGAAATGAAAGAAGAAGGGCCAAATGATTGAGAGGAAAGGAAAGAGAAAATCAGTAGAGGATGAAAGAAGGAGAGGAGAAATGACAAAACACATGCACATTGTAATCAGACACCACCTTTTCAAACATATTTAAAATACTCTTGAATATTATAGAACACGCTTAGACACTCACCTGCCTACTTCCCCACAGCACTCCCATTGACACTCCCATTGACACTCCCATTGACACTCCCATTGACACTCCCATTGACACTCCCATTGACACTCCCATTGACACTCCCATTGACACTCCCATTGACACTCCCATTGACAC
>Ga0160429_1000529_pt1 | contig 32579 bp, 26 predicted proteins | sample SolpanmetagenomR_FD_108199 | JGI IMG/M metagenome (GOLD analysis project Ga0160429, IMG submission 108199) | Solar panel surface microbial communities from Lawrence Berkeley National Laboratory, California, USA - R | ecosystem: Engineered > Built environment > Solar panel > Unclassified ... | reverse complement strand
CGCGCGACGTGGTGACCTACCTGCTGCGGCAGGCCGACATCGTGAAACTTAACCACCACGAGCTGGCCGAGCTGCTAGGCTGGTTTGGGGTGAGCCCGGCCGAAGAAACGGCCCTGGCGTGGCTGGCCGCCCGCTTTCAGCTGCAAGCCGTGTGCCTGACCAAAGGTGCCGACGGCGCCGCCCTGTGGGTAGACGGGCAGCTTTACCGCAGCCCCGGCCTGGCGGTGCAGGTGCAAGACACCATTGGCAGCGGCGATGCTTTTTTGGCGGCCCTGCTCAAGGGCTGGCTGGCTGGCCAGCCGCCCGCCGACTACCTGGCCTTTGCCTGCGCGGCGGGCTCGCTGGTGGCCAGCTACCGCGGTGCCACGCCGGCCATCTCCGAAGCGGAGGTACTGGCGGCATCTGCCGTCTGATGCTGAGTAGTTTGTCAACACCTACGCTTGTCTTTTGCCCTTTGCTTACCACATGAAACACCCGCGTACTCTGTTGCTGTTTTGCGCGTTAGCTAGCTCGGTGGCGGCCTGCAACCAGGCGGCCAAAACGGAAACGGCTACCACCGCGGCTACCCCCGCCGCCGCGGTGGATACCGCCGCCCTGGCTAAAAAGCCGGGTTGGTGGAAAGAAACGGTCGTGTATCAGCTCTATCCGCGCAGCTTTCAGGATAGTAACGGCGACGGCGTGGGCGACCTGCGCGGCATTATTCAGCGGCTCGATTACCTAAAAAGCATCGGGGTAGGGACAGTGTGGCTGAACCCCATCTATGCCTCGCCCAACGACGACAACGGTTACGATATCAGCGACTACCGCCAGATTATGCCCGAGTTTGGCACCATGGCTGACTTCGACGCGCTGCTCAAAGGCATGCACCAGCGCGGCATCAAGCTGGTAATGGACCTGGTGGTGAACCACAGCTCGGACGAGCACGCTTGGTTTAAGGCGGCGCGCAGCTCGCGAACCAGCCCTTACCGCGACTACTACTATTGGTGGCCCGCCGAAAAAGGCACGCCGCCGGCCCGCTACAGCACCTTCGACGTGAAGAAGAACGCCTGGCAGTACGACGCCGCTACCAAGAGTTACTACCTGCACTACTTCTCCAAAAAGCAGCCCGACCTGAACTGGAACAACCCCAAGCTGCGCCAGGAGGTGCACGGCATCATGCGCTACTGGCTCGACAAGGGCATCGACGGCTTCCGTATGGATGCCTTCCAATTTGTGGCCAAAGACCCGACGTTTCCGCCCATGCCGGGCCTCACCGAAGAGAACTTTGCCAATGCCTACAACCACGGCCCGCACCTGCACGACTACCTCAAGGAGATGAACCGCGAAGTACTAAGCAAGTACAACGTAATGAGCGTGGCCGAGGGTGCCGGCCGCAACCCCACCGAGGCTATGCTCTTCGTGGACCCCGCCCGCAAGGAACTGGACATGACCTACCACTTTGAGGGGGTAGGCGTAGGCAGTGGCGCCGATACGTACAAGCTTACCGACCTCAAGCGCGTGTTTACGAAGTGGGACAGCGCCTTTGCCCAGAAGGGCTGGCAGGCCATCGACCTCGGCAACCACGACCAGCCGCGCATGGTGAGCAAGTTTGGCGACGACCGGCCGGCCTTCCGCGCCCCCTCGGCCAAGCTGCTCAATACCTTTTTGCTGACGATGCGCGGCACGCCTTACTGCTACAACGGCGACGAGCTGGGTATGACCAATAGTAAGTTTAGCGGCATAGCTGACTACCGCGACGTGGCGGCCCGCAACGCTTATGCCCTGCTCCAGCAGCAGCACGGCAACGAAGCAGGCTTCTTTCATTCGCTGGCCCGCTTCTCGCGAGACAACAGCCGCACGCCGTTTCAGTGGAACGCTACGGCCAACGCGGGCTTCACTACGGGCACACCCTGGATTAAGGTGAACCCGAACTACGTGACCGTGAACGAAGCCGCTCAAAACCAGGATTCTGTCTCGGTACTAAACCACTTTCGCCAGGCCATTCGGGTGCGCAAGCAGCACCCGGTACTGGTGTATGGCCAATATCAGCTGCTCGACCGGGCTAACCCGCACATCTACGCCTACACCCGCACCCAGGGCACCGAGAAGGTACTGGTGGTACTCAACTTCTCGTCCGAAAAGCGCAACTGGGCCCTACCCCCCGGCCTGATGCCCGCCGGCACACCTTGGCTCAACAACTACCCACAGGCCCTGCCGGCCGGTCCGGCCCTGGCGCTGCAGCCCTGGCAGGCCGTGGTGGTGCCGCTACGCTAATTCCTCGTTTTCCCTACCCCCTCTCTTTTTCCAGATTTCACTTAGCCCAGCTGCCCTTTCTCCCGAAATCGATTGCGATAGGTTGTCGCCGAGCTAAGTGCTTATACGAATTTCCCACTTTAACCCTTTTTCACTCATGCGTAACACCTGTTACTCAACGCATCAAGTCTACGCGCGGCCAGCGGCCCGGTCGGCCCTGAGCGGCAAGACGCTGCTGCTAGCTCTTTTTCTGCCCATCATCGGCCACGCCCAAACCGCGCGTGAGGTGTCGGGCAAGGTGCTGGATGGTACCGGCACTGGCTTGCCGGGCGTAACGGTGCTCGTGACGGGCACTTCGGTGGGCGCCAGCACGGGCGCCGATGGCGGGTTTAGCCTCCAGGTGCCGGCCACGGCCACGTCGCTCACGGTATCGTTCATTGGCTACGCCAAGCAAACGGTGGATATCACGGGCCGCAACACAGTAAACGTGACCCTGAAAGACGACGCCCAAGCGCTGGGCGACGTAGTAGTAGTGGGCTACGGCACCGTGCAGAAAAGCGACCTGACCGGCGCGGTGGCGGCCTTAGGACCCAAAGAATTCAACAAGGGTACTTTCACCTCTCCTGACCAGCTCATTCAGGGCCGGGCCTCAGGCGTGCAGGTAACGCAGAATAGCGGCCAGCCCGGCGGCGCCTCGACCATCAAAATTCGGGGCAACTCGGCCGTAACGGGCACTGGCCAGCCGCTGTACGTCATTGACGGCGTGCCGCTCGACGGGCGCTCGGCCCGGCCCGGCCTGACTACTTCTGCTGGTGACAGCCCCGATAGCAATCCGCTTAACTTTCTGAACCCGGCCGATATTGAGTCGATTGATATTCTGAAGGATGCCTCGGCCACAGCCATTTATGGTTCGCGGGCCGCTTACGGTGTGGTTATCATTACTACCAAGCGGGGTAAAGTGGGCGAGCCTAAGCTGGACATTGGCGTGTCGGGGGGCTTCGCGAATATTATGCGTAAAATCAAGGTGCTCAACGCCGATGAGTACCGGCAGGCCCTGACTTACTACGGCGCAGCGGCCAGCAACAACCATGGCCTGAGCAACGACCCGCTGGGGGCCATTTTGCAAACCGGGCCGCTCCAGAATTACAACGCGGCCATTAGCGGCGGCAACGAGAATGCGCGCTACCGCCTCTCGCTGGGCTACCTCGACCAGAAGGGAATTGTGAAGAAAACCGGCTTCCAGAAGTACAGCGCCAACTTCGTGACCAACGTGAAGTTCCTGGAAAGCAAGCGCCTGGGCGTGGACGTGAACATCACGGCCAGCCAGTCGCGCGAGCAGCTGGCCCCGATTACCAACAATGGCGACTTCCGAGGTAGCCTCATTGGCCAGGCCCTACAGTGGAACCCCACTGACTCGCTCTACCGCGCCGATGGCCGGCCAGTGGCTCGCATCGGTAGCTCGACCATCAACCCGGTGGCACAGCAGGAGTACTACAACGACAACTCGCGGGTAACTACGGCACTGGCCTCGATTTCGCCGTACTACAAGTTTGCCGATTGGCTGGAATACCGCGCGCTCTTGGCCGTGAACTACAGCACTGGCTCGCGCCGCACGTCCATCGACCAGCGCCTCAACATCAACGATTACTTTGGCCGGGGCTACGCCGCCATTGGCGCCAGCGAGCTGATAACCCAGCAAATGACCCACACGCTGAACTTCAACAAGAAGCTCGGTGCGGACTTCAACCTGAACGCACTCGTAGGCTACGAGTACACCAAGTTCGGCTTCTCGGGCTCGAATACAACTGCCCTGGGCCCCACGAATGGCTTTGGTACCTACGGCCTCGACTACACCAACTACCTCCAGTACTCGAACCCCTCGGCCCGTACGATTTCGTCGTTTATTGACCCCGTGTCGGAGCTGCAGTCGTTCTTTGGCCGGGCTATTCTTAATTACAAAGGGCGCTACTTGCTGACGGCTACCCTGCGCTCGGACGGCAGCACCAAGTTTGGCGATAACAACAAGTACGGCTACTTCCCCTCGCTATCGGCGGCCTGGGACGTGAGCCAGGAGAGCTTCTTCAAGGTCGAAGCCATCAACCAGTTGAAAGTCCGCGTGGGCTACGGCCGCACCGGCAACCAGGAGTTTCCGGCCGGCGCGTCGCGCTCGCAATACGCCTTTTTGGGGGCCAACGGCGGCCTGGGCCAGATTACCAACTACAACCCTAACCTGAAGTGGCAGTCGGATGCGCAGTACGATGCTGGTATCGACATTGGCTTGTTCAACAATCGTGTGACCCTGACGGCCGACTACTTCTATAAGCGCACCAGTGACTTGCTGTACCCGCTGGCGCCCATTCAGCCGGCGGCCCCAGGCGGCACCATCACCTGGAGCAACCTCGACGGCACCATCGTCAACAAGGGGGTAGAGCTTATTGCTGGCATCACGGCCATCGAAAGCCCGAGCTTTGGCCTGAGCTTCAACGCCAACGCCACGTTTATTCGCAACATGGTGAGCGGCCTGCCCGGCGTTATCCAGACGGGTGCGCTCAGTGGCCAGGGCCTGTCGGGCGTGACGGTTGAAACCATCCAGAGCGGCTATCCCATCAACTCGTTCTTTACGCAGCAGTACCAGGGCCTCGACGCCAACGGCCAGTCGCAATACGCCGACAACGGCGCGCCTCGCTACCTGGGCAACCCCAACCCCAGGACGCTGGCGGGCCTGAGCACCACCATCCGCTACGCCAAGCTCTCGCTGACGGCCAACTTCAACGGGGTCTTCGGCAACTTGATTTACAACAATACGCTCAACAGCGTGCTCAACGTGAGCCAGATTCAGGGGGGTAAGAATATTTCCAAGGTGCTCTACGAGTCGCCCATTAAGGAGGCTCTCAGCAACCGGCTCGCGCCCTCGTCGCGCTACCTAGAAAGCGGCAACTACGTGAAACTCTCGAACGTGACGCTTTCCTACGCCCTGGGCAACGTGGGCAAGGTGCTGAAAGGCGCCAGCATCTATGCCATCGGCCAAAACCTGTTTGTCCTCACCAACTACACAGGCTTCGACCCCGAAGTGAACACCAACAAGACTGTGAACGGCGTGCCTTCGGCGGGCATTGACTACACGGGCTTCCCCACGTCGCGCACGTTCACGTTCGGCGTCAACTTCTCTCTATAACCCACCCAATTCTAGGTATTTATTATGAAAAAGATACTCAGTGCGGCGGCCATGCTGGCCGTGCTTCAACTGGCCAACAGCTGTAAGATTAACGAGGAGTTTAATGGTACCTTGACGGCCAGCCAGGTAGGCTCCAGCGGGGGCAGCAATGCCGCGGCGCTGCTCGACGGGGTGTACACGTCTATGCGCAGCCCGTTTCAGGGGGCTACCCAGGTGTTTGCCCTCTCGGAGGTGACTACTGATGAGCGCCTGATGCCTACCCGCGGCGGCGACTGGGACGACAACGGCAAGTGGCGCCAGTTGCACCAGCACAACTGGGATGCCAACCACCAAGAAGTGCGCGATGCGTTTAATAACCTGAACTCCGTGGTGTTTGCGGCCACCGATATGCTGCAGTTCAACCCCAGCACGCAGCAGCAGGCCGAGGCGCGCTTCCTGCGGGCGTGGGCCATGTACTGGATACTTGACCTCTACGACCAAGTGCCTTACCGCGACCCGGGAGAGTCGGTGACGCAGCTGGCCCGCGTGCGCAAGGGTACCGAAGCCCTCGACTTCATCATCAGTGAGGTGAATGCTGTGCTGCCCAACCTGCCTGATGCCCCCGTGAACCGGGCCACTAAGGACGCGGCCCGGGGCCTGCTCATGAAGTGCTACCTCAACCGTGGAGTGTACGCTAATCGGCAAACTCCCACGTTTGCTGCCGCCGATATGAATCAGGTTATCAGCCTGGGTGACGCGATTATTAACAGCGGGCGATACAAGTTTGCGAATAATTATTTCGACAACTTCGCACCAAACAATACCAACATTGGCACCGAAAACATCTTCACCGAGCTCAATATCGGGGGGGTAAGCAGCGGTGCGCAATATGACCTGTGGCGCTTTATTTCGCACTACAACATGACCCCGACGGGCTACAATGGCCCTACTGCCTTATCTGATTTCTACGATAAGTTTGGCGCGACTGACATTCGCCGGGGCACGGTATATACCTACGCCAATGGCCCCACTAACCCTGGCAAGCGCCAGAACGTGGGCTTTCTGATCGGCCAGCAGTACAACCTGACCACCGACGCCCCCTTGGTAGACCGTACCGGCGCGCCGCTAGCCTTCACCCGCGAAGTTCATATTATCGAAACCGATGCCAGCTCGCTGGAGCGCACGGGCATCCGGCCAATGAAGTACCCGCCCGATTTCACCAACAACGGGGCTGGTACCATCGACAATGACATGGTGCACCTGCGCCTGCCCGACGTGCTGCTGATGAAGGCCGAAGCCATCTTGCGTGGTGGCACCGCCACCAGCGCCGGCACCTATGGCAGCACTCCGCTGGCGCTGGTCAATTCCATCCGCACCCACACCTCGCGCAATGCCGGGGCGCTGGCCAGCGTGGATTTGACGGCCCTCTACGACGAGCGCGGCCGCGAGCTATACCTAGAGCAATGGCGCCGGCAAGACATGATACGCTTTGGTAAGTTCTTGGGGCCCATTCAGGAAGGGCCTGCGACCAGTGCCGCCACCTACCTCATCTTCCCTATTCCTAACCAGCAGATAGCGGTAAATTCGAACCTGGCGCAGAACCCCGGTTACTAAGCTGCGGGCTCAGAATACTTGCGTAAGCTTGCACCCATAAAGCAAAAACAGCCCGCCGAATATCGGCGGGCTGTTTTTGCTTAGAGCAGATGAGAAGCAAGGCCGGTGGCTGGCTGCGCCCAAGGCTGGCGCGGGTCCTACCCCCTCCCCGACGGTAAGAAACCGGCCGGAACAACGAAGAACGGTTTATCGCTTCTCAATAGAAAAGCGGCGCAGCCGCAGCGAATTGGTGAGCACAGACACGGAGCTGAGGGCCATAGCGCCAGCAGCCAGCATGGGCGAAAGCGTCCAGCCGGTGAAGGGGTAGAGCAGGCCGGCCGCGATGGGAATACCCAACGTATTGTAAATGAACGCGAAGAATAGGTTTTGTTTAATCGTGCGCATGGTGTGGCGCGAGAGCGCGATGGCGGTAGCCACCCCCTGCAAGTCGGCGCGCATGAGGGTGATGGCGGCGGCTTCGAGGGCCACGTCGGTGCCCGTGCTCATGGCCAGGCCCACGTCGGCGCGGGCCAGGGCCGGCGCGTCGTTGATGCCATCGCCCACCATGGCCACGGTGCGGCCCTCAGCTTGCAGGGCCTGCACGTGGCCGGCCTTATCGGCGGGCAGCACCTCGGCCACGTAGCGCGTAATGCCCACCTGCGCGGCCACGGCGGCGGCGGTTTGGGGGTTGTCGCCGGTCATCATGATGACCTCCAGGCCCTGTGCTTGCAGCTGCTGAATGGCGCTCAACGAGGTTGGGCGCAGTGTGTCGGCTACGCCGAGCACGGCGGCGGGCTGACCATCGAGGGCCACGTAGAGCACCGTTTTGGCCTGAGCCAGTAGGCTGGCGGCGGCCGTTTCCTGCGCGGGGGTGGGCACCACGCCAGCCTCGCGCAGCAGGCGCTGGTTGCCGATGAGCACCGGCCGGCCGGCTACCGTGGCCACCGCGCCTTGGCCCTCCACGGCCCGAAAGCTGGTGGCGGTAAGGGGGGTAGGGGCGGGGCTGGTTTCGGCCAAAGTCAGCTCGGCGTAGCGCACTACGGCGGCGGCCAGCGGGTGCTCGCTCTGGCGCTCGACGGCCGCGAGCAGGGGTAGGAGGCTGGCGGCTTGGTAACCGGGCAGGGGTAGGAAATCCGTGACGGCGGGCTCGCCTAGGGTAATGGTGCCGGTCTTGTCGAGCAGCACGGTATCGACCTGGTAGGCTTTTTCGAGGGCCTCGGCGTTGCGGATGAGCACGCCAAATTCAGCCCCTTTGCCGGTGCCCACCATGATGGCCGTGGGCGTGGCTAGCCCCAGCGCACAGGGGCAGGCAATGATGAGCACGGCCACGAAGTTGGTGAGCGCCAGCGGCAGCCGGGTGGCAGCGGGCGCCAAACCAAACCACATTCCGAACGTGATGATGGCCAAGATGATAACCGTGGGCACAAACACCGCGCTCACCCGGTCGGCTAGCCGCTGAATGGGCGCGCGGCTGCCCTGGGCGTCGCTCACGAGCTTCACAATCTGGGCCAGCATGGTTTCGGCGCCCACTTTGGTCACCGTAAAGCGGAAGGAACCCGTCTTATTCAGCGTGGCGCCGAACACCGGGTCACCGGCTTTTTTCTCCACCGGCAGGCTTTCGCCAGTCAGCATCGACTCATCGAGCGCGGAAGAGCCAGCTAGAATACGGCCGTCGGTGGCCACTTTTTCGCCGGGGCGCACCACCACCACATCGCCCAGTTGCACCTGCTCGATGGGCACATCTACCTCTTGCAGGCCGCGCACCACGCGGGCCGTGCGGGCCTGCAAGCCCAGCAGCGCCCGCATGGCGGCCGAGGTTTGCGACTTGGCCCGCGCCTCTAGCACCTTGCCCAGCAAGATGAGGGCGATGATGGTGGCCGTGGTGTCGTAGTACACGTGCGGCGCGATGCCGCGGCGGGTGAGCACGCTCGGCGCCAGCGTAGCCACCAGGCTAAAGGCAAACGCCGCGCCCGTGCCCACCGCAATGAGGGTGTCCATGCTGGCGGTGCGATGCCGCAGCCCGTTCCAGGCCGCCACGTAGAACTCGCGGCCGCAGTACAGCACCACGGGCAAGGTTAGGGCCAGCTGCAAATAGTTGAGCAAGAGCATATTAAGCCGCGCTGCCAGGGTCGGCCACAGCATGGTCATGCTCAGCAGCATCACGGCGGTGGCCAGCACCATGGCTACTCCAAAGCGGCGGCGCAGCCGGGCGTAGGCCGCGGCTTTGCGGGCGGCCAGCTCGTCGTCGGTGGCGGCCAGGGGGCTGGCTGGCTGGCCGGCGGCGGCTTGGGCGGCGGCCGTTTCGGCCACGCCGTAGCCGGCTTCTTCTACGGCGGCCCGGAGGCCGGCGCGGTCAATTTGGGTGGGGACAAAATCGATGGTGGCCTTTTCGGTAGCCAGGTTCACCACGGCGCGCTGCACGCCGGGCGTGCGGCTGAGGGCCCGCTCCACGAAGTTGGAGCAGGAGGCGCAGGTCATACCTTCAATATCGAAAGTGGCCGTTTCGGTGGCGGCGGTAGCCGGGGCCAGGGTGGTAGGGTCCATATAAGTAGGGCGGCGCAGGGCCAGCGTAGGTTCAGGTACTGTAACGACAAAGGGACGACGCCCGTGCCGGAGTAGCGGCACGCAATTACCCACGCGCCGTACAGAATTCGGGCGAGTTATTCTTGGATGCGGAAACGCAAGCGTGCGGGTTGCTGTTAGAAACTTCGCGTGAGTAGGGCGCGCAGTCTGCATAGTAAAACATCAGGCAGACCGTAGGGAAGTCTCTCGCTCGCTTTACTGCTGGCGATTAAGATTACTGCCGCACGCGAGATGATTCGCTGCGCGCTGCATGACCTTCTCATACGTACGCGAATCTTATACTTGCGCGTATGTAATTCTATAAGCCCTACCCCCGCTGGGCGCCGTAACTTTGCATCAGTTTTAGCTACCGACTTTCTCTTTTGAAGCGCTTCGCCAGTTTGTTTTTGCTCTTGAGCTACCTGTTATCCAGCCCGGGGCTGGTGTACAGCATGCACTTTTGCGGCGATACGCTCACAGGGGTGTCGATGGCGGTGAGTGCAAAACCCTGCTGCTGTCCGCTCCCTAAAAAGCCCGCCGGCTGCTGCCACGACCAAAAGCTGAGCAGCACCCTCAAGGATGTGAAGTTGACCACCGCGCAGCTCAAGCTGCCGGTGCCGCTGGCCGTGCCGGCCCCCGCCGCGCTGCGCCTGGCGTACCGCCTCCCTACCCCCACCTACCCGGCCGAAGCGCCAGCCGCGCCGCTGCTGGCCACGGCCGCCCCACCGCCCGACTGCCCCGCCTATGTGCGCGGGCACGCCTTCCTGATTTAGCTTCTGGGTGTTGCCTTGCTCCCCCGGCCGGTTGGCCGCGGGGCTTTCGTGCGTGGTCTGCTTGGCGGCCGCCGCACGGGCGCTGGGGCCGTGGTGGCCCGCTGGTAGTCCTGCTCGGGCTTCCGGCTTAGTCAGCGCTAGCTTCACTTTTTGCTGCTAATCAGATGATTGAGCAACTTATTTCTTTTTCGCTACGCCACCGGGGGCTCGTGCTGGTAGTGGCGGTGGTGCTGCTGGTGTGGGGCATCTTCTCCATTCGGGCCAGTAAGATTGACGCTATCCCCGACCTGTCAGAAAACCAGGTGATTGTGTTCACCGAGTGGGCAGGACGCGGCCCCCAATCATCGAAGACCAGGTGACTTACCCCCTCGTGACCAACCTGCAAGGGCTGGCTCAGGTGCGGGCTGTGCGCGCCGCCTCCATGTTTGGAATGAGCTTCGTGTACGTCATCTTCAACGACGACACCGACATCTACTGGGCCCGCGAGCGGGTGCTGGAGCGCCTCAATGTGGCCCAGCGGCTGCTGCCGGCCGGCCTCGCCCCCACGCTGGGGCCCGATGGCACGGGCGTGGGCCACGTGCTGTGGTACACGCTGCACGCGCCCAAGCTGGACCTGGGCGAGCAGCGTGCCCTGCAAGATTGGTACGTAAAATTTGGCCTGCAAACGGTGCCCGGCGTGAGCGAGGTAGCCAGCTTCGGCGGCTTCCAGCCCGAGTACCAGGTGACGGTGGACCCCACCAAACTCACCTATTATAACGTGAGCTTACCGCAGGTGCTGGCGGCCGTGCGCAGCAACAACAACGAGGCCGGCGGGCGCAAGTTTGAGCAGTCGGGCGTAGGCTACATCATCAAAACGAGTGGCTACATCCAGGATGTGGCCACCCTCGAAAACGTGCCCGTGCTAACGCGCCCCGGCGGCGTGCCACTGCGCCTGCGCGACCTCGGCACGGTGCAGATGACGGGCGAAAGCCGCCTTGGCATCTTCGACCACAACGGCGAGGGCGAGGCCGTGGGCGGCATCGTGGTGATGCGCTACGGCGAAAACGCCGACGACGTCATCACCCGCGTGAAGGCCAAAATGACCGAGGTAGCGAAGGGCCTACCCCCCGGCGTGTCGTTCGATATTGTGTACGACCGCAGCGGGCTCATCGAAGAGTCGGTGGCCAACATTAAGCACACGCTGCTCGAAGAAATGGCCGTGGTGTCGCTGGTGGTGCTGGTGTTTCTATTCCATTGGCGCAGTGCGCTCAGCATTCTGCTGCAGATTCCGATTACCATCGCCGCCAGCTTCATCTTGCTGAACGCGTTCGGTATTTCCTCTAATATCATGTCGCTCACGGGGATAGCCCTGGCCATCGGCGTCATTGTCGATAACGGCATCGTGATGGCCGAAAACGCCTACCGCAACCTGGCGCTGCACCAGGCGGCGGAGGAAGTCGCGACCGCGACCGCTGGCCAAGTCGCCGGCCCAATTTCCACTCTCGAACCCCTGCCTCATGACTAACGACGAGCGCCTCGCTATTATCGAGAAATCCAGCAAGCAGGTGTCGCGGGGGATATTTTTCTCCACGATTATTATCGTAGCGTCCTTTCTGCCGGTGTTTTTGCTCACTGGGCAGGAGGGTAAGCTGTTTCATCCGCTAGCGTATACCAAGACGTTTATTCTGCTCATCGACGCGGTGCTGGCCGTGACGCTGGCGCCGGTGCTGCTGTCCTTCTTTATGAAGGGCAAGTTCAAAACCGAGGAGCAAAACCCTATTAATCGCGGCCGAACGGCTGTACGCGCCGCTTATCAACTGGTGCCTGACGTGGCGCAAAACCACCATCGGCATCAACCTGGCGCTGCTGGCCGTGAGCATTCCGCTGCTGCTGAGCCTGGGCACCGAGTTTATGCCGCCGCTCGATGAGGGCTCGATTCTGTTCATGCCCATCACGCAGCCCGACGTGTCGAACACCGAGGTGAAGCGCATTTTGCAGGTGCAGGACAAGATAATCCGGCAAGTGCCCGAGGTGCAGGGCGTGCTGGGCAAGGCCGGCCGGGCCAGCACCGCTACCGACAACGCCCCGCTGAGCATGATTGAAACCATCATTCAGCTCAAGCCCCGCGCCGAGTGGCGCCCCGGCATGACCAAGGCCAAGCTCATTGCGGAGCTGAACGGCAAGCTGCAAATACCGGGCGTGGTAAACGGCTGGACGCAGCCTATCATCAACCGCATCAACATGCTGAGCACCGGCATCCGGACCAACGTGGGCGTGAAAGTGTATGGCCAGCAGCTCGATACGATTTATAACATCTCGCAGCAGGTGCGGGCGGCGCTGGGCAGCGTGCCTGGCGTGCAAGACCTGTACGTGGACCCCATCACGGGCGGCAAATACCTGCAAATTGACCTCAATCGCCCGCAACTGGCGCGCTACGGCCTGAGCGTAGACCAGGTAAACGAGGTGGTAGAAATGGCCATCGGTGGCGCGCCCGTGGCCAGCACGGTGGAGGGCCGGCGGCGCTTCGCCATCAGCGTGCGCCTGGCCGAGGACTTCCGCAACAGCCTGGCCGCGCTGGGCCGCATTCCCATCCAAACTACCGCCTACGGCCCGGTGCCGCTGTCGGCCGTGGCCAGCCTGCGCTTCGAAAACGGCCCGCCCATGATTAACTCGGAGAACGCGCAGCTGCGGGGCGCGGTGTTGTTTAACGTGCGCGACCGCGACCTGGGCAGCACCGTGAGCGAGGCCATGCAGAAGGTGCAAAGCATGCAGGGCAAGCTGCCCGCCGGCTACTACCTGGAGTGGAGCGGGCAGTACGAAAACCTGCTTAGCTCGCAGCGCACGCTGCTTATTATCCTACCCCTGGTGCTGGCCGTAATTTTTGGCTGTTTGTACTTTGCCTTTCATTCGGTGCGCGAGGCGCTGCTGAGCTTGGTTACCATCCCGTTTGCGCTCATTGGCGGGGCGTATCTAGTGTATTTCTACGGCGTGCATTTGTCGGTGGCGGTGGCCGTGGGCTTCATCGCCTTGTTTGGGCTGGCCGTGGAAACGGGCGTCATCATGGTCATTTACCTCAACGACGCCATGCAGCAGCTGGTGGCCGCCAAGGGCAACTCCAGCACCACCATCACGAAGGACGACCTGCGCGAGGCGGTGTTTCACGGCGCGGCCAAGCGCCTGCGGCCCAAGCTGATGACGGTATCGGTGGCGCTGTTTGGGCTGGTACCCGTGCTGTGGGCCACCGGCACCGGCTCCGACGTGATGCTGCCCATTGTGCTGCCCATGATTGGGGGCGTGTTCACGTCTTCGACGCATATACTGCTGGTGACGCCACTTATCTTCTTGATGACCAAGGAGTACGAGCTGCGCAAGTTTGGCAAGCTAGACGTGCTGGCCGTGACGCATTAACGAGGAATGACGATGACTTACTTCCGCAACATCCGTTTTTTGCTACCCCTGCTGCTCGCCGTAACTTTTGGCGCGGCGGCCCAACCTCGCGTGCTGCCGCTCGACTCGGTGCTGCGCGCCGTGCAGCAGCGCAACCCGGCCCTGCGCCAGTACGCCTACCGCGCCCAGGCCAAAGACGCCGCCGTGGCCGGCGCCAGCACATGGGAAGCTCCTAAGGTAAGCGCTGGCTACTGGATGACGCCCTATAACCAGCAGGCCGTGAAGGAGATGAATAACGGCCAGGCCATGGGCATGCAGATGGTATCGGTGGAGCAGATGCTGCCCAATCCGGCTAAGCAGCGCGCCAAGCGCGCTTACCTGGCCGGCCAGGCTGCCGTGGAGCAGGCCGGCCAGGCGGCGTCGCTCAACGAGCTGCGCGCCCAGGCCCGCACCTTATACTACGGCCGCGTTATTTTGGAAAAGAAGCTGAAGGTGCTGGACGAAAGTGCCTACCTGCTCGACTTTTTGCAGAAGGTGGCGCAGGCACGCTACCCCTACAACCAGGCGTCGCTGGCCAGCATCTACCAGGTGCAGGCGCGGGTGGCCATGCACGGCAACGACCACGCCGTGCTCTACGGCCAGCTGCGCCAAAATACCATCGCCCTCAATACGCTAATGGCCCGCGACCCCGCCACCGAGTTTGCCGTGGATACGCTGCTGCCTACCCCCCCGTTGGCGCCGCTGCCCGACACGGCCGCCCTGGCCGCCCGCCGCAGCGACGTGCGCGGCCTCGACCGCTCGCTGGCCGTGGTGGGCCTCAACCAGGCCGTGGAAGCCAGCCGCCGCCGCCCCGATTTCGGGGTGCGCTACGACCACATGAACGGTATTGGCAACACGCCTAATCAGTTCACAGTCATGGGGATGGTCACGCTGCCGATGGTGCCCTGGGCTGCCCGCGAGTACCGGGCCAACACGGCCGCGCTCGGCTACGAGGCCCAGGCCGTGCGCCAGCAGCGCGCCGCCCTGCTTAATGAGGCGGCCGGCCGCCTCAGCGCCCTGCAATCGGACCTGACGACCAAGCGCGAGCAGGTCGAAAACTTCGAGAAAGGCATCTTGCCCGCCCTGCGCAAAAGCTACCAAGTCACGCTGCTGGCTTATCAGCAAAACACCGCCCAGCTGCCCGCCGTGGTCGAAGCTCTGAACACCTGGCTCCTCACCCGCCTGCAGTACCTCGACACGCAAAATGAGCTCCTTACCCTTACCGTGCGCTATGACCAGGAACTTGAGCAATAAGCTATTGCGTAGTTTGTGGCTGGCCGCCGTGGGCCTGCCGCTACTGCTGCTGGGCTGCCACGGCCAGGCCCACGGTCCTGCCAACGCGGCCGCCGAGCAGCCGGTGGCCGCCAGCGCGGCCGCGCAGTATACCTGCCCCATGCACCCCCAAATCGTGCGTGAGGCGCCCGGCAGCTGTCCCATCTGCGGCATGGACCTGGTGCCCAAAGCCATGGGCACCAGCGGCCCGCCCGCCGCGGCCGACCTGCGCAGCGTGGGGCAGGCGCCCAACGCGGCCGTGGTGGCGGCTGTGGCTACGGTGCGCCCCGCGGCCATAGCGGCGGGTGCGGCGGCCGATACCCTCACCCTGCCCGGCGTGGTGGAGTACGACCCGCGCCGCAGCCGGGCGGTGGCCGCGCGCGTGGGTGGGCGCATCGAGCGGCTGCTGGTGCGCTACAATTACCAGCCCGTGCGCCGGGGCCAGAAACTGCTGGAGCTCTATAGCCCCGAGCTGGTAACGGCCGAGCAGGAGCTACTGTTTGTGCTGGCCAACGATGCCGACAACGCACCGCTGGTGCGCGGTGCGCGGCAGAAGCTGCAACTCCTGGGCCTGACTGACAGCCAGCTGCGCGACCTGGCCCGCACCCGCCGCCCCAGCTATCGGGTAGCTATATTCAGCCCCTACGACGGCTACGTGGTCGAAACCGCGCTCGCCAACGCGCCCCTTGCCGCCGCGGCGCCAGCCGAGGAAACCGGCGCCGGCATGACCGGAGCCGCCACCGGCATGGGCAGCGCCCAAGCGGCGCCTACCCCCCCCAGCGCTCCGCAAGCTACCCGTCTTACCCTCACCGAAGGCGCCTACGTGAGCACCGGCCAGACTATTTTTCAGGTGGTGAATACTGACCAGGTGTGGGGGATTTTCCAGCCTACGCCGGCCGAGCTGGGGCGGCTGCAGCCCGGCCAGGCGCTGCGCGTGATAGCCGAAGGCACCACCCTCCCCCCCCACACCGCCCGCCTCGACCTGGTAGAGCCTGAGTTTCGGGCCGGGGCTAGTGCGGCGGCCGTGCGCGTGTATCTTCCTAATAGCCAAGGCGCTTTGCGGCGCGGCCAGCGGCTCACGGGCACGGTGGTGCCGGCGGCGCGGCCGGCGGTGGCCGGCAGCTTCTGGCTGCCCCGTGCCGCCTTGGTAGACCTGGGCACCCGGCAGGTGGCCTTTGTGCGGCGAGGCGACACGTTTGTGCCCGTGGCCGTGCAGCCCGGCCAACGCACGGCTAGCCAGGTGCAGGTGCTGCACGGCCTCAGTGGCACCGAAGACGTGGCCGCCAATGGTCAATACCTAATTGATAGCGAAGGCTTTGTGCAAGCTGGCGCTGTCCCTACCCCCCCTGCGTATGACTAAAACCACTCGGCTATCTTCGGGGGCCCGCAGCCACCTGGGCCGGCTACTGCTCGGGCTGCTGCTGGGGCTCGGGGCGGGCGCTTGCCAGCCGGGCCAGCCCGCGGCTACCGCCACCGCCACCCCAGCGGCTTACTACACCTGCTCGATGCACCCGCAAGTGCACGCGTCAGGCCCCGGCAGCTGCCCCATCTGCCACATGGATTTGCTGGCGGTGCCCGCCAAGCCGGTGGCCACCGCGACCACGGCGACCAAGCCCACGGCGGCCGTGTACACCTGCCCCATGCACGCGCAGGTGCACGAAACGGAGCCCGGCAGCTGTCCTATTTGTGGCATGGACCTGGTCAAAACTTCGGCCCGCCCCGCTGCCCATAAGATGACGCCCGCCGAACTGGCTGCCCACCCCGCCAGCCCCGACCTCGTGCTCACGGCGCAGCAGGTTGAGCTGGGTAATATCAAAACGCAGGTACTTGGTGATAAAGGGGTTGCTACTAACATTGCCGCCGCGGCACTAGCGCCGCTGGCCGTGCTCACGGGCACCGTGGCGGCCGATGCGCAGCGCACCGAAAGCGTAAGCAGCCGGGTGGCGGGCCGCATCGAGCGCCTCTACGTGCGCCAAACGGGGCAGGTGCTGCACCGCGGCGCGCCCCTGTTTTCGGTGTATAGCGAGGAGCTGCAGAGCTTGCAGCGCGAGTACGTGCTGGCCCTGGCCCAAGACCGGCTGGTGCCCGGCCCCACCTACCGGCACTTTGCCGAAGCCACGGCCCAGCAGCTGCGGCTGCTGGGGGTGTCGGGCGGGCAGCTGCGGCAGCTGGCGGCCAGCGGCCGGCCGAGCGCGCTCGTTACGTACTACAGCCCGCGCACCGGCACGGTGCAGTCGCTGGCCGTGACGCAGGGCCAGTACGTGGCCCAGGGCTCGCCGCTGCTTACCCTCACCGACCTCAGCCGCGTGTGGGTTGAGGCCCAGCTCTTGCCCGCCGACGCGGGCCGGCTGCCGTTGGGCACCCGCGTGGCGGTGCAGGTGGCGGGCCAACCTCAGCCGCTACCCGGCCGCGTGGTGTTTCTCAGCCCCGAGCTGAGCGGCAGCAGCCAGATTACGCTAGCCCGCATCCAGGTGGCCAACCCCGGTGGGCGGCTGCGGCCCGGCGCCCAGGCCAATGTGCTGTTGCCCGCACCCGCGGCGGCCGTGGCTGCTTTGCCTACCAACCCTACCCCCCTACGGGTGCCGCAAGAAGCCGTGCTGCACGACGGAGCCGCCAGCTACGTGTGGCTGCAAACCGGCATGCGCCAGTACCGGCGGGTGCGGGTGCAGCTGGGCGAGGGTACGGCGGCCACCGTGCCCATCGTGCGTGGCCTGCCGCCCGGCGCCCACGTGGTGGTGGCCGGCGCCTACCTGCTGCAAAGCGAATTTACCCTGCGCCAAGGCGCTCCCGACGACCATAGGAGCGGTATGGCTATGTAAAAAATCTATAAAGTAACCTGCACCGTATGAGGCTGCAGTCCAGTTCATTTTAGTACCCTACCCCCTTTCTTTTTCTCAATACTCATGAAGCAATTCCTGACCTGGAGTCTGGCCCTGGCCAGCCTCAGCTGCGTACTTACCAGCTGCTCGGACAACAAAACCTCGACCGAAACCACGACCACGGCCCCCGCTCCTACCACGGCCGTAGCCGCTGACAGCACCGCCGCACCCGGCGCTACCGAGAGCGTAGTAGCCACTACCTACACCTGCCCCATGGACGCCGACATAGTGCGCGACCAGCCCGGCAAGTGCCCCAAGTGCGGCATGAACCTGGTGAAAAAGTAAGGCCACCGGGTATTCAGCGCCCCCGAATGTTGCTTGCCTGGGGCGTAATTCTGTGCCCCAGGGTGGGCACCGGCCACCCTGAAATCACGTTATAGCGGGGTGGCCACCGGCTGGTGGCTTCCCCAATTCTTTCGCCATGCAAACCCTGAAATTCAAAACCAACATCAACTGCGGCAACTGCATCAAGGCCGTGACGCCGACTCTCAACCGCGAGGCCGGAGCCGGCAACTGGCAGGTCGATACCGCCAACCCAGACAAGATTCTGACCGTTAGCGCCGCGCAGCTTAGCGCCGAGCAAGTGGTGCAGGCCGTGGAGCAGGCAGGCTTTCAAATTCAAGTCGCCTAAGGGGGTAGGGATTCTCTACCCCCTTAGGCACAAAAAAAGCACCCGCCGCGGCGGGTGCTTTTTTTGTTGGTAGCGCGCAGCGGCGGCTTACCAGAAATGGATGTAGAGCATCGTGATGATGGTCAGTACGATAGCTGAGCCAATGGCGAAGCTGCGGTTGGGGCGGAACATGCTCGAATCGATTTCGAGGCCTTTGGGGCTGGGGCCGCCCTTACCCTGAATGAGGCTGATGAGTATCATGCCCACGATGCAGAACACGAACACGAAGCCCATGCGGTCGAGGAACGGAATCTCGTAGATGTTAGAGCCTTCGGGCTTCACAGCGAAGCCGAACGGCGCCAAGAACGAGAGGTCCATCATGCCGGGCAGGAACTTGAGCACAATCGAGAACAGGAAGCCGCCGATGGTGGCGAAAAGCGCGGCGCCCGACGTGGTTTTCTTCCAGAAAAAGCCCAGGATGAACATGGCAAAGATGCCCGGCGACACGAAGCCCGTGTATTCCTGAATGAACTGGAAGCCGCCCTTCTTGTCAATACCTAAGTGCGGCGCGATGAGGATGCCCAGCAGCATGGCCACGACCACCGAGATTTTACCCACGGCCACCATTTTCTTCTCCGAAGCATTCACGTTCAGCACCTTCTTGTATACGTCGAGCGTGAAGATGGTCGCAATCGAGTTGGCTTTGCCGGCCAGCGAAGCTACCACGGCAGCCGTGAGGGCTGCGAACGACAAGCCTTTCAAGCCTACCGGCAAGATGTTGAGCAGCACCGGGTAAGCGCGGTCGGGGTTGAGGTCGGCGCCCTGGCCAAACTCGGCGGCACCAAACACGTTTTCCTTATACAGCACGTAGGCCGCGATGCCTGGCAGCACCACAATCACGGGCATCAGCATCTTGAGAAAAGCTGCGAAGAGCAGACCGCCACGGGCGGTGGGCAGGTCGGCGCCCAGGGCGCGCTGCGTAATGTACTGGTTGCAGCCCCAGTAGTTGAGGTTCACAATCCAGAGGCCGCCGAGCAGCACCGTCAGGCCGGGCAGGTCGATGTAGTTGGGGTCGTCGCGCTTCACAATCATGTGGAAGTGCTCGTTGGCTTTGCCCATCAAGATGTTGAAGCCACTAACTACGCCCGTAGTGCCGAAGTGCTCCGATACCATGTTGAGGGCCAAGTAAGTAGTGGCCAGGCCGCCCAAGATGAGGAAGAACACCTGAATAACGTCGGTAAAACCGATAACCTTCATGCCGCCCAGCGTGATGATGACGGCGGCAATGGCCAGCCCGTACATACAAAACGTCAGGTTTAGGCCCGATACGCTACTCACCGCAATGGCGCCCAGGTACAGAATCGAGGTCAAATTCACGACCACGTACAGCGCCAGCCAGAAAATGGCCATAATCATGGCCACCGTACCGTTGTAGCGCTGGTGCAGAAACTGCGGCATGGTGAAGATTTTATTCTTCAGGTACACCGGGATGAAGAACGTGGCCACGATAATGAGCGTCACGGACGCCATCCACTCATAGGCCGAAATGGCCAGGCCGATTTTGAAGCCTGAGCCGGCCATACCCACAAACTGCTCGGCCGAAATGTTGGAGGCAATCAGCGACGAGCCGATGGCCCACCACGTGAGCGAGCCCTCGGCCAGAAAGTAGTCTTTCGAATCGCCGTCTACCGAGCCGTCGTGACCCGTCTTTCGGTTATAAATCCAAATGCCGTAGCCGGCGACTATCAAAAAGTAAACAAAAAAGACTATGTAGTCAAGTGTAGCCAGCTTGTGCATAGGGCGGGAAAAAACGAATGGAAAACGAAAGTAGGACAAATATCCGCTACCCTGGCTATGCAATCGATTGTGTCAAGAAAAAACTAAACAATTAAGGCGTCACTCGCCACCAGTCTACGGCGAGCTGGGTAGCCCCTACCCCCGCGCTGCCGTTCAGGCAAAATAAGCCCAGCTTGGCGCCCACCCACCGCCCCTCGCGGGCCGTGAACTCGGGCCCGAGCGCCGTGAACTGCTGCCCATCGGCGCTGTAGCTAAACTGGCAGCGCGCCCCGGCCCGCACCGCCACGCGCAGGTATAGCGGCTGGCCCAGCGGCAGGTTGGCCGTGGCGACTGCGGTTTCGGCGGCGCCCTGTTCGGCCCGCTGGCAAGTGGTTTGGCTCAGGAGCAAGCCTCCTGCCTGGCGCGAGAGCGTAAGGGTAGCGTAGTCTAGGCCCAGCACCACGAGGCCAGCGCGCGCCCCCTCGGCCTGGGGCGCAAACAGGAGCTTGGTAGTAGCCGTGAACTGCGCGGCGGGCAGCTTTTGCAAAAGCAGGCTGGGCACCAAGTACAGGTTTTTGGCCTCGGCTGGCGTGGGCGCGGCAGCCAGGTAAAGTTGGCCGACGCCGAGGGGGGTAGGGGCTAGCCACTGTGGCTGCGGGTTGGCTTGCCACTGCCATTGCAGGCCTGGCTGGCCGGTAGCAAACTCATCGGTAGTAGCTGGCACGGCTACTACCACCCGGCCCGGCACTGCGGGCTTGCGGTAAGTAAGCACAGGCTCACCGGTGCCATCGCCGTCGGTGTCGCGGCCCATTACGGGCCAGTCATGTTGCCACGTCATGGGTTGCAGGTGCACCACCCGCCCATAGGCGCCTTGGTCTTGAAAGTGCAGAAACCAGTCCTGCTTGCCATCGGGCGTATCGACCCACGCGCCCTGGTGCGGGCCGTTGGTGGGCGTTTGGCCCTGGGCCAGCACGATTTTGTCTTCGTAGGGGCCAAACACATTTTTGCTGCGTAGCACCGCCTGCCAGCCCGTGGGCACGCCGCCGCACGGCGCAAAAATGTAGTAGTAACCGTGGCGCCGGTAAAACTTGGGCCCCTCAATGGTGGGGTGGTGCTGGTGGCCATCAAACACCAGCTTGTCCTCGCCAAGGAGGCTGAACCCATCGGGCGCCATCTCGCTCACATGAATGACGCTCTTAATACCCGCGCGGCTGCCTGCAAAGGCGTGCACGAGGTAGGCGCGCCCATCTTCATCCCAAAGCGGACAGGGGTCAATCCAGCCTTTGGCAGCTTTCACGCACATGGGCTGGCTCCAGGGCCCAGCCGGGTTTTTGGCCGTAATTACAAAAATACCCAGATCTGGGTCGGGGTAGTAAAGGTAAAATAGGCCTCGATGAAAGCGCAGGGCCGGCGCCCACACGCCATTGCCGGGCTGTACTTGGTCGTAGCGGGCGCGGGGCAGCTGCACGGGCAGCCCGTGGCCGATGATGGTCCAGTTCACCAGGTCTTGCGAATGCAGAATCGGCAGCCCCGGTGCCGCGTTAAAGCTCGAGGAGGTGAGGTAGTAGTCGCGCCCCACCCGCACCACGTCGGGGTCGGAGTAGTCGGCGTAGAGTACCGGGTTTTTGTACTGGCCCTGGCCCAGGTCGGGCACCCAGGCAGGGGTAGGGTAGGGCGCTTGGGCGCGGCCAGCCAGCGCCAGTAGAACCACCCCAAGCGTTAGAAATGAAGAAAATAAGCGCATACCAAGAGCAAGTAGGACGGGAGCCAGCCCGAAAGTAATCGGCGGCACCGCGGTGGGTACACTGCCCTACCCCTCACCACGGCGCCAACGATTCGGCCGCGGGTGTATTTTTGTGTACTTATCTACTTTTCGTCAGTGAAAAAAGCGCTGTACCTTATCGGCTCGCCCAACCAGACTACCCAGATGCACCGCGTGGCGCAGCTGCTCGAAGACGAGTACGAGCCGTATTTTAGCCAGCTGTACTACGACGGCTGGATGCGCGGCTTTTATGAGTGGCTGCTGCGCAATAATATCCTGGATAAGACCATTGTACAGGGCTTAATAAAAGAAAAGGCCGACCGCTACGTGGCGCAGCACCAGCTGCGCCGCGACTTCGAAAACCGCGAACTGGGCCACCAGTATGACCTGGTGGTGTGCTGCTCCGATATTGTGGTGCCCTGGCCATTGCTCAAGCACACCAAGTCGGTATTTGTGCAAGAAGGCATGACCGACCCGCTACACCTGTGGGCGCGGCTCGTCAAGCGCTTCACCCGCTTCCCCATTCTAGCCATCGGCACCTCGCTCAATGGCATGAATAATTGCTGTGATGTCTACTGCGTGGCCTCGCCGGGCTATGCCGAGCACTTCGAGATGATTGGGGTCGATAAGGAAAAGATTATCGTCACGGGCATTCCCAATTTCGATGATGTTGAGAAGCTGCGTAATAACAACTTTCCGCACCGTGGCTATGTGCTGGTGGCTACCACCGACATGCGCGAAACCTTTCGGCCCGATAACCGCAAAAAATTCATTCGCCACGCCACGCGCATCGCCGCCGGCCGGCCCATGATTTTCAAGTTTCATCCCAACGAGGAAATGGACCGCGCCACGGCCGAGGTCAAAAAATACGCCCCACCTGGTACGCTCATCTACACCAGCGGCAATACTGAGGAGATGATTGCAAATTCGGCTGAGCTTATAACCCAGTATAGTACTGTGGCTTACGTGGGGCTAGCGCTGGGTATTCCGGTGCATTCGTACTTCGACGTGGCCGACCTGAAGCGCAAGCTGCCCATCCAAAACGGCGGCACCAGCGCCCAGCGCATCGCCGATATTTGCCGGCAGTTTGGGCGTTTTCAGGGCTCGGGCCCAGCATTTTTGCGGCAATACCAGCCGGCAGCGCCAGGCGCCAGCGAGCGCCCGCTTGCTGGTAAAAGCCGTGCTACAGAAGCCGCTTCAATCTAGTGCTACTTTCGTTACGCTTTGTACCGAATAAGTAACGTTTTATACTAGCTAGTCCATTATGCTTACGCTCATTCAAGCCCGCCGCGGCTCGTCGCGCCTTCCCGATAAAGTAAGCCTCGACTTGGTGGGCCGACCACTGCTGGTGCGGCAGGTCGAGCGCGTGCAGCAGGCTACGAGAGTGGGCCGCGTAGCCGTCATCACCACCGACGAAGCTAGCGACGATCTACTGGCCGAGCTGTGCCAAAACTACGGCATCGAGGTGTTTCGAGGCTCGGCCCTCGATTTGCTCGACCGCCACTACCAAGCGGCACCGCACTTTGGCGAGATGGAGGCGGTGGTGAAAATTCCAAGCGATTGCCCGCTCATCGACTCCGCTATTATTGACAAGGTGCTGGGCGTGTATGAGGCGACGAAGGGCCAGTACGACTTTGTGAGCAACCTGCACCCCGCTACCTACCCCGATGGCAACGACGTGGAGGTAATGGCCTTCGCCGCCCTCGAAGCGGCCTGGCGCTAAGCAAAGCGCCCCCTAGAGCGCGAACACACTACCCCTTTCTTTTGGGAAAATCCCGACCGCTTTCGGCTAGCGAATGTGACCTGGGAAACCGGCCTCGACTATTCCATGTCTCACCGCTTCACGATTGATTACGCGGCGGACTACGACTTTATAAAGGGCGTGTACGAAGCGCTTTACCCCGCTAATCCGCACTTTGGCTTGGATGATATACTGGCTTTATTAAAACAAAGGCCGGACCTTTACGCCTTAAATGCCGACCTGGCCGGTGTGAACTGGTACCGCAATCATTTAGACGAATTGAAAACCGTGGATGCGGGGCAAACAAAAGAGAAAAGCAATTAAAAAGTGTCCTTGCGTGCAGCCCGAAGTAATCGCACTAGAACGTCGTTCGAGTGTCCTTCCAGTGCGATAATTTCTTGGTGCTCGCAAGGACAGACGTTGAAGCAGTAACTAGACGAGTATTTATGACTTCTGAAAAAAAACAAGCGCTCTCCGAACTCGCCCTGCGCGTGCGCGAGCACATCGTTCGCCTTAGCACCGATGGCGGCTGCTTTACCGGCGCCTCGCTGAGCTGCGCCGACCTGCTGGTGTATCTCTACGCCGACTTTCTCAACGTGCACCCCGGCAACCTCACGGACCCCGAGCGCGACTACCTCTTCCTGAGCAAAGGCCACGATGTGCCGGCGCTCTACGGCACGTTTGCTGAGCTGGGCTTCATGCCCAAGGAGCGACTTAGCAACCACTTGAAGTCGAACGACTCCATCTACTGGCACCCCAACCGCGCCGTGCCGGGCGTCGAGTTTCATTCGGGTTCGCTGGGCCACTTGCCGAGCGTGGCGCTGGGCGTGGCACTCGATGCGCGGATGCGTGGCCAAAACCAGAAGGTTATCGTGATAACCGGCGATGGTGAGCTGAACGAAGGTACCTGCTGGGAAGCCCTGCTGGTGGCCAGCGCCCACAAGGTGAACAACCTGACTATTGTGGTGGACCGCAACCACTTCCAGGCCAGCATTGCTACCGAAGACCTCATTCCGCTGGAGCCGCTGGCGCCTAAGTTTGAGGCGTTTGGCGCAGTAGTAAAGCGTATTGACGGCCACGACTTTGCGGCGTTGGAAGAAGCGTTCACGGCCCTACCCTTCAGCCCAGACAAGCCTTCGGTCATTATTTGCGACACGGTGCGGGGTAGGGGCCTGCCCAGCATCGAGCGCCGCGCCGACCGCTGGTTCTGCAACTTCAGCAGCGAAGAAATTACCTCGCTCCTCAAAGAATTGCACAGCCAGGAGGCTACCAACCTCACCAGCGAAACTCTGACCGTTAGATAATTATCGCCATGAATTACGAACAGCTTATCCACGAAACTGCCCTGGCCGACGAGCGCTTGCTGGTGATGACGGCCGAAAACCGTGCCCTCATCCGCAACCTGCCCGGTCCGCTGGGCGCCCGCTTCATCGACACCGGCATCACGGAGCAAACCATGATTGGCGCGGCGGCTGGCCTGGCCCTGCGCGGCCGCGTGCCGGTAGTGCACGCGCTGGCTACCTTCCTCACGCTGCGGGCGTTTGAGTTTATCCGTACCGATGTGGGCATTGGCAATCTGCCGGTGAAAATCAGCGCTTTCGTGCCCGGCTTTTTGTCGGATGGCAACGGCCCTACCCACCAAGCGATCGAAGACGTGAGCCTGATGCGCGGCATTCCGGGCATGACGGTTTTTGCGCCCGCCGACGAGCAGGATATGCTAGCCATGCTGCCCGCCATCTGGGCCTCGCCCAGCCCGGCCTACGTGCGCGTGAACACGCGGCCCGCTACCTACCAGCACGAGCCGTTCGTGATGGGTAAGGCGGAGATTGTGAGCGAAGGCACCGACATTACCATCCTCACCTACGGGATGCTGTTTGAGCAAGCGCTCATTGCCAAGGACTTGCTGACTGAAGCTGGCTACTCGGTGGGCCTGGTGAACCTGCGTAGCCTCAAGCCGCTCGATACCGAAGCCGTGCTCAACGTGGTGCGCGGCGGCAGCCTCGTGGTGACGCTGGAAGACCATTTCCAGACCGGCGGCCTCTACTCCATTTTGGCTGAGTTGATGCTCGAAAACGAGCTAACGGCCAAAGTCCTACCCCTCGCTTTGAAGGAGCGTTGGTACAAGCCCGGCCTGCTGAGCGAAGTGCTCGAATACGAAGGCTTTACTGGCCAGCATATTGCCCGCCGCATCGGCGAGCGCCTGGGCGACGGCGTGCACTCGTTTGGCGCCAAGACTAAGGTGGTCGAAAACGAATTTGCCGAGTAATTTTTCCTGCGCCCGTGCTGCTAAGATAGCGTTTGCTTGCCAAAGCAGCACGGGCGTTGTTGTTTTTTGACGTTATAGCTTGACAGCCATTCCAGCCTTATGAATTTCCCCAAATCCGACGACCTCTACGCCCGGGCGCAGCAGATAATGACCCCGGTCACCCAAACCTTGGCCAAGGGCCCGGGCCAGTACACGAAAGGCGCTAGCCCCAAGTATGTGAAGCGTGGCAAGGGTGCCCACGTGTGGGACGTCGATGGCAACGAATATATTGACTACCAGATGGGTATCGGCCCGCTGAGCCTGGGCTACGCCTACCCCCGCGTGGACGACGCAATTCGGGCACAGCTCGAAGACGGCATCACGTTCTCGATGATGCACGAGCTGGAAGTAGAGGTAGCGGAGCTAATTCACGAAATTATCCCGAACGCCGAAAGCATCCGCATCTCCAAAACCGGGGCCGATGTGTGCTCGGCGGCAGTGCGCGTGTCGCGCGCCTTCACGGGGCGCAAGGACGTGCTGTGCTGCGGCTACCACGGCTGGCACGATTGGTACATCGGTACCACGAGCCGCGACAAAGGTATTCCGCAGGAAAGCAAGGATTTAGTAAGCGCCTTCGAGTACAATAACCTCGATTCATTCAAGGAGTTATTGACGCCCGACGTGGCCTGCGTTATCCTGGAGCCGTTCATTTTCGATGCGCCCAAGGACAACTTCCTGCACGAAGTGGCCCGTCTTTGCAAGGAAAACGGCACGTTGCTGATTTTTGATGAAATGTGGACCGGCTTCCGTATTGCGCTGGGCGGTGCGCAGGAGTACTTCGGTATCAAGGCCGATTTGGCGGTGTTCTCCAAGGCTTGCGCTAATGGTATGCCCATCGCGTTGCTCACCGGCCGCAAGGACGTGATGCAGCTGTTTGAGCAAGACGTGTTTTTCTTCACCACCTTCGGCGGTGAGGCTCTGAGCCTGGCCGCTACTGTGGCCACCATCAGCGAGATGCGTGAGAAAAACGTGGCGGCGTTCCTGGCCAGCCAGGGCAACAAATTGAAGGAAGGCTATAACAAAATCGCCGCCGACCTCGGCCTCAGCAGCTACACTAAGTGCTACGGCTACGACTGCCGCAGCATCATTACCTTCGATGCCAGCGCTGGCAACCCCTTGGAGGTGAAGGCTTTTGTACAGCAGGAGCTGTTCAAGCAGGGGATCCTGTGGGGTGGTTTCCACAACATGAGCTTCTCGCACACCGACGAAGACGTGGCCAAAACGCTGGCCGCCTACGAGGCCGTCCTACCCCTGCTGAAAGACGCCATCGAGAAAGGCGACGTCGCTTCGCGCCTCGAAGGCGAGCCCGTAGAGGCTGTGTTCCGCAAGGTGACCAATGCTGCGCCGGTAAAGAAGTAGCGCGCACCGAAGAGCGGCATTAGTCAAGCTTCCGCTCTGCGTGCCACCATAACGCGGCGAAGGTGGGGCCGGGCAAATGAGCCCGGTCCCACTTTATTCCTATCAATCAACCCTGACGATACTTCGCCGCTGCGCGGCAATACGCGAAGCGGAAGCTTGGCGCCACAGCATGAATTTCTTCGACTTAACCAATAAAACGGCCATCGTTACGGGCGCGTGCGGCCTCATTGGCCAGAAGCACTGCGAAGCGCTGGCCTTGGCCGGCGCCAACGTAGTGGTGGCCGACTTGCACCTCGACAAAGCCCGCGAAGTAGCGGCTGGCCTGCCCGGCGCCGTGCACCTGCCGCTTGCGGTAGACGTGACTTCGCCCGAGTCGCTGGCCGCGGCGCGTGATACCATTATTGAGCACTTCGGCCACATCGACGTGCTGGTCAACAATGCGGCTATCAACGACATGTTTGAAAACCCGGCGCTGGCCGCCGACCTCAGCAAGTTTGAGAATTTTCCGCTCGCGACGTTCCAAAAAGTACTGGAAGTAAACGTGACGGGGATTTTTCTGGCAGCGCAGGTTTTGGGTACGCCTATGGCGGAGCAGGGCCACGGCTCCATCATCAACGTGGCCAGCACGTACGGCATCGTGGGGCCCGACCAAAGCATCTACCGCAACGAGGCTGGCGAGCAAACCTTCTATAAATCACCGTCCTACCCCATGACGAAGGGCGCGGTGGTGAACTTTACCCGCTACCTGGCTGCCTACTGGGGGGGTAGGGGCGTGCGCGTAAATACCCTGTCGCCGGGCGGGGTAGAGAACAGCCAGGACGCCTTCTTCGTGAAGCAATACAGCGCCAAGACGCCGCTCGGCCGTATGGCCGCGCCCACCGACTACCAGGGCGCGGTAGTGTTTCTGGCTTCTGATGCCTCGGCCTACATGACGGGGGCCAACCTCGTGGTGGACGGTGGCTGGACGGCCATCTAAGTAGCGCGGACTTTCAGTCCGCGAATAAACTGGGCGAATGCACTTGCGGACTGAAAGTCCGCGCTTCTGCGGCCCGGTAGTAATTTAGAGTATTATTTTTAGAAGAATCTTTTATGAAGCACGCAGACCTAGCTGCCAAAGCCCGCCGTATTAAGCTCGTTCTCACTGATTGCGACGGCGTGCTCACCGACGGTGGCGTGTATTATGGCGAAAACGGCGAGGTGTTCAAGCGCTTCAACATCCGCGACGGCATGGGCGTGGAGCGCCTGCGCGCCGTGGGCGTCGACACGGGCATCGTGACCGGCGAGCGTTCGCCCTCGGTGCAGAAGCGCGCCGATAAGCTTAAAATCAAGGAGTTACACTTAGGCATTCGCGATAAAGCACCACTACTGGCGGAGATTTTAACCCGCTTAAACCTCACGGCCGAGCAGGTGGCTTTCATTGGTGATGATACCAACGACGTGGCTATTCTGGGCCTAGTAGGGCTGGCGGCTTGCCCTGGCGACGCTACTATTTTTGCCCGCGAGGCCGCCGATTATCAGTGCCAGGCATTCGGCGGGCAGGGGGCATTTCGCGAGCTAGCGGAGCTGATTATCAGCTGCCAGGGTGGCGTGCCGGTGCCCAGCCACGGCTCAGAATAAAGCCCAGTTTAAAATAAAAGGTGGCGGCTTGCGTCATCCGGAAACCAGGGAGCAAACCAACTGGCTGTTCCGCTGTTAGGTTGCTTTTCTCTCATTCGCTCTTTCGTTTTTTGCCCACCTCCTCCCTATTATGTCGGTAGTCCAAATCAAAAAAAATCGCGCGATTGGCCCCGGCCAGCCGTGCTACATCATTGCCGAAATCGGCATCAACCACAACGGCTCGCTTGACATTGCCAAGCAGCTCATTGACGCGGCCGTAGCCGCTGGCTGCGATGCCGTGAAGTTTCAGAAGCGCACCCCCGAGCTTTGCGTACCCAAGGACCAGTGGGAGAAAATGCGCGACACCCCCTGGGGCCGCATGAGCTACATCGACTACAAGCGCAAAACGGAGTTTGGCCTGGAGGAATACACCGCCATCGACGACTACTGTAAGGCCCGCGGCATCGACTGGTTTGCCTCGTGCTGGGATGAGCCGTCGGTAGATTTTATGGAGCAGTTCCAGCCCGTGCTCTACAAAATGGCGAGCGCCTCGCTCACCGACAAGCCGCTGCTCGACCGCGTGCGCGCCACCGGCCGCCCCATGATGCTGAGCACCGGCATGAGCACCCAGAGCGAAATCACGGACGCCGTAGCCTACGTAGGCCTCGACAACCTGATGATTGCGCACTCCACGTCGGCCTACCCCTGCCCACCCCAAGAGCTAAACCTGCGCATGATACCGACCCTGATGGCGCAGTTTCCGGGTACACCCATCGGCTACTCGGGCCACGAGACTGGCTTGAGCACCACCGTAACGGCTGTGGCCCTGGGCGCCACGTTCGTAGAGCGCCACTTCACCCTCGACCGCGCTATGTGGGGTTCCGACCACGCTGCTAGCGTAGAGCCGGGTGGCATGGCCAAAATGGTGCGCGACATTCGCGATACCGAAGCCGGCCTCGGCGACGGTGTGAAAGTGGTGTACGAGAGCGAGAAAGAGCCCCTACGCCGCTTGCGCCGCGAGGTAACGGCCGCTTAAGTAGCTATAGGTTAACGAGAACGTCATGCTGCGCTTGCCGAAGCATCGCTACCGTGCCGTTGGTGTTAGTAATCCAACGATGCGATAGCGAGACTTCGGCAAGCGCAGCATGACGTTCTTATTTCTTTACAGATAGGTACATTCTAGCCACCTTGGGCGAACATTCTGCTACAACTGGCAGTTAGGGGCAGAGTTACTAATTCATCGAATATGCTATGCTAGAGCCGATAAGCACGTTTTATCACAGCCTGAACGCCGTGGGGCGCACTACGATGATAACCACGCCAATCTTGCTGCTGGCGGTGGTGGTGCTACTGGTGCTCGAACGCAAGTTTCCGTACCGCAAAGGGCTGCCGTTTTTCCGTGAAGGGCTGTTCGTGGACTTATTTTGGTACACGCTGGTACAGAGCTACTTCCTGCAAATCCTGATTTTTGGGTTCATCATTGCGCCGTTGGCCGCGCACTTTGGTACGCGCTTCGACCTGGTGAGCAGCTGGCCGGTGGCGGCGCAGGTGGGCTTTTTTGTGATTACCCACGACTTTTATATCTACTGGTTTCACCGCTTCCAGCACAATAGCGCCTTCTTCTGGCGCACCCACGAGGCGCACCACTCGGGCAAGCACGTGGACTGGCTAGCTGGCTCTCGCTCGCACATCGTCGAGATTATTATCAAACAAACTATCGAGTTTGCGCCCATCATCTTGCTGGGGGCTAACCCGATAGTGGTGCCTATTAAGGCGCTGATTGATGCCGTGTGGGGTATGTATATCCACGCCAACATCGACGTGCATTCGGGTAAGCTGCAGCGGGTTATCAATGGTCCTGAGATGCACCTCTGGCACCATGCCGACCACGAGGAGGTGTACTTCGCTAATTTTTCGACCAAGTTTGCGGTCTGGGACTGGATTTTTGGTACGGCCTACCTGCCCGAAAACCGCAAGCCTGAGCGCTGGGGCCTGCCCTACGCATTTCCGAAGGACTACTTTGCGCAGCACGCCTTCTCGGTGTATCGCTTCGATGAAAAGGCGTTGGCCGAGCGGTCGGCCGCGTTCCGGTTTTACCACGGCGCACGTTGGCGGGCGCTGGGCTGGCTAGGCCAGCGCTTGCCCGCTACCAAGGTGCTGCAAGGCTGGGAAGTGCCCGAAGGCGCTACCGAAACGGTGGCAGCATTGCGCCCCGGCGGCCATCCCACCACCGACCCTACCCCCCTCGACCAGCCGAATCCTGCGCCCGTCGATTCTTCCCGCCCTGTTGCCACTGCCCTGTCTTGACGCTCAGCTTTAACCCCGCCTGGCTCTACTTGCTGCTCGCCTCCGTGATGGAAGTGTGCTGGAACTACAGCCTCAAATACACGAGCATCGCCAAGATAAAGGCGATTGACTGGTCACACTTTTTCACGGGTTCGGCGGGCATTGTGGCCTTGGTGCCGGCTATCTGCTACGTCGCATTTGGCGTGGGCAACGTCTTCTTTTTCTCGAAGGCGCTCAACGTCATTCCGGCTTCCACAGCTTTCGCTATCTGGATGGGCATGGCGCTGGTCGGCATTAAGATAGTGGATACGCTCGTGCTGAAAGAAGCCTTTCAGTGGGCACATGTATTTTACATCGGCTGCATCTTGGTCGGAATCATTGGCCTGAAACGCACGGCGTAAGTGGCTAGCAACCGGGGTTAGCAGTAACTTGCCACATGCGAAAACTGCTGCTGGCGCTGGCTCTGGAGTGCATCGCGGGCGGGCCGGCCCTGGCCCAAAGCCTGCCCATTATTACCCAAAACCCGCCGGCACTGCGCTGGCAGGAAATCCGAAGCCCGCACTTTCGGGTGTTGTACCCAGCAGGGCTCGACTCGGCAGCTCAGCGCACGGCCGGCCGGCTAGAGGCTGTGCACGATGCTGAGGGCCGCACGCTGGGCGTGCAGGCGCCGCCCATCGCGGTGGTGCTGCAAAACCAGACGACCGTCAGCAACGGGTTTGTGACGTTTTTGCCGCGCCACGCTGAGTTTTTTACAACCCCCGATCAAGGCCAGGGCCTTGGCACCGTAGACTGGCTCGATGGGCTGGTGGTGCACGAGTTTCGGCACGTTAACCAGTTTGACAAGGCGCGGCAGGGGGTAGGGCGCGCCGTGGTGCCGCTGCTCGGCGAGGGCGGCCTGGGCGTGGCGGCGGTGGGCGTGCCGCAGTGGTTTTTTGAGGGCGACGCGGTGGGCACCGAAACGGCTCTCACGCGCAGCGGGCGCGGACGCATTCCGTACTTCGGCCTCGGCCTACGTGCCAACTTGCTGAATGATAGACGTTATAATTACCAAAAGGCGGTAAGCGGCTCGCTGCGCGACAACGTGCCCGATTGGTACGTGCTGGGCTACTACCTCACCTCGTATGCCAAAGCCCACTACGGCCCCGCCGTGTGGAGCCAGGTGCTGGACCGCTACTACCGCTTTCCGTTTTACCCGTTTTCGTTTTCCAACGGCCTGCGCCGCACCACGGGCTTGCGCGTGGAGGACCTCTACGCCCGCACCATGCGCGAGCTGG
>Ga0160429_1000526_pt1 | contig 32808 bp, 24 predicted proteins | sample SolpanmetagenomR_FD_108199 | JGI IMG/M metagenome (GOLD analysis project Ga0160429, IMG submission 108199) | Solar panel surface microbial communities from Lawrence Berkeley National Laboratory, California, USA - R | ecosystem: Engineered > Built environment > Solar panel > Unclassified ... | reverse complement strand
GTTTCCATCAGGCTGAGCATGCGCAGCAGCTCGGCGCGGTGGTTTTCGCGGCTGCGGGGCGTGCTGCTGTGGGGGCTGGGCACCTCCACCCAGAGGAGCAGCCCCAGCTCGTCGGCCAGGTTGTAGATGCGCGGGTCGATGCCGGCGATGTGCACCCGCACGAGGTTGCAGCCCAGCTCCTTCATGGCGTGCATGTGGCGGCGCATCTCGGCGTAGGTGGCGGTGCCGGGCTGGTAGAGAATACCGTCGAGGTAAATCGGCTCGTTGTTGAGGTACACCTTGCGGCCGCGGGCCTCGATTTTGCGAAAGCCGAAGCGGGCCTCAATCTGGGCCGAGTAGCCGGTGTTGTCGATGAGCTGGGCCACGAGGCGGTAGCGGTGCGGGTTTTCGGGGCACCACACCTCGGCGCCGGGCACCTCCATCGAAAAGCGCTGCTCGTGCTGGCCGGCGGCCAGCCGCATCGGGAAGTCGGAGCTGGCCAACGGCACTTCGTTGGGCGCGGCGTCGGGCTCGAACACTTGCAGGCGCACCGTGTACTCGCCCGCGTCGTGCAGGCGCAGCGTCAGGTTGAAGCGCACCAGCTGGTCCTCGATGGTGCTCACCACCCCCACCCGCGAGCGCAGGCGGTTGCGCTCCACGGCCTCGAGCCACACCGAGCGCACGGCGCCCGAGTGGGTCTGGTACCAGATGCCGCCGCGCTTGTAGACGTGCGATTCCTGCTTGCCGCGGGTGGTTTCGGCGTCCATCGTGTCGGCGATGCGCACGGTGAGGCGGTTCATGAGGTGCAGGTCGGCCTCGGGCAGCTCGTAGGTGAAGGAGGTGTACTCGCCAAAGTGCACGTCTTCGCCCTCAATGGTGCGTAGCTGCTTGCCATTGAGCCACACCCGCGTTTCGTAACCGCAGGCCCCGAACGTGAGCTGGATGAGCGAGTTGCCGTTGCCGCCGCGGCCGTTGGCCACCTCGGGCAGCGGAAACTCGCGCTCGTACCAGGCCACCACCTTATCCTGCCAGCCGGAGGTCGCCTCGGCGGCGTGGGCCTGGGCAATGTGCTCTTCGATGGAGCCCGGCCACTGGGCAGTGTAGCGGTAGTCGTGGCCCTCGTTCCACTCCTCGATGAGGCCCGCGTCGTCGATATCGAGGGCGAAGCGCCAGGTGCCGTCGAGCAAGAAGTGGGTGCCCGAGCGCAGCACCGCCCGCGGCAGCGAGTTGTCTACTTCTTCGGTCGCGTTGGCCTCGGGTGGGGCCGAGAGGCCGTAATTGGAATGCGTGAGGTCGTCCATAGGAAATAACTAACGGGAAAATCCAACAAACAGATGCTAGCGCAAGCAAGGTACTTGCCAAAAAATGTCGCTGCCCGCGGGCTGGCTTAAGCAGTTCCGTAGCCAGCCGGGCCCGCCAATGCAATTGCGGCCCAAAGAGCCCCCAGGCAACCCTAGCCAGCCCAAAGCCGGACGGGCTTTTACCTTTACCGCGTGCCTGACCCTGCTCCCGATTTTCTTGCCTACGACGTGGCCATTGTGGGCGCCGGCCCCGCCGGCACGGCCTGCGCGCTGGCTTTGCGCAGTAGCGGCCTGCGCGTGGCGCTGCTCGACAAAGCCACCTTCCCGCGCGACAAAGTGTGCGGCGACGCCGTGCCGGGCCACGCCTTCAAGGCCCTGCGCCAGCTCGACCCGGCCTACGTCGAAGCCCTGTGGCAGCTCCAGCCGCGCGACGACGTGCGCCGCAGCCGCCTGGTGGCGCCTGACGGCGGCAGCTTTTACCTGCACTGGAAGCTGCCCGCCTTCAACAGCCCGCGTCTCGACTTCGACGCCGCCCTGCTCGCCCTCGTGCGCCAGCACACGGCCACCGCAGTGCTCGAAAACGCGGCGTTGAAAACCATTGAAATCACGCCCGGCTACGCCTGCCTGCACCTGGCCAGCGGCCAGGAAATCCGGGCTAGCCTGGTCATCGGCTGCGACGGGGCCAACTCGGTGGTGGGCCGCCGCCTGCTGCCCGAGCCGCGCCTGGCCCGCGCCTACCACAGCGCCGGCGTGCGCGCCTATTTCGAAAACGTGGCTGACGCCGAGCGCGGCACCACCGAATTTTTCTTCAGCCGTAGCCACCTGGCGGGCTACCTCTGGCTGTTTCCGGTAGGCGCGGGGCGCTACAACGTGGGCCTGGGCATGCTGTCCGAACTGGTTTCCAAGCATAAAATCGACCTCAAAAAGCTGCTGCTGGAGCAGCTGGCCACGCACCCGGGGCTAGCCAGCCGCTTCCGAGAAGCGCGCCAGCTCGGGCCCATCCAGGGCTTTGGGCTGCCGATGGGCGGCGGGCGGCAGCGCCCGGCCAGCGGCGCGCGCTTTCTGCTGTGCGGCGACGCGGCCTCGCTCATCGACCCCTTGCAGGGCCACGGCATCGACCTGGCCATTCGCAGCGGCATCATGGCCGCCGGGCAGGCTGGCGAATGCTTCGCGCAGCAGGATTTCAGCGCCGATTTCATGCGCCGCTACGACGACGAGTTGCAGCGCCGGCTGGGGCCGCAGCTGGCGCACAGCTTCCGGTTGCAGCGCCTGCTCGGCACCCGGCCCTGGCTTATGAACCTGGGTGCCCGGCTGGCCCGGCTGCCCGGCCTGCGCCGTTGGGCGCAGCGGCTGGTGGGATAGGTGCAGTCTTGTTGTTATGCTACCATAGCGTCTGTCATGCTGACGAAGGAAGCATCTTATCACCGCTGAACAACCTCGTTCTAACGTGATAAGATGCTTCCTTCGTCAGCATGACAATATTTGTAGGCACTTCATTGATAGGCTCGCCCATGCGTCGTTTTTTACTCCTGCTTTTAGTCGCCGTACTAGCCCTGCTGGCCGTGCTGCTCGTCAACACCCTGCGCCTGCCCAACCACCAGCTGGCTGCCGTGCCCGCCGCCCCGGCCGCGGATGTCGCGCCCGATTCGGCACTGGCCCACCTGGCGGGCGCGCTGCGCATCCCCACCGTGTCGCGCAGCCAGTATGCCGATACGGATACCGTGCCCTTCGACCAGTTGCAGGCCTACTTGCAGCGCACGTTTCCGCTGGTGCATCAGCGCCTCAAGCGGCAGACCGTCAACCACTACGGCCTGCTCTACGAGTGGCCCGGCACCGATGCGGCCCTGAAGCCCCTGCTGCTGCTGGCCCACCAGGACGTGGTGCCCGTGCTGCCCGGCACCGAAAGCCAGTGGGCGCGCCCACCCTTCGCCGGGCAGCAGGCCGGCGGTTACCTCTACGGCCGCGGCGCCCTCGACGACAAGCTCAACGTGCTGGGCCAGCTCGAAGCCGTGGAGGCTCTGCTGCGCGCCGGTTTTCAACCCAAGCGCACGGTGCTGCTCGCCTTTGGCCACGACGAAGAGACCCTGGGCCGGCGCGGCGCCGCGGCCCTGGCCGCGCTGCTCAAAACCCAGCACCCGCAGCTCGAAATGGTGCTCGATGAGGGCGGCCTGGTAAAAGCCGACGGCGTGGCCGGCCTGGCCCAGCCCGTGGCCCTGGTGGGCGTGAGCGAAAAGGGCTATCTCACCCTGGAGCTGTCGGCCACCGGGCCGGGCGGGCATTCCTCCATGCCGCCGGCTCTCACAAGCGTGGGCCGGGTGGCGGCGGCCGTGGCTAGGCTCGAAGCCGAGCCGTTTCCGGCTAGCCTCAATGGCGGCGTGAGCGGCCTGCTGGCCTACCTGGCGCCGGCCGTGCCGTTTGGCAAGCGGCTGGTATTTGCTAATCAGTGGCTGTTCGGGCCGCTCATTAAGAAGTCGCTGGTGGCCACGCCCTCCGGCAACGCGGCGCTGCGCACCACCACGGCGCCCACCATTATCCAGGGCGGGGAGAAGGACAACGTGCTGCCCGACCGCGCCACGGCCACCGTCAATTTCCGGCTGCTGCCCGGCGACTCGGTGGCGCTGGTGCGGCGCCGGGTGCAGGAAATCATCAACGACCCGCTGGTGCAAGTGAAGATGGTGGGTGAAGGCCGCGCCGCCGCGCCCGTATCGGGCACCGACAATGGGGCGTTTACCACGCTGCACCGCACCATCAAAAGCGTGTTTCCGCAGGCGCTGGTGGCGCCCTACGTGGTGGTGGGGGCCACCGATGCGCGCGCCTACGCCGGTCTTTGCCCGCAGGCTACCTACCGCTTTATGCCCCTGCTCATGGACCAGGCCGCCATCGAAAGCCTGCACGGTACCAACGAGCGCCTGCGCCCCAGCGCCTACCAGGACGTTATCCGGTTCTATGCTGCGCTGATTAAAAATATGCAGGGTAAGCTTTAGCTGGCACCGCAGGGCCGGGCGCCAGGCTGTGCGGGGTGCGCGAGCTTGCTGGAAGTTAAAAAGGCGTGCTAAGCGCACCCTGCAAACATCCCGTGCCCTAGGTTTGTCGTAGCAGTCCCGAACCCCAACCCGCCATGTCTTTTACCTCTGCCCAACCCCTCGACCTCCTGCTCGACGCCGCCCGGCGCGGCGACGTGGCCGACATCAAACGCCTGCTCGACGACCCGCAGGTGCACCTCGATGCCCAGAACGGTAAGGGCTACACCGCCCTCATCCTGGCCACCTACGACAACCACCTCGACGCCGCCCGCGTGCTGCTCGACGCCGGCGCCAACCCCAACCTGCAAGACGCCAGCGGCAACTCGGCCCTGATGGGCGTCAGCTTTAAGGGCTACGCCGACATCGCGCGCCTGCTCATCGAGCGCCACGCCAGCCTCGATTTGCGCAACGGCAACGGCGGCACGGCCCTCATGTTTGCCACGCTCTTCGGCCGCAACGAAATCGTGAAGCTCCTGCTCGATGCCGGCGCCGACGCCTCCATCCACGACTACCGCGGCCTCACCGCCCTGCACCTGGCTGGCCAGCAGGGCAACGAGGAAGCCTGGAAGCTGCTCGGCGGCCCCGAGCAGGAGGACTAGCCCCGGTTTAGTTAAAATCACTGCCTAGCGTAGCTCAAAAAACGTCCGTCATGCTGACGAAGGAAGCATGACGGACGTTTTTATTTAAAGCACAGACCCGGACTGCTGGTCCGCTGCCGCCTGGCAGGAGTTTGGAGGTATCCTCGGTTAACTGGACTGCCCTAAATCTGGCGCAGCAGCCCGCCGTCGGCGCGCACCGAGGCGCCGGTGGTAGCGGCGGCCAGCGGGCTTACTAGGTAGGCCGCGGTGCTGGCAATTTCATCCACCGTGATGAAACGCTGGAGCAGGGACGAGGGCCGCGCATCGCGGAAAAACTCGTGCTCGGCCTCTTCGCGGGTCTTGCCTTCGCCGGCCAGCTTCTTCAGAAATTCCTCCACGCCCTCCGAGGCCGTGGGGCCGGGCAGCAGTGAGTTTACCGTAACCTGCGTACCCTTGGTGAGCTCGGCCAGGCCGCGGGCCACGGCCAGCTGGGCGGTTTTGGTCATGCCGTAGTGTATCATCTCGCTCGGCGTCTGGATGGCCGACTCGCTCGAAATGAACAGGATGCGCCCCCAGCCCTGCTTCAGCAGCAGCGGGAAATACTGCCGCGCCAGCCGCACGCCGCTCAGCACGTTCACCTCAAAAAAGCGCAGCCACTCGGCGTCGCTGATTTCGACAAACGGCCGGGGCTCGAAGATGCCGATGTTGTTGATGAGAATGTCCACCGTGGGCACCTGCTTGAGTAGGTTTTCGACCTGGTCGGCCTTTTCAAAATCAACGGCCACGCCGCTGACCTGCGCGCCCGGCGTGCGGCCCAGAATGGCCTGTTTGGCCTCCGCAATGCGCGCGTCGGAGCGCCCGGTGAGGATAACGGCCGCGCCCTCGGCCGCCAGGCGCTGGGCGATGGCTAGCCCGATGCCGCCCGTGGAGCCCGTGATGAGGGCCGTTTTGGAAGTGAGTTGAAGGTCCATGAGGTTGGAAAAGGGAATGAGTACTTCGGCCCTAAACCCGCCAGGGCCGGCTTTTGATTTGAAAGCTGTGCCGTGGGGCGCTACCAACCTTTCGGCCGCGCGGCGGGTACACGCTGCCAGCCGGGCAGTTCCCGGCCGCCGCTTATGAAAGACTACGCCACCCATCTGCTCGACCAGCTACCCGGGAGCCTGACGGCCCTGCTCGTCATCGGCGGCAGCCTGGCGGCCGGCTGGCTGCTGAAGGTGGGAATTTTTTGGGCGCTACGGGCCTACGAGCGCCGCACCGCCTCCACGCTGGCTGGCTCGGTGCTGCGCAACCTGGGTACGCCGGCCGCCTTTTTTATCCCGGTGCTGCTGCTGGCGGTGCTGCTGCCGCTGGCCGCCCTGGAGCCCGGCCCGCTCGAAGCCGCCCGCCGGGTGGTGGGCATTGCCTCCATCGTCACATTTGCCTGGGTGCTGATGCAGGCCATGGACGTGCTCGAAGACTTGGTGCTGGCCCACTACCGCCTCGACCGCGACAACAACCTGGCCGTGCGCAAGCTGCTCACGCAGTTGCAGTTCGTGAAGAAAATCGGGGTGTCGCTCATCTTCTTCGTGGCGCTGGCCCTGGTGCTGATGAGCTTTGCCACGGTGCGCCGCATCGGGGCAGGCCTGCTCACGTCGGCGGGCATTGCCAGCGTGATTGTCGGCTTCGCGGCCCAGCGCTCGCTGAGTAACCTGCTGGCCGGCTTCCAGATAGCCTTCACCCAGCCCATCCGCATCGACGACGTGCTGGTGGTGGAGGGCGAGTGGGGCCGGGTCGAGGAAATTACCTTCACCAACGTCATCCTAAAGCTCTGGGACGAGCGCCGGCTGGTGCTGCCGCTCGATTATTTTATCGAAAAGCCCTTCCAGAACTGGACGCGCACCTCGTCGCAGCTGCTGGGCACGGTCTTTTTCTACGCCGACTACACGCTGCCCGTCGAAGACGTGCGCGCCGAGCTGGCCCGCATTGCGGCCGCCAGCCCGCGCTGGGATGGCCGCGTGGCCCTGCTCCACGTCACCGATGCCCAGGAGCGCACCATCCAGCTGCGCGCCCTGGTGAGCGCCGCCGATGCCTCCATCGCCTTCGAGCTGCGCTGCGAGGTGCGCGAAAAGCTGGTGGCCTACCTGCAAGCGCACCACCCCGCCAGCCTGCCCAAAACCCGCGCCGTAGTCGATGGCCCCGAGCCGCTGGTGCCGCAGCCGGCCCCCAGCACGCCGCCCTTGGTGGGGCTAGGCTAGCCACCGCGGCAGCGCGGCCGGTAGCGTCTGCACCAGCAAGATGCGCCCGCCCGCCGTGGCCGCGCCATACAGCCCCGCCACCGCCACGCACCCCAGAAAAAACGTGCCTACGCTGCGGTGCCACTGCGGGGTCGGTGATGAGCAGCGCCCCGCCCCGCCACCAGGAAGCCGTTGTACAAGCCTTGGTTGCCGGCTAGGGTCTTGGTCACCGGAAACAGCCCGGCCGGCAGCGAGGTAAACACCTTCGGCCCCCGCGCCACTCAGGCAAACATCTCCAGCCACACGATGTAGGCGTGAATAAGGGCCACCAGGCCAATGAGTAGCTGGCTGAGGAGGTGCATGGTAAGCGGTGATGAGAGTTTGACTGCCCAAAAGGAAAGGCGCGGGCCGCAAAAAGGCCCGCCGGGTAGGGCGGGCCTGGGGTTAGACGGGTGGCGTATCGGCTTCGGCTAGCTTGGCGGCTATGGAGTCGTACACTTTATTAGCTATCTGGTAGTTGATTTCGGGAATACGTGTAAGGTCGTACTGGGTCAAATAGGGGGAAATGAAAATATCCCACCCAAAATGTGAGTAAGAGTTTCTACCGCCAGCCACCAACTGGCCTAACTCCTTCGCTTACCGAAAAATCGGTGAAGCCAACATGAAAAGAATGACCAGCTTGGACATTGAGTGTACTGCCCGATTGTCGTAAAAGTTGCCATTCCTTCGTGAAAGCAACATTCATTAAGCCAATCTTTACCGTTTCTAAGGTGTTTTTAAGCGCAGTTTTGAAATCATTAAAGTCAGTATGCTTATTATTTGATAGTGGCTTGTCCCACTAGCTCTGTGGTGCGGGTAACAAAGGCCGGAGGTAAAAGGAATAACTTACTTCGACGAAAAATTTATCAATCGGAAAGGTCTGCTCATGCAGGCTGTCTAGCCAGCAGCACAGCAGCTTGTCGTAGAATGTTCTCTGTGTTTCGCTATTCCAGTCGAGCCGAAACTTTTGCAGCACCCGCTGCTCCTGCTCGGGCGCGAGGGGGCGCAGGGAATCCTGCTCCGCCTTAAGGCGGTCGAGTTCGGCGAAGAGGGGCATAAGGAGAGAATCATTTAGGCTATTGTTCTGCCAAATCAAAATGAAACAGACCCGCCCTACCCGGTGGGCCTGTTTCATTTTGATTTGGGGACAAGCTAACTTTTTACTTTAGCCTTTAAGTTAGCATACTTTGCTTTTAGCTTCTCCTTTGATAGGTTATCTGATTTCGTAACCCGCCGGATTTCAATATCTTCCGTCATATGGAATTGGACGATATTGCGAGTGATTTTTGTAATAGTTACTGTATTTGTGCGGGGGTTACTCGTTCGGCTCACACTCGTGGTAGCTGTCGTTTTGTTCAAGGAGGCCTTTTTAGCTGCTGGAGACTTTGGCGCAACTGGCTTTGCCACAACCACTGCCGCAGGCTTTTGCCGTACTACTGCTGTAGTTGCTGCTGGTTTTTTTGCGCTTGCTTTAGGTTTAGGAGTAGCTTTAGCTGCGCTCGATTTGGTGTTGGATGCAGGTTTTTTGGAAGTAGGCATAGCGGCGATAGTGTAAAAGTTGAACTTGAAACGGAAAAGATGCTTCAATCGGTTCAGGTAGACATTCCGAGCATCTCACTCGGATTATCAAGAGAACTTTCTACCAAGCGTGCTGGCCTTTCTTCGGTCGAGATTTCACTAAAGCTAGCGAATACATCGGCGTGCTGTTGCCTGAGTCGAAAGTAGGAAAGAGTTGGATTATTCGAATATACATCAAAAATCAGAGAGAGAGGTACGTACCGCTTAGAAATAATAAAGCGCTGATATGCCCGAAGGGTAGCCTGCTGGCGGTCTAAGCTGACCAGAATAAGGTGCACATCATACTCGTATTTCTTAAAGTAAAGCGCAAGCTTCCGAACAGACGTTGTGTTGTAGCCAATTTTAGGAACAACTATATTATACGATTCGCTAAAACAGTAGCCAGTCAAATTTTCTTCGTCTTCATCTTCATCATTTAGAACGATTACTGAGGACTCCTCGTGCAACACAGTAGCCGCAAATGCTCCTTGCGCAAATTCAGGAAATTTGCGTTTCGCATAGTCGCTGTCGATTACTACTGCCCCATTGGCATCGGCTACGCGACTGGCTATGCCTGATTTGCCCGACGCAGGCAAGCCGATAATCAGAAAAGCTTGCTTGCTGCGTTGAACGGGCGTCCGGGGCATGGCGCCCCCGCTACCTGGCCTAATTTCATCGTCATCATCTAACCTCTTTTCACGAATTAACTCTAGTAGGATTTGCTCACGCAGAGCCTCACGGTCTTTGTCTTCGCTGTATTGAGTCGAGCGATACTCTTTAAATTTTAGCGTAGGACGTTCTTCCATCGCTGCCAAATGAATCTCCGCCTGCATAATCTGGCTGGTAGCCTCCGCAATGTCGGCCGCGCGCCTTACGTTTAATATCCCCTCTACAAAGGGGCGGGCAAACAGATTATTTGTTAATGGACGAAGGTAAAGCCGACTCATGTACGTAATGCGCTGAGGATTATTAAGCCAAATGTAAAGTGTTTGATTTACTCTCCTATCTTCCAGAATCTCTAATGCGGCTGTGGCGACAATTATACCTGGCTCGTAGAGAAGCGGGGGACTCAACCAGCAATACAAGCCTAACCTGCCTAATCCCCATGCCGCTTCTTTAGCAGCCGCGGCACACTCCGCAGCAACAGCCACGCAATGGCCCCGCTCACCGCCACCAGCGGCACCACCGACGACCGGATGGGCCGGAAGCGGCTGCGGCCCTCGCGCAACTCGATGTAGCCCACCGGCGTGAGCGATACGCCCGCCCCGGCCCCCATGCCCGCACCCGCCGCCTCGGCTTCCTTGGTGCCGCCACCCCCGCCGCCCCCGAAGCCGTAGCGCGCCCGCGCCACCGGAATAACCGTGATGCCGTCGCGCTCGACGGGCGTGCCGTACACGGCCTGGGCCGTGGCGGTGGTGCTGAGCTGCTGGCCCAGGCGTTCGAGTAGGGTAGCGGCGGGGGTTTCGGCGGCGGAGGGGTTTTCCATAGGAGGCGAAGCGGAACGGGATTACAACTTACTCAAAATCTCCAGCGCGGCCTTGGCTATCACGGTGCCGGGGCCGTAGATGCCGGCCACGCCCGCGTCGTAGAGCTGCTGGTAGTCCTGGGGCGGGATAACGCCGCCGGCGATGACGAGGATGTCGGGGCGGCCTTCCTTTTGCAATTCGGCGATGAGCTGGGGCAGCAGCGTGTTGTGGCCAGCGGCGAGGCTGCTCACGCCCACCACGTGCACGTCGTTGTCGACGGCCTGGCGGGCTACCTCGGCGGGGGTCTGGAAGAGGGGCGCCAGGTCCACGTCGAAGCCCACGTCGGCGAAGGAAGTGGCGATGATTTTGGCGCCGCGGTCGTGGCCGTCCTGGCCCATTTTGGCCACGAGCATGCGGGGGCGGCGGCCCTCGCGGGCGGCGAAGTCCTCGGCGGCGCGGCGGGCCTGGGCGAAGTCGGCGTTCTCCGTCATGCCCTGCTGGTAAATGCCCTGCACGGTGCGGCTGGTGGCCTGGTGGCGGCCCCAGGCGGCTTCGAGCGCGTCGGAGATTTCGCCGAGGGTGGCGCGGGCGCGGGCGGCGGTTACGGCCAGGGCCAGCAAGTTTTGGGAGGTGTCGGTGGCGCCGGCCGTGAGGGCCGCCAGGGCCGCCTGCACCGCGTCGTTATCGCGCTCGGCGCGAATTTGCTTGAGCCGGGCTACCTGGCTTTCGCGCACCGCGTCGTTGTCGATTTGCAGTACTTCGAGCGGGGCTTCGCCCTCGGGGGCCAGGAATTTATTCACGCCCACGATGACTTCCTGGCCGGTGTCGATGCGCGACTGCTTGCGGGCGGCGGCTTCCTCGATGCGCAGCTTGGGCAGGCCGGTTTCGATAGCCGCGGCCATGCCGCCGAGGGCCTCGACTTCCTCCATAAGCGCCCAGGCCTGGTTGGCGAGGTCAGCGGTGAGGCTTTCCACGTAGTACGAGCCGCCCCAGGGGTCCACGACCTTGGTGATGTCGGTTTCGTGCTGGAGGTAGAGCTGGGTATTGCGGGCAATGCGAGCCGAGAAGTCGGTGGGCAGGGCCAGCGCCTCGTCTAGGGCGTTGGTGTGCAGGCTCTGGGTGCCGCCGAGCGCCGCGGCCAGGGCCTCCACGGTGGTGCGGGCCACGTTGTTGAAGGGGTCCTGGGCGGTGAGCGAGTAGCCCGACGTCTGGCAGTGCGTGCGTAGGGCCAGGCTCTTGTCGCTCTGCGGGTTGAATTGCTTGATGAGCTTGGCCCACAGCAGGCGGCCGGCGCGCAGCTTGGCAATTTCCAGGAAGTGATTCATGCCGATGCCCCAGAAAAAGGAGAGGCGCGGGGCAAAGTCATCGATTTTGAGCCCCGCCGCCAGCCCGGCGCGCACGTACTGCAAGCCGTCGGCCAGGGTGTAGGCCAGCTCCAGCTCGGCGGTGGCGCCGGCCTCGTGCATGTGGTAGCCCGAGATGCTGATGCTGTTGAACTTGGGCATGTGCTGCGCCGTGTAGGCGAAAATGTCGGCAATCAGCCGCATGCTCGGCGCGGGCGGGTAGATGTAGGTGTTGCGCACCATAAACTCCTTCAGAATATCATTCTGAATAGTACCCGTCAGCGTTGAGGGCGGCACGCCCTGCTCCTCGGCCGCCACGATGAAGAAGGCCAGTACCGGCAGCACGGCCCCGTTCATGGTCATGGATACCGACATCTCGCCCAGCGGAATCTGGTCGAAGAGGATTTTCATGTCCTCCACCGAGTCGATGGCCACGCCGGCCTTGCCCACGTCGCCCACCACGCGGGGGTGGTCCGAGTCGTAGCCCCGGTGGGTAGCCAGGTCGAAGGCCACGCTCAGGCCCTTCTGCCCGCCAGCCAGGTTGCGGCGGTAAAAGGCGTTCGACTCCTCGGCCGTGCTGAAGCCCGCGTACTGGCGCACGGTCCAGGGCGAGCGCACGTACATGCTGGCGTAGGGCCCGCGCAGGTAGGGCGCGATGCCCGCCCCGAAGCCCAGGTGCGGCAGGTGCGCGGCATCGGCGGCGGTGTATACGGCCGGGCCGGCGCTGGGGTAGTCGGCGGGCTTGGCCGGGGCCGGCAGGCTAGCGGCGTCGTAGGCGATAGTGGAAAAGTCGGGGCGCATGAGGGCGTTATTTTTTGCTGGTCAAATTCCAGCGCTGCTCTAAAATTTCTTTTGCCCAGGGCAATAGCCTGGTTTGAGACCAGCCTTCGTAAACTAGGTCAGTATTGTACAGGCATTCTGATAACTGCTGCTTGGTAGCAAACGCTTTGAACTGCTCATAATCGCGACAAAGATTAACGCTTTTGTGCATTACATCGCAGATTCCATACTTACTATGGGAAGCATCATGGAAGGTGATAAAGCCGCACTGATAGTTGATAGAGTCGGGATTAAAAGAGGCGGTAAATGCTGGGTCTTGAAAGCTCCATCGACTATCGCCAATTCGTTGCGGACTGCTGATATCGGCCGTTATTAGCTGATAAGGCTCAACGACCGGGATGCGCCAAACGTCGGATTCCAAGTCATCTTCAACGTAGAATCGTAGCTTCTCCGGCTTGCGTTGCATATACAGGTAGCCGAAGGCCAGCGCCACCGGCAGCGCCAAAATCACCGCGACCATCTTGCCAGCTGCTTTCATAAGCCCAGTAGCAATTACCGCCCTTGCAGCCTGGCCAGCACCTCCTCCGTGCGGTGCCCTTCCACCACAAACTCCTTGAACCCAAATACTCGCACGGCCTCCAGCAGGGTAGCCAGGTCGGAGGTCACGAGGGAAGGAATATCGAAGGTGTGGCCGGCGGGCACCTGCTGCACCACCCGCGCCAGGTGGTCGAACTGCGCGGGCGAGGCATACATGAGGGTAGCTTCCTCGGGTTTGGAAAACAGGACCGAGTACGAATCGGGCGCAATGTCGGAGGGCATCGGCGCGTCGGTGCGCTCGCTGGGGTGCAGCAGGTGCCAGAAGGCATCGGCAATGTCCTCGTTGACGCGGGCGTTGCCGAGCAGCACCAGCGTGGCCTGCTTGTCTTGGTTGGCGCGGCGCTCGAAGTGCAGGGCGGTGGCCAGGCGCAGCACCTCGCTGGGGTAGGTGGCGCGGGTGGTGTCGAAGTCGCGCGAGCGCAGCAGCTGCTTGGGCTGGTAGTCAAACTTCTCCCTGGGGTTCTGGAAGCGGTTGGTGCCCACCACCACGTCCTGGCCGGTGGCAATGCGCTTGAACTTGTCGAGCCCGGCCTGGCTCACGGCCTCCAGGGCGCGGGCGCGGGCGTGCACCATGCCGCCCTGCGCTTCGAGGGCCTGAAACTCGGCCCAGGCGGCGCGGGCCAGCTCATCGGTGAGGGTTTCGAGAAAGTAGGAGCCGGCGGCGGGGTCGGCCACCCAGTCGAGGTGGGCCTCGTCTTTAAGAATGACCGGCAGGTTGCGGGCCAGCCGGGCGCTGAACTCGTTGGGGGCCTGGTATAAACAATCAAACGCCGCCACCTGCACCGAGTCGGCCCCGCCGAGCACGGCGCTCATGGCCTCGGTGGTGTGGCGCAGCAGGTTGGTGTGGGGGTCGAGGGTGGTCTGCGTCCAGGTCGAGGTGGTGGCGTGAATGGGCAGCGTGGCCGCCAGCTGCGTCGGCAAGCCGTAGGCGTGCAGCAGCGTGGCCCACAGCCGGCGCGCGGCCCGTAGCCGGGCTATTTCGGGGAAGTAACTAGGCGAGATGGCGAAATCGAGGTGTAGGGCCCGCGCCACGTCGGCCACGGTGAGGCCGCTGGCCTCGTCGGGCAGCTCGGCCAGCATGGCCGCGGCGGTGCTCAGGCTAAAGGCCAGCTGCTGGGTCAGCGTAGCGCCTCGGTTGCCAAAGTACGTCCCGTTCACGGCCAGCGCCGAAAACGCGGGCCACTCGCGGGCCAGCATCAGGCAGCGCCGCAGCGTGGCCCGGAAGGGCAGCAGCTCGGCCCCCTCGGGCACCATGGTAGGCGCAAAGCGCAGGAAGCCTTGCAGTGGCTGGCCGCTAGCGGCGGTGCGCAGGCGCTCAAGCAGCTGCTCGGGGCCTTGCAGCACGGTGTAGCCTACCCAGGTAGTAGCCAGCGGTAGGCGCTCGGCCAGCTCGGCCACGGCAAAGGCCGCGGCATCATTCGAAAAAACGAAGTGCAAGCCCTCGGCGCCGCGGGCCAGGGCATCGGCGCCCTGCTCTATTTGCAGGCGGCCGTCGGTGCCAGCGGGCACGGCCAGGGCCACCACGTTGCGGCAGGGCGCGGGGCGCGGGGGTAGTGGGGCGGGCGGGCCACCCAGCGCCGCCAGGGCCTCGCGGTGGTAGAAGGGCTCGGCTACCAGGCCGTCGGGCAGCGTCCAGCGCAGGCTGGCGGGGTCGGCGCCCTTCGCCTCACGGGCCAGCTGGGCCTGCCACTGCGCGGTGCTGACGGGCCCAAACTCGGGAAACGAAACGGGTGGGGTGGGAGCGGAAGAGGAATCAGTCATAAACAATTAGCCGCGGGCCGCGCGGCAAAGCCAGCCGACAGGCCCCGCAAGATACCGCCCCGGCCGGCATGCGGCAGGGCAGTTAGCCAGCGCGGCGGGTGGCGGCGCGGCGGGTGGCGGCGTACTTTTGTAGCTTATTCGGGGCGGCGGCGCTTTCCGTTGCCTTTCTCTTTCCTTCGTCTGCGAATCTGATGCGTTTGAACCGTTCGGTACTGGCTAGCCTACTCACGCTGGCCCTCGCCACCGCCTGCCAGCGCGGCCCCCTGCAAGCCACGGCCCACCTGCCGGCCGCCACCAGCCAGCCCGTGGGCGCGGCCATCGTGCCCGATGCCGGCGCGGCGGCCTACATCAAGCCCTTCCACGAGCAGGTCGAGCAGCAGATGCAGGTGGTTATCGGCCAGGCCCCGGTGGCGCTGGGCAAGAATGCTGGCGAAAACCCCATCGTCAATTTCGTGGCCGACTTGCAGCGCACCGCCGCCAGCCGGGCCTTCAAGGGCGAACCCATCGAACTAGGCGTGATGACCAACGGCGGCATGCGTAACTCGCTGCCCGCCGGCCCCATCACCGTCGGCAATGCCTTCGAGCTCATGCCCTTCGAAAATGAGTTGGTGGTGCTCGACGCCCCCGGCCCGGTGGTGCAGCAGCTCTTCGACTATTCGGCGCCCATCGGCATGGCCGTGTCGGGTGCCACCTACGCCGTGGGCCCCGACAAAAAGCCCCAGCAGATTCTCATCGGCGGCCAGCCCTTCGACCCCGCCAAAACCTACCGCATCGCCCTTTCCGACTACCTGGCTGGCGGCGGCGACCACATGGAATTCCTAAAAGCCGCCAAGCTGCGCCACACCGGCCTGCTGCTGCGCACCGTCATCATCGACCATATCAAGGCGCTCACCGCCGCCGGCCAGCCGGTCACGGCTAGGGTCGAAGGGCGGGTGAAGGCGTTGTAAGTGATAGTCTAAAACATCTGTCATGCTCATCTGGCGTCCCGAAGGAGGCATCTTGCTAGGTGCACCTTGCTTTTCAACGAAGCGAGCGAGATGCTTCCTTCGGGATGCCAGATGAGCATGACAGACGTATTTTTAGGGTAGTTAAAATCAAGAATTATGCAGCGTCGCGACTTTCTCCAAAAATCCCTTATCGGTACCGCCGGCCTGAGCCTGCTCGGCCCCAGCCTCGTGGCCAACGCCGCCGGCAGCTCGTCGCGGCTCGTTATTCTGCACACCAACGACATGCACTCGCGCATCGAGCCCTTCCCCGACAATGCCCCGCAGTGGGCCGGGCTAGGGGGCATGGCGCGCCGCGAGGCCCTCATCGACAACATCCGCAAGCAGGAGCCCAACGTGCTGCTGCTCGACTCGGGCGACATCTGGCAGGGCACGCCGTACTTCAATTTCTTCCTCGGCGAGATTGAGTACAAGCTCATGAGCCGCATGAAATACGACGCCAGCACCTTCGGCAACCACGATTTTGACAACGGCCTCGAAGGCTTGCAAAAACAATTGCCCAACGCCGGCTTCCCGTTTCTCATCGCCAACTACGACTTTTCGGGCACGCCCGTAGCCGGCAAATTCGCCCCCTACAAAGTTTTTGAGAAAGGCGGCGCCCGCATCGGCGTGTTCGGCCTCGGCATCGAACTGAAGGGCTTGGTGGCCGACAAAAACTTCGGCACCACCCAGTATCTCGACCCCGTGACCGTGGCTAAGGCCCAGGTGCAGCAGCTGCGCGAGCGCGAGCATTGCGATATGGTTATCTGCCTCTCGCACCTCGGTTATAAATATGAGAGCGAGAAGCTTGACGACCGCAAGCTGGCCGCCCAGGTCGGCGGCATCGACCTCATCCTGGGCGGCCACACCCACACCTTCATGCCTGCGCCGGAGCCCATTACCGGGCCGGCTGGCCACGTCACGCTCATCAACCAGGTGGGCTGGTCGGGCATCAACCTGGGCCGCATCGACTACGACCTGCGGCGCGGGGCCCAGCCGGTGCGCGCCACCGGCGCGCTGGTGCTGCCCGTGGGCGCTACCTGCTAGCTAGCCCACATAAGCAAGCATTTGGCGGTTTTTTTGTGCGCTCATTTATGCGCAAATTTGTCCCCCCCAAGTCGGGCCGGTTTAGCGCAGGCCCAACTTGGAGGGCTTTTTTTTCGTTGCGGGCCCTTCGCCCACGCTCGTTTTTCTCCACCTTCATGTCGCAGGATTTCCGCACCGTTTGGGCCAGTTGCCTGCGCGTCATCCGCGCCGAGGTGGGGGAGCAGAGCTTTCGCACCTGGTTCGAGCCCATCGCGCCGGTCGAGCTGCACGGCAAGGTGCTCACCATTCAGGTGCCGAGCGTGTACTTCTACGAGTTTCTCGAAGAGCACTACGTGGAGGAGCTCAAGCGCGCCATCTACCAGGAGCTGGGCCCCGAAGGCCGCCTCGAATACAGCGTAGTCGTGGACCAGGGCAACGCCCAGGCGCCGCCCAAGGCCATGCACCTGCCGCCCACCCGCAAGGCTGCCCCCAACAACGCCGCCCCGCCCGAGCGGCCGCAGTACGGCACCGCCCCTGGCGGCACGCAGCCCAGCCGGCCCACGCCAGCTGCCCGGCACCTGGTGCCCGGCGGCAACACTGCCACGGCCGCCCAGGCAGCCGCCACCACCCTGCGCAACCCCTTCGACGCGGCCAAAACGATGGACCGCAACATCGTGCCCTCGCAGCTCAACACCACGTATACCTTCGACAACTACGTGGAGGGCGACTGCAACCGGCTGGCCCGCTCGGCCGGCCTCGCGGTGGCCAACAAGCCCGGTACCACCGCCTTCAACCCGCTGATGGTGTACGGCGGCGTGGGCCTCGGCAAAACGCACCTCGTGCAGGCCATCGGCAACCACATCAAGGCCACGAACATGGAGAAATTCGTGCTTTACGTGTCGGCCGAGAAGTTCACCAACCAGTTTATCGAAAGCCTGCAACGCAACGCCGTGCAGGACTTCGCCAACTTCTACCTGCTCGTCGACGTGCTCATTCTCGACGACGTGCAGTTTCTGGCCAATAAGGGCAAGACCCAGGAGATGTTCTTCCACATCTTCAACCACTTGCACCAGGGCGGCCGCCAGATTGTGATGACCAGCGACCGCCCCCCGCGTGAGCTGCAAGGCCTCGAAGACCGCCTGCTCTCACGCTTTAAGTGGGGCCTCACTGCCGACGTGCAAAGCCCCGACTTTGAGACGCGCATCGCCATCATCCAGAACAAGGCGCAGCAGGACGGCATGGAAATTACGCCGCAGGTGGTAGAATACCTGGCCCACTCGGTGCCCACCAACGTGCGCGAGCTCGAAGGCGTGCTCACCACCCTGCTGGCCCAGAGCGTATTAACGCGCCGCGACATCGACCTCGAAATGGCCAAAGGTGCCCTGCGCCATATCATCGAGGAGGTCGAAGCCGAAGTCAACGTGGACTTCATCCAAAAAACGGTGGCCGATTATTTCGGCGTACCAGTAGCGTTGCTGAAGGAAAAAACCCGTAAGAAAGAAGTAGTTACGGCCCGCCAGGTGGCCATGTACTTCACTAAGGAGCACACCAACCACTCGCTCAAAACCATTGGCTACCACTTCGGCGGCCGCGACCACGCCACGGTCATCCACTCAGTCCAAACGGTGTCGGACTTGATAGATTCCGACAAGAAATTCAAGGACCAGATAGTCGAACTACGCAAGAAATTCGTGCAGAAGTAGCGCGAAACTAGAGCCAATTAAAACGTCATGCAGCGCGTAGCGAAGCATGACGTTTTAATTAGTGCCTACCCTAAGGTCGTGCCTACAAAATCTCCTTCGGGTAGCAGATGTAATACTTCTGCACCTTCTGGCTCAAGGCCCGAATATTGGGTAAATCCGACGCCTCCACCACGTTCACCACCTTGCCGAGCTTGGTGAGAATGTTGATGGTTTCGTGGCTGGCCGGGTCGTAGGCGGTGTTGCTGAGGCGGCCGGTTATCATGAGCTGGCTGGCCTGCTCGGCGGGTAGGCCGAAGTGCTCGGCAATCAACTCCACGATGCCGAGCTGAAACTCTTCGTCGTAGGGCTCGGGGCTGATGACGATTTTGAAGAGCTGCCGGTTGAGCAGGCTTTGGGCCAGGAAGCTCAGCACCTTGTCCTCGTGGCTGGTCCACTGCTTGATGGCCGCCCAGATGTCGATATCATCAAGCTGGGTGAAATGGTTGAGAATGTGCACGTCTTGCTCAAACTCGGCCAGGGTCACGGCGCGGCCCAGGAAGTAGGTAAGGCAGCTGCTGCCGGGCACCGGTACCCCGGCGCGGGCCAGGTCGCGGGCGCGCTGCATGACGCGAATAACCATTTGCTCGGCGCTCGTAACGGTCTTGTGCAGATACACTTGCCAGTACATCAGGCGGCGGCTCACCAGGAAATTCTCGACCGAGTACACGGCTTTTTCTTCCAGCACCAGGCGCTCGTCCACCACTTGCAGCATCTTGATGAGGCGGTCGGCGCCGGGCCGGCCCTCCTGCACGCCAGTGTAGAACGAGTCGCGGTTGAGGTAGTCGAGCCGGTCCATATCCAACTGCGAGCTAACCAATTGGTGAAAAAAGTCGCGCCCGTAGCTGCCCTTGAACATCTCCATGGCTAGGGTCAGCTTGCCGGGAAACTGCTCGTTGAGCCGCTCCATCAGAAACAGTGACAGCTGCTCGTGCGGCACATCCTGGAAAATGCTGGTTTCCAGCGCGTGCGAGAGCGGGCCGTGGCCGATGTCGTGCAGCAAGATGGCAATCTGGGCGGCCTCGCCCTCGGCGGCCGAAATCTTTACGCCCTTGTCCTTGAGCGTGCGCAGCGCCAGTTGCATGAGGTGCATGGCCCCCAGCGCGTGGTGAAAGCGCGTGTGCAACGCGCCAGGGTACACGAAGTTAGTGAGCCCCAACTGCTGAATGCGCCGCAGCCGCTGGAAATACGGATGCTCGATGAGGTCGAACAGCAACTCGGTGGGAACGGTGACGAACCCGTAGACCGGGTCGTTGAAAATCTTCTTTTTATTCATCGCAAGCGGGGCGCGGCCCCGGTGGGTGGGCTGGGGGTGCCGGCCGGTAGTTACGGCCGGTTGGCCGACTAAGCTGCGCGTTGGAAGAACCCAAACCCTTGTTTTGCGGTAAAGCTACGGACGGCCTGCCCACGCCCCGGCATACTAGGGGCGGCGCGGCCGCCGTTAGAACCGCTACCGCTACCCCTAATTCCCCGCCGCGCTAGGCTTGCCTTGGCGCCCCTGCTTATGCAACGATACTCCATTCTCTGGGCCGACGACGAAATTGACCTCCTCAAGCCGCACATCCTGTTTCTCAAGGAGAAAGGCTACGACGTGACGCCCGTAAACTCGGGCGCCGACGCGCTTGAAGAGGTGCAGGAGCACACCTACGACCTGGTGTTTCTGGACGAGAACATGCCCGGCCTCACCGGCCTCGAAACCCTCACCGAAATCAAGGTGGTACGCCCCACGGTGCCCGTGGTAATGATTACCAAGAGCGAGGAGGAGCACATTATGGAGGGCGCTATCGGTGCCAAGATTGCCGACTACCTCATCAAGCCCGTCAACCCGAACCAGATTCTGCTGTCGGTGAAAAAGGTGCTCGACAACAAGCGCTTGGTAACGGAAGCCACCAACTCGGGCTACCAGCGCGATTTCCGCCAGCTCGGCATGCAGCTTTCCGACCGCCTCTCGCCCTCGGAGTGGGTGGACGTGTATAAGAAGCTTACCTACTGGGAATTGGAAATTAATGAGACCGAAGGCAAGAGCATGGCCGAGGTCTTCAACATGCAGAAGGACGAGGCCAACACCTACTTCGGCCGCTTCATTATTGAGAACTACGAGGACTGGGTGAACGGCCGCGATAAGGACGCGCCGCTCATGTCGCACCAGCTGTTCAAGGAAAAAGTATTCCCGCTGATGAAGCAAACGGGTGATACGCCGGTGTACTTCGTACTCATCGACAACCTGCGCTACGACCAGTGGAAATTGCTCGAACCCACCATTGCCGAGCTGTTTACGGTGGATAGTGAGGAGCTGTATTACAGCATTCTGCCCACTACCACGGCCTACGCCCGCAACGCCATTTTTGCGGGCATGATGCCCGGCGATATCCAGAAGAAATACCCCAACCTGTGGGTGTGGGACGAGGACGAGGAAGGCAAGAACCTGCACGAGGCTGAGTTCATGGAAATCAACTTCCAGCGCAACAACCAGAAGGCCAAGCACAGCTACCACAAGATAACCAACTTGCAGGCGGGTAAGGACTTGCTGGGCAAGATGAGCAACCTGCACAACAACTACAAGCTCAACGTCATCGTCTACAACTTTGTGGACATGCTCTCGCACGCCCGCACCGACATGGCGATGATACGCGAGCTAGCCGCCGACGAAAGTGCCTACCGCAGCCTCACCCGCTCGTGGTTTCTGCACTCGCCGCTCTACGAGATGCTGCAAACCATCGCGGAGAAAAAGGGCAAGCTCATCATCACCACCGACCACGGCACAATTCGCGTGAAGCGCCCGTATAAGATTGTGGGTGACCGCAATACGAACACTAACCTGCGCTACAAGCACGGCCGTAACCTGGGTTTTGATGAGAGCCGCGACATTTACGTGGTGCGCAAGCCGGAGAGCATTTTCCTGCCCCGCGAAAACGTGAGCACGGCCTACGTCTTCACGCTCGGCGATTATTTCTTCGCCTACCCCAACAACTACAACTACTACGTGAACTACTACAAGGACACGTTCCAGCACGGCGGGGTTTCGCTGGAAGAGTGCATTATTCCCTACATTACGCTGACGGCCAAAGGGTAACCTTCACCACTTAGCAGAGGTAAAAAGTCATGCCGGGCACAGCGCCCAGCATGACTTTTTTGCGTAAGTCGCCATCCTGACCCACCCCATGCCGACCCATTACTATCCCCACGACGTGGCCGTGGCCCTGCACCAGCGCTGGCCCACCGAGGCCGCGCCCCCGCCCGACCCAGCGGTGCTCACCGAACTGATTTCGGCGCTCTACCAGGCCAGCCTGCTCTTCGAGGAAGGCCACGCCGTGGAGTGCCACGTGGTGTGGGCCACCCTGGCCCAGCTGGAGGCACAACCCGTGAAACTGCTTGATTTTCACCTCCTGCGCTTTGCCGAGCCGCGCGCCTGGAACGAGCAGGAACTGCGCCGCCTGAGCCCCGCCGTGCAGTACCCCAGCAGCCTGCTGGCCGTGGAGCAGGCCCCGGGCGGGCAGCTCCAGATTTGGGGCATGCTGTTCAGCGAGCACAAGTGGGACCAGGTGCTCGACAGCCCCGGCCAGGAGCCCCTGGCGCCGCCCCAGGCGCTGCTCATTCAGGTGAGCCGACCGGGTAACCTAGTGTTTTACTACGGCGCGCGCCGCCTACTCACGTTGCAGCGCGGGCGCATCGATGGGCACGGATTTTTGCAGTTTCCGATGGCCTGGGGCGCGGGCCGGTTTATCGAAAACCACCTGCTGGCCGGTGGCTTGCTTGGCGAGGCTCCGCTAGCCCCCACTCACGACAAATTGATGCTGCAGCTTGTGCTGTATATGCAGCGGCGGGCCCTCACGCGCATGCGTGCCAATGGCCACGGCGGCCTAGTGGTGCTAGTGCCCACCGCCCGCGTAGCGGCCCTCACCACGCCCGGCGGCGTGCTGCGCCCCAAGTACCGGCTGCTGCCCGCGGGTGCCGGGCCCCGCTACTCGGCCGTCGTACAGGCCCTGGTGCAGCGCCTACTGGCGCTGGGCGAGGTGAGCTGGGAGGACTTACAAGACTCGCACGACGAGCAGCTGCGTGCCCTTACCGCCCAAATAGACCACTTTGCCGACTGTCTTGCCGGCATGACGGCCGTGGATGGCGCCTTGGTGCTCACGCAGCAAATTGATATTGTGGGCTTTGGAGTTGAGATTCAGGCTACTCAGGTACCGCTCAACGCCGTATACCAAGCCCTCGACGTGGAGGGCCTCACCCTGCAAGCCGTGCCCGCCGACCACGGCGGCACCCGCCACCGGGCTGCCTACCGCCTCTGCCTGGCCGCGCCCGATTGCCTGGCCATCGTTGTTTCGCAGGATGGCAACGTGCAGTTCGTGCACAACCAGGACGGCAAGGTCGTTTTCTGGGACCAGCTGGCGTTCTAACACGCGCGCTTAGGTTTTCTGCTTCTTTTTCTTAGCCGCCGGAAACAGTACGTTGTTCAAAATTAAGCGGTAGCCGGGCGAGTTAGGGTGCAAAGACAAATCGGTAGGTTCTTCGCCCACGAGGTGCTGGTAGTCCTCGGGGTCGTGGCCGCCGTAGAAAGTCCAGGTGCCCTTGCCGAGGGTGCCGTGCATGTAGCGCACTTCGCCGTCCTGCTTGGTTTCGCCCATCACAATCACGTCGGGCTTGATGAGACTTTTGCGGAAGGCCGTGGTCTGGCCCATGAAGCCGTGGATGGTTTTTTCGTGGTTCTGGGTCAGCATGGTCGGCACCGGGTCGTACTTGGCCGAAAAGGTAAAGAGCTGAAAATAATCGTTTTGTTCATAAAGTCCGCGCTCGCCGGGCTGCATGTCGATGTTGGAGTACTCGTACACCATTGGGTTCTGGTAGAGCTGGAAATTCTGGAAGGCCAGCGTGCGGTTGAAGTTGAGCTTGCTCTGCGCGGCGGGGTCGGCGGGGTCGCCGTCGTACATGCTTTCCACCATATCGACCCCCAGCCCGGCCAGGGCGATGTCGTAGCTGTCGGTGGCCGAGCACATGGCAAACATGAAGCCCCCGCCCGCAATAAACTCCTGCATCTTCACGGCCTCGGCGGCCTTCATCTCGCTCACTTTCTTGAAGTTGTTGCGCTTGGCGGCGGCTTCGGCCTCGCGCTGCTGCTGCTGGTACCAGGGCGCGTAGCGGTAGGCCGAGTAAAACTTGCCGTACTGACCCGTGAAGTCTTCGTGGTGCAGGTGCAGCCAGTCGTACTTGGGCAGCACGCCCGAGAGCACCTCGTCGTCGTAAATCTTGTCGTAGGGAATTTCGGCGTAGGTGAGCACCATCGTCACGGCATCGTCCCAGGGCTGCTTGCCCTTGGGCGTGTACACCGCTATTTTGGGTACTTTCTCCAACTTCATCACGTCCATGTTGGCGCTGGGGTCGGCTATCTGCTGCAAGATGCCGGTGTACTGCGCCTCCGAAATAACCTGGAAGGTGATGCCACGCACGCTCAACTCGTTTTCCAGCGCCGGCTGGTCCTCGCAGGCAAACGAGCCGCCCTTGTAGTTGAGCAGCCAGTCAACTTCAATCTGCTTGCTCAGCGCCCAGTAGCACAGGCCATAAGCCTTTAGGCACTCCTTCTGGGTATTATCCATCGGGATGAAAATGTGGTTGGCGCTGGCCCCAAGGGCCGGGGCTAGCAACGCCGCTAGCAGGGCAAGACGCTTCAGCAACATACTTTTGGGGCTAAGGGGGCTAGCCGGCCAAACGAGCCGGCCGCAACCGTAGTTCAAGGTACCACCGCTAGGCCACACCTTGCGTCAGGCAGAACCAACAAACCTTGGCTAATCGCCGCCGCTCCACACCGTGCCTAGCCAGCTTGCGCAGCAAGCGTATCTGCAAACCGAAGGACAGCGAAGCTAAATCCGTTAAATCCGTTAAATCTGCGATGAGTTTTCTAGAAAATATCCGCGAGGCGCTGCGCTCCATCTCCGGCAACCTACTGCGCACCATCCTCACCGCCCTCATCGTGAGCATCGGGCTGATGGCGCTCGTGGGCATCCTCACGGCCATCGACGCCATGCGCAGCTCGCTGGGCGACACCTTCGCCAGCCTTGGGGCCAATGCCTTCGAAATCAAGGCCAAGGGCTATAATAACCGCTTCCGGCGCGGGGGTGTGCAGGGCAAGCAGTACCCGGCGCTGAGCTACCTACAAGCCACGCTCTATAAAAAGGAGCTGACCCGCCGCGAGCCGGGCACGGTGGTGGGCGTGTCGGCCTTTATCAGCGGGGCCACCGAAATCAAGGCCGGCGGCGAAAAAACCAACCCCAACATGCAAGTGGTGGCCGGCGACGAAAACTACCTGCGCATCCAGAGCTACGCCCTCACCCAGGGCCGCACGTTTTCGCCGGCCGAGCTCAACACCGGGGCCAACGTGACCATCATCGGCCAGGAAATGAAGGATAAATTATTCCCGCAGGCCAGCCCGGTGGGCAAATACATTTATGCCCTGGGCAAGCGCTTCCAGGTAGTGGGGGTGCTCGAAAAAAGCGGCAGCGGCATGGGCGGCGGCGGCGGGGCCGACCGCCTGCTGCTGGTACCCCTCGAAACCGGCAACCAACTGCCCCGCAACGGTGCCCTGACCTACGACGTGAAAACGGCCACGCCCACCGCCGCCTCGCTCGGCTTTCTGCAAAGCCAGGCCACCGGCGTGATGCGCGCCGTGCGCCACGACCGCCTCGGCCAGGAAGACTCGTTCGATATCGAAAGCCCCGAGTCGCTGACCGGCACGCTCGACTCGCTCACCGGCAAAATGCAGATTGCCGGCGGCATCATCGCCTTCCTGGCCCTGCTCGGGGCCAGCATCGCGCTCATGAACATCATGCTGGTGTCAGTAACCGAGCGCACCCGCGAAATTGGGATTCGCAAGGCGCTGGGGGCTACCGCACGGCAGGTGCGGCTCCAGTTTCTGCTCGAAGCCATTGTGATTTGCGTACTCGGCGGCACGTTTGGCATCCTGCTTGGCGTGGGCGCCGGCAATGGCGTGGCCGTGCTGGCGGGCAGTAAGTCGTTTTTCGTGCCCTGGGGCTGGGTAGGGGTGGGGCTCACCATCTGCATCTCGGTGGGCCTGCTGGCCGGCTCGTACCCGGCCGGCAAGGCTGCCGCGCTCGACCCCATCGACAGCCTGCGCTATGAGTAAGAACTACCGGTTTGGCTATTTTAGCTGGTGCTTGCTGGGTTTGGGGCTGTTGGTGCAGCCACTGGGAGCCTTGGCGCAACAGGGGGCTGCGCTAGTGTACCCGGCGCCGGCGCGCGGCGAGGGCATGCGCTTTCAGGTGCCCCAGGTGCGGCTGGCGAATACAGTTGCCGCCCGGCGCATCAACCGGCTGCTGCTGCGCGTGGCTTTGGACAATTGGGACGGAGTAGATTCTACTGCTAGCCCCCAACGGCAGCTCTACCAAGCGGCACGGGCATGTTGCTACGACCCCGAAACGCGGCAGTGGGCGGCGGCCGGCAGCGGCCTCACGGGTAGCGAATACACGGTGCTGCTCAACCAGGGAGGGCTACTTTCACTAAGCCTGACACAGCAATACACCGGGGCCCACCACGTGTATAGTACCGAGTGCTTCACCTTCGACCTGCGTACCGGCCGCCGGCTGGTACTACGTGACGTGGTGGCCGACACGCCCGAGCAGCTGACGCGCCGGCTACGGGGGGCTGCTCGCCGTCGCTTTCAGGATATAATGGAGCAGGCTACCGCCGCGCTGCAAAAGGGCCAAGTCGATTCGGCGGAGGTAGCGTACGCTGCGGAGCGCCTGGGCTGGAACTTCGCCACCCAGCGCATAAACTTCGATGGCGATGCCTCGCTGCCAGCCGGTGCCGAGCAGTCCACTGTCGACCTGCCTAGCCCAGGATTGTACGGGGAAAATTTCGCCCTCACCTCCAAGGCACTGCTATTGTTCTACAGCCCGGAGTTTCACCGGCTGCATCAGGACCACGCCCCGGACGACACGTATCGATTTGCTTACCACACGTTACACGTGCAGCCCATCCTGGCGTGGACGCAGCAGCCCGCGCCTAAAAAGCAAGGCGTTAAGCACGCCAAGTAGTCCCTGTTCTTTACATTTGCGTAAATTTCCATTTGTGCAAATGCCCGTATCTACCTCCATCGGCCAGCGATTTACCCAATTGATACAACATTTGGGGCTAAGCAAAAATGCCTTTGCGCAATCATTGGATAAGACCGCGACAGTTATTCAACACCTGGTAGATGAGCGCAATAAGCCCGGGTATGACCTTTTGTGTAAGGTATTTGAAGTGTACCCAAATGTATCAAAAGACTGGCTGATGGAAGGCGCCGGCCCCATGCTGAAAATGGATGTTACGGCCGAGGTAGCCGCGACCCTAGCGCTGGCTGCCGCGCCCGTTCAACTGCCGATTGCCGACCTGGTCGCAACGCCCGCACCACCGGCCGAAGTCGCGCCGCCGTTAGTCCCAGCCCCGGTAGCGCTGCCCGAAGCCGCTCCGGCGGTGGCCCCGGCCCCAGTTCCCGTGGCGGCCCCGCCGCTAGCCCAGCCAGCAGCTAGCCCGCCCGCGCTGCCCCTAGCGGCGCCGGCCCCCGACCCGGCCTACCTCACCGCGGCCCTGCATACGCAGTATCTCCAGCACCAGCTAGCCCTGGCCGAGCAGCGCAACCAACACCTGCTAGAGCAGCAGGCCCTGATGCAGCAGCTTGTGGCCTTGCTGCAATGCCGCTAAAATAGGTGCGCGAAAAACGCAACTGTACAGTACCTTTAATAGCCTGTACCTAGCGCAGCCGGATGGTGTAAGTAATGGCTAAGGGCCCTTCTACGCCCCGTTGCTCGCTTGTGGTATCAGTAATAAAGGCACTAATAGAACCCGCTGTAATGCGCCTGGTACTACCGGTGACGCTTTTTACTATAGTGTATCTCCTTCAAAGGGAATAACCGAAAAATAAGCAGATTCGCCCCCAATGCGCATGGTTTGGCCAGGCATGAGCGTACAAGCTTCCCGCAGGCTATACTTGTCGGCTTTTGCTGTGTAAGACGATATAGGGTCGCGGGGAAAGACTTGTTTAGGAGGAGCCCCGCGCTCATTACTGACTAGTTCTAGCGATACAGGATTGGTGGTAGCATTCTGAATATCAGTATGGTAAAGCGACCAGCACGCCGTAGTCAGTAGCGGCAGCAAACAAATAATTGCCAGTGTTTGACAGCGGCGATAGGTAAGCACAGTAAAGTTAAATTAATATGCCTAACTCCTCGGCCTCCATCAGCCCCAGCGCATTTACTTGGGTGAGGCGCAGCGGGCGGATTTCGCCCACTAGCAGCGGGTCGTACTTGGCCGCCACGCGGATGTAGTTGGGCGTGTAGCCTTCTACGCGGCCATCGGTGATGTCGTCTTCAAATAGCACCTCGGTTTCGAGGCCGGCGTGCTGCTCGTAGAAGGCCCGCTTTTTCTTTTCCGACAGGCTGCGGAGCTGGGTGGTGCGCTCGGTGCGCACGCGCTCGGGCACGCGGCCGGCCAGGGTGGGGGCCAGGGTATTGGCCCGCTCCGAATAAGGGAATACGTGCAGGTAGCTGATGGGCAGCTCGTTGAGGAAGTGGTAAGTTTCCAGGAAGTCGGCCTCCGTTTCGCCCGGGAAGCCCACAATCACGTCAACCCCGATACCGGCGTGCGGCATCAGCTCCTTGATGCGGGCCACGCGCTCGGCGTAGAGCGCCCGGCGGTAGCGGCGGCGCATGAGGCCTAGTATCTTATCCGACCCACTTTGCAGCGGCAGGTGGAAGTGCGGCATGAAGCGCTGCGAGGCCGCTACGGTCTGGATAATCTCGTCAGTGAGTAGGTTGGGCTCGCACGAGCTGATGCGGTAGCGGCGCATGCCTTCTACTTGGTTCAGGGCCTCTACCAATTGGGTAAAGTTTTCGCGGCGCTCGCGCTCGGGGCCTTGCAGGCCAAAATCGCCCAGGTTCACGCCCGTGAGCACTACTTCCTGCACGCCCTGGCTAGCCAGGGTTTCAACCCGCTCCACCACCGAGGCCACGCTGCCCGAGCGGCTAGCCCCCCGCGCCAGCGGAATGGTGCAAAACGAGCACGAGTAGTCGCAGCCATCCTGCACCTTCAAAAAGGTACGCGTGCGCTCGCCCAGCGACTGCGCCGGGTGAAACTCGTGCGCCGCGCTGATGGGCGAGGCAAAGACCCGGCCCGGCCCGGCCGCTGCGCCCGGCTCGGGCAGCTCCAACTCGCTCAAAATCTCGGCCAGCCGAAATTTCTCGGCCGCGCCCAGCACGGCGCCCACGCCGGGGATGTTGGCAATTTCCTCGGGCTTGAGCTGGGCGTAGCAGCCCACAATGGCCACGAAGGCATTCGGATTATGTTTGCGGGCCTGCTGCACCACGCGCCGGCACTTGCGGTCGGCGTGGTCGGTGACGGAGCAGGTGTTCACGACGTAGACGTCGGCGCCCTGCTCAAACTCGACGCGGCGCACCCCGCGCTCCTCAAACTGCCGGCCCAGGGCCGACGATTCGGAGAAGTTGAGCTTGCAGCCCAGCGTATAAAAGGCAACGGTTTGAGGGGTCATAAGCCCACAAAGATACGGCCGCGGCGCCGGCGGGCGGCTACTGGCCCAGCAGCGCGCGGGCCGCCGCCAGTACCCGCGCCGGTGCAATCTGGCTGATGTCGGGGTCGTGGGCGGGCGGGCTGAAATCGCCCTGCGCAAAGCGCGCCTCCTGGCTGGGCGGAAACAGGCAGCGGCACGGTGCCCGCAGCAAAGCCGGTGGGTAGGGAAAAAATTTGCCGTAGTTCTCGCCCATCAGCAGCACCAGGCAGGGCGTGCCGGCCTGCGCCGCCAGGTGGGCCGCCACCGTGTCATTACTAATGAGCAGGCTGGCCCCCGCCACCAGCGCGGCCAGGCCCGGCAGGTCGGTTTGCCCGCACTTATCAAGGAGCGGCACCGCTGGCCCGGCCGCCTGCGTAATCTGGCTAGCCAGTTCGGCATCGGCGGGGCTGCCGGCCAGCACCAACTGGTAGCGGCCGCCGGCCGCTTGGTGCAGCGCCTGGGACAGCTGCGCAAAGTGCCCGGTGGGCCAGCGCTTCTGCTTGGCGCTGGCGCCGGGAAACAGCACGATATAAGGAGTGGCGGGCGTGGCGGCTGCCATTGCGCTGGCCGGCAGGGCTAGCGGGGCGGCTTCAAGGGGCGCCGGTTCGAGAGCCGACCCTAGCCAGTTTTCAAAAAACTCGCGGTTGCGGTCGTACTCAAACAGCACGGCGCGGGTGCTGGGCAGCAGCCGGGTGTAGCCCGCATCGAGCAGCGCAAACCACGGCCCGGTACGGTGCTCGCCCTGGCTGGCCACCCGCACGGGCGCCTGCAGAAAGCGAATAAAGTTCTCGACGGCCGCCTCGCGCACGTGCAGCGGGTAAACAACCTCGCCGAAGCCCCGGGCGCCGACCTGCCGCAGGATGTCGGCCCGGTAGGCCAGGTCCGTCATGAAGCGCGCCGCCTGAAACGAAATAACCTCCTCAACTAAATCGCCGTCCCAGGCCAGGGCCAGGGGCGCCCACAGGGCATTGGCCAGCAGGGTCAGGCGCTGGCCCCGGCGTCGCACCTCGATACTTAGGCGGCGCAGCCAGGGTCTGTATAACAGGTAGTCGCCGATGGAATCGTTGCGCACCACCAGCACGCGGCGGGCATCGGGCGCGGCCTGGGTGGCCAGGGCCGCCGCGTCGGCGCGGCTCAGGGCCAGTATCTGGCGCTGCTGCCGGCGCTGGCGGCGAAACTGGCGGAAGCGGGCGAGCAGGGTGGCTAGCATGCCGCAAAGCTACTGGCTGGGGCTGGCTGGCGCTTTCGGCTTCGTGCGCCCTTAACTTATGCGACGGGATGCAGGCACTATCGACTAGCATTGACTGGCGCTTTCAGGTTGTACCAGCTAAATGCCGCCCCCGCTGCCTCTATTTAGCTTAGGGGGCTACGCTGGGCTGAACTGAGCGCCTGCCCGGCTAGGGTGGGGTAGTAGCTAGGTACTTAGTACTTTAGGCCAGCTGTCAGGGAATTCTTTCCAAATAGTTAGTTAGGCAATGCAACCCCTTGGCCGACTATTTTGACCTGTTTACCTAGGAAATGCGCCAAAATGAGGGGGTGTTTACTGAAAATTAACAGCTGTTTCGTATTTTTGCCCTGAAATCAGACACCCACCTTTTATTTCATGGCCATTCTCCGCTTTAAAGCTCTTGAACTAGTTGACCAGCGCCAGGCGCTGACGGTAAAGCCAGTGGCGACCCGCCGTTCCGACTCGTTTGGGCAAAACGTCTTCAACCTCGAAGCAATGCGGGCCAACATGCCCGGCGAGTACTTCAAGAAGCTGCAAGCGGCCATCAAGCACGGCACGCCCGTGGAGCGCAACGTGGCCGACGCCGTGGCTTCGGCCATGAAAACCTGGGCCATGGCCAAGGGCGCCACCCACTACACGCACTGGTTTCAGCCCCTCACCGGCGCTACCGCCGAAAAGCACGACTCGTTTTTCGACCTGAACTCGGACGGTCGGCCGATTGAGAATTTTAAGGGCTCGGCGCTGGTGCAGCAGGAGCCCGATGCCTCGTCGTTCCCCAACGGCGGCATCCGCAACACCTTCGAGGCCCGCGGCTACACCGCCTGGGACCCCACCTCGCCCGCCTTCATCATTGAAACCGTAGGCGCAAAAACGCTGTGCATCCCCACGATTTTCGTGGCCTACACCGGCGAAGCGCTCGACTACAAAGCCCCGCTGCTCAAGTCGCTGGCCGTGCTCGAAAAGGCCGCCGTCGACGTGTGCCAGTACTTCGACAAGGACGTGCAGCGCGTGAACACCACGCTCGGCATTGAGCAAGAGTACTTCTTGGTTGACAAGGCGTTGTACGATGCCCGCCCCGACCTCGTGATGACCGGCCGTACCCTCTTCGGCCACGCCCCGGCCAAGGGCCAGCAGCTCGAAGACCACTACTTCGGCTCGATTCCGCCCCGCGTGCACGCCTTCATGTTTGACTTCGAGGAAGAAGCCAACGCGCTGGGTATCCCGCTGCGCACCCGCCACAACGAGGTAGCCCCCAACCAGTACGAGTGCGCTCCCACCTTCGAGGACGCCAACCTGGCCATCGACCACAACCAACTGCTGATGGATGTGATGGACCGCGTGGCCCTCAAGCACAACTTCAAGGTGCTGCTGCACGAGAAGCCCTACGCCGGCGTCAACGGTTCGGGTAAGCACAACAACTGGGCAATGAGCACCGACACCGGGGTGAACCTGCTCGCCCCCGGCAAGCGGCCCAAGGAGAACCTCCAGTTCCTGGCTTTCTTCATCACCACCGTGAAGGCCGTGCACCGCTACGGCGACTTGCTGCGCGCCAGCATTGCCTCGGCCAGCAACGACCACCGCCTCGGCGCCAACGAAGCCCCGCCGGCCATCATGTCGGTGTTCCTGGGTTCGATGCTCGACGGCGTGCTCGACGAGCTGGAGCGTACCGCCAAGCTGCCGCTCGACAAGGGCGACAACATTTACCTCAAGCTGGGCATCGACAAGATTCCGGCCATTTTGCTCGACAATACCGACCGCAACCGCACGTCGCCGTTTGCCTTCACCGGCAACAAATTTGAGCTGCGCGCCGTGGGCTCCAGCGCCAACTGCTCGTCGGCCATGACCACCCTCAACGCCATCGTGGCTGACCAGCTCATCGACTTCAAAGCCGAAGTAGACGAACTCATCGCCCAAGGCAAAAAGAAGGAAGTAGCCATTGTGGACGTGCTGCGCAGCTACGTTATCTCTTCTAAGGATATCCGCTTCGAAGGCAACGGCTACTCGGACGAGTGGCGCGACGAGGCGGCCCGCCGCGGCCTGGCCAACGTGCCTACCACCCCGCTGGCCCTCGACGCCATGGTACGCGACAACGCCGCCGAGCTGTTTGCCCGCCACGGCATCCTCTCGCACACCGAGCTGCACGCCCGCCACGAGATTTTGCTCGAAGACTACACCAAGAAAATTCAGATTGAGAGCCGCGTGCTCGGCGATTTGGCCGTGAATCACGTAATTCCGACCGCGCTGGCTTACCAGAACAAGCTGGTGCAGAACGTGCGCGGCCTGCGCGACCTGGGCCTCGACGACGAGAACAGCCAGGTAACGGTGGAGATGATTAAGGCCATCTCGCGCCACGTAGCAACCATCAAAACGACGGTGGATGCCATGATTGAGGCCCGCAAAGTGGCCAATAAGATTGAAGATGCCCGCGCGCGTGCCATTGCGTACTGCGACGAGGTGAAGGAAAAATTCGCGGCCATTCGCCGCGCGGCCGACAAGCTCGAACTGCTTGTGGCTGATGAGGACTGGCCCCTGGTGAAGTACCGCGAACTTTTGTTCCGGCACTAGCCCTGGGTTGGAGCCACGGACCAGCGCTGGGTGGGAATTCTCGCTGCGTCCGGGTTTGGAAAGGGTCGTGCC
>Ga0160429_1000525_pt1 | contig 32849 bp, 24 predicted proteins | sample SolpanmetagenomR_FD_108199 | JGI IMG/M metagenome (GOLD analysis project Ga0160429, IMG submission 108199) | Solar panel surface microbial communities from Lawrence Berkeley National Laboratory, California, USA - R | ecosystem: Engineered > Built environment > Solar panel > Unclassified ... | reverse complement strand
GTCATGCTGAGCTTGCCAAAGCATCTCTACTGCGTAACTAACTCTAAGCGTTAAGATTACTTGCGCGGTAGAGATGCTTCGACAAGCTCAGCATGACGGTCTTTAAAGATAAACTATTTACCAACGGGTACTTATTAGCAAATAGGGCATGTTGACCGCTTTGCTAGCCTAAATACAAAAGCGAGACTAGGCATTTACTTAATCATGTCCACTTCCGCCTTAATCATGGCGTTGTAGTGCTGGCCTTCGCCGTTGGATAGCGTGAGCTGGTTCCAGCCCTTGCCGATGGAGAAGTTCCAAGTGCGGCTCTCCTTGAACTCAAACGTGGGGCGCATGATCTGGCCGTAAGGCGTGTAGCTGGCGTCCATAAAATCGGTTTTAAAGAATGCGTCGCCGCTCACGATCCATTCCATCGCTACAAAAAAGCCTTCTTCCGGTGCCACTACGTTGTAGGAAGTCAGGTCGACGGTGTACCACTGGCCGCCCTTAGGGGCTGACACAACCACGTTGTCGGTCAAAAGATCGGTATTAGGCGCATTGTAGTTGCCGTCGGCCTTGTAGAGGCGCACCCGGAAGGGCTCGCGTGGAAAGCCATTTTCCCCGATGTAGAACGATACCGAGCGAATGTTGCCCAGCTGCTTGTTCTTGTCATTCTTCACGAAGAAGGCGCACTGGCTGCCGGGCTGGCCCTGTAGTAGGCCTTCGCCCGGCCGGTTGGTGGTGGCGCCCAAGCCCAGGTTCTTGACCTTGCCACCTTTAACAAGTACATTTTGGAGGGCTACGGCTCGGCGCGCTACTTCCAGCACCATGTTTTCCCGCACCTCATTCTTACGAACCACGATGGCCAGGTGCTCGTAGCCCAGGGCCATTACAATGAGGGAATCGGAATCATTTTTGGTAGGTGCCGGCAGCTGAAAAACCCCGAACTCATTACTGAGTGCGCCTGTTTGCTCTTCTTTTAAGCTAAGCGAAGTGAAGGGCAGAGGCTCTTTGGTCGTCTTGTCAATAATGCGTCCCGAAAGGAGTTTTGCTCCTGGGGCGGCGTTCTGAGCATGTACTGCACTGTTAAATGTGCATAAAAATAATGCAAGATAAAGTAGGTGTCTTAACATTGTAAAGTAGATTTTGGGCTCACTAATGCAAAAATATGCGCTAGTCAGCAATCGCGCTACATTCTGAACGAGTAAAAAATTTAGTTAGTGGCTGGCTGGCTAGTCAATAGTAATGAAAAGCTTGTTTAACGACCCCAAAAACCCCACCAGGCTGCCCTGTGGTAAGTGCTGATAAATGGGCGTATCTTTGTTTGAATTAAATCTAAATAGTATCCCTTCCCTGTTTTGGCTATTTTTCGTCGTTCTCCTACAAAAGCTGTGCCGCAGCCTGTTTCTCATTCTCGCACCGCCAATGATTTGCGGCCGGGGGAAGCAGCTACCGTGTGCTGCCTAAAAGACCCCGAGATGGCCCTCAAGCTTTTGGAGATGGGATGCATTCCCGGTACGCGGGTACGTATGGCGGGCCGTGCGCCGCTCGGCGACCCCCTGATGCTGGTGCTCGGGGAGGAAGAATACACGTTGTCGCTGCGCGTGAGCGAAGCAGTGACTATTCAGCTTAAAGACTAATTCCAATCCTTATGGCGGGCGCTATCAAGGAAGCGCGGCCGGTAGCGCCGCAACTCGGCACCGGGGGCGCGGCGCCCTTACCCGTAGCAGAGCGCTTGCCCCGGCTAGCCCTCATCGGCAACCCCAACTCGGGCAAAACCTCACTCTTCAACCAGCTCACGGGCCTCAACCAAAAGGTGGGTAACTTTCCGGGGGTGACGGTAGACCGCAAGACGGGACTAGCCCAGCTTGGTGGCCAGCGCCGGGCCGAAATAATAGACCTGCCCGGTACTTACTCCCTCTACCCCAAAAGCCTCGACGAGCAGGTAATCGCCGACTTGCTCTACAACCCGCAGTCGCCGGACTACCCCGACTTTGTGGTCGTGACCGTCGATGCCAGCAATTTGCGCCGCAGCTTGCTGCTGTTTTCGCAGCTCGCCGACCTGAGCTTGCCCGCCATCCTGGCCCTGAATATGACCGACGTGGCCGCTGAGCGGGGCGTGCAGATTGATATTCAGGCCCTGGAGCGCGAGCTGGGTGTGCCCGTGGTGCCCATGAACGCCCGCAAGGGAGTGGGTGTGGCCGCACTGCGCATCGTGATGGCCGACCGGCTAGCCACCGCGCCCGCCGTGCATTTCTGGCAGCCCGATGCTACGGTGCAGGCTCTGGTGAGCGAGATTCGGGCGCACTTCGAGCTGCACAACGACTACCTGGCGCTGCACTACGCGCAGCAGTTTCGGCATCTGCACTTCCTCAGCGACGCCGATCGCGAGTACCTGGCCACCCTCACCGAAAAGTTTGGTTTTGACCCTACTGCTCGGCAGGCCGAAGAAACGGTGGGCCGCTATGCCCGCATCAACGAGCTGCTGCTCGACATCGTGACCGTGACGCGCACCGAGCGTCGCGAGCCCACTTCCAACCGCATCGATAAGGTGCTGACGCACCGCGTATTCGGCTACCTTATCTTTCTAGGGATTCTATTCTTGCTGTTCCAGGCCATTTTTGCCTGGGCGCAATACCCCATGGACTGGATTGACCAGGGTATTTCGGGGCTGAGCGCGGCCATTCAGGCGCACTTCAGCGGGCCGCTGGTGCGGCTGCTCACCGAGGGCGTTATCGCCGGGCTGGGCGGGGTACTTATTTTCATTCCGCAGATTGCCCTGCTCTTCGCCTTTCTGGCGGTGTTGGAAGAAACTGGTTACATGGCCCGCGTTACCTTCTTAATGGACAAGCTAATGCGGCCCTTTGGGCTGAGCGGGAAGAGTGTGGTGCCGCTCATTTCGGGGCTGGCCTGCGCGGTGCCGGCCATCATGGGGGCCCGCACGATCGAGAGCTGGAAAGACCGGATGCTCACCATTTTTGTGACACCACTCATGTCGTGCTCGGCCCGCATCCCGGTGTACACGGTGCTGGTGGCGCTGGTAGTGCCCGACGAGGCGTGGCTCGGTATTTTCAATATGCGCGGGCTCGTGCTGATGGGCCTTTACCTGCTCGGGCTCACCTCGGCGCTGGTGTCGGCCTTTATCCTAAAGAAGGTACTGAAAGCCCGCGAGCGTAGCTACTTCATCATGGAGTTTCCGGTGTACCGCTGGCCGCGCTGGAAAAACGTGGGCCTCACCATCGTGGAAAAGGTCAAAGCATTTATCTTTCAGGCGGGTAAAGTCATCATTGCCATCTCGGTATTGCTATGGGTACTAGCGAGCTACGGCCCCGGGCAGCGCCAAAACCAAGCCACCGCCCAGGTGCAGCAGCAAGCCGCCGCCCAGCGCTGGCCCGCCGCCGAAACCGAGCGCCGCGTGGCCTCGGCCCGCCTCGAAACGTCGTACGCCGGCGCCTTTGGGCACGTGATCGAGCCAGCCATCCGGCCGCTGGGCTTTGATTGGAAAATAGGTATTGCATTGCTCACGTCCTTTGCCGCGCGCGAGGTGTTTGTGGGCACCATGAGCACCATTTACAGCGTGGGCCAGGATGCCGACCTCGGTACCGTGCAGCAGAAGCTCGCCGCCGAAAAAGACGCCCAGGGAAGGCCGTTTTTTACGCCGGTGCGGGCGCTGTCACTACTGGTGTTCTACGTTTTCGCCATGCAGTGCATGAGCACGCTGGCCGTCACGTATCGCGAAACCAAAAGCTGGCGCTGGCCGCTCGGCCAGCTCGTGTACATGACCGGGCTAGCCTACGCCGCCTCGCTGCTGGTGTGGCAAGTGTTTTCCTGAGCTAGCAGCTGATGGCTAACAGTAATAACATGACGACTTACGAAACCCTCCTGCGCCTGGCTTTTCGCACTCCGGCCGACGTGGCCCATTACCTTACGCCCGCTACACTGAGCGCGGAAGCCAATTTTGAGCGGGCTACCAAAGCGGAGGAATCCTTTCGCTTCGAACAGTGGCGACTGGGAGTGGCGGCTAGCTTGCTGCGCCTGCTCGGCGACCTCGGCGACCACGACGACGCCCGCCGCGCCGGCGATGTGCTACACCGAGCCCTCGAAACGGCCCGCTCACCCCAGGATATCGACAAGCAGATTGGCAAAGAAAACAAGCTGTTCGAGCAGATTTACACCAACCTTTACGTCAACGACGAGGGCGAAGCCCTGCTCGACCTTTTTGCCCGCGCCCTCGATGCCGACGCGCCCGACCTGCTGGCCCAGGTAGCAGCCGAAGCCGTAGACTTGGCCCGCGAGCTGAATTTCGAGCGCGAGCCTGATGACGCGGAGTAAGAGTAGTAGCACCCTTTATAAAAAAGGCTCGCAACCAGCGTTGCGAGCCTTTTTCGTTGCCTACAGGTACCCAGGATTCTGCACGAGGTTGACGTTGGCGTTGATTTCGCGGAAAGGAATGGGAAATACCAAGCGATCCGCATTCCACGGAATAACTGTGTAGGTAATCGGGTCGATGGTCGATTCCTGATTGCGCTTGAGGTCGCCCAGGCGGAAGCCTTCGAAGGCTAGCTCAATGCGGCGCTCCTTCAGGATGGCCGCTAGCGTGACAGTAGCTAAGGGCGCTAAGCCAGCGCGGACGCGTACCGTATTCACGTCGGCTAGCGGGGTGGCTCCTAGCTCAGTGCCCGCGCGGAAGTTAGCTTCGGCACGGGTCAGCAACATTTCATCCAGTCGCATGAGCTTAATATTGCCATACTGCGCATCGTACTTACGGGTAAACGAGGGAACTGAAGCAGTGGCGGTAGTATACAGCGTAGCGCGGGTGTCACCAGTCTCAAACAAGCTGGTGAATTGGGGCTGAATGTTGACATCGGCCCGGCCAGTGCGGGAGTAGAAGGTGTACAGCTGGTTGGTACCGCTTTGAGCCGTGATTTGAATGGCAAAAATATCCTCCGTCGTATTAGCTACCAGCGAGCTAGTTGTAGCCGCAGTTCGGTTGTAGCCGAAGTTGTCGCCATAATAGGAATTCAGGCGAAAGCTCCCGGCGATAGCTCGGTTGGCCGCGGCCGCTGCGCTGGCAAAATTCCCCTGTTGCAAATATACCCGTGCCAATAGCGCCGCGCAGGCATAGCGTGAAGCCGAAAAAGTATTAAGGCCAGCGCTGGTGGTGAGCCGGGCTTCGGCAGTGGTGAGGTCGGTGATAACCTGGGCGTATACCTCGGCTACCGTGTTACGAGCTACCGGTAAGGCATCGGCAGCCGAAGTAGTAGGCGTTAGCACGAGAGGTACGCCAGGGTTGCTGGCAGGCGTGCCGTCGTTCCAGGCTTTGCCAAACATGCGTACTAAATCAAAGTAGACTAGTGAGCGAATAAATTTTGCTTCCCCCTCTACGCTAGCCTGCTGGGCGGGTGTGTCGAGCTTGCCTAGGTTAGCCAGCACATTGTTGGTGCGATTAATAGCGTCGTAGGCACTCAGCCAAGTTTCTCTAACCTGGGTGTTGGTGGTGAGTATTGTTTTACGCTGCGCCTCCTGAGGCTGGGTAAAGGTGCCTATAAAGTTCTCGTCGCCATTATCGGCCAGTAGGTCGGTTAGGAATTGAATATAACCTCCATAAAGGTTAATGTTTTGCAGGCCCGTGTAGCAGCCTACTAATGCGGCCTGCACGTCGCTGGAGTTGGTGAAGGCGGTAGCTGAGTCGATATAGGTCGTGGGCTGCACATTAAGCTTGTTATTGCAGCCCGGTAGAGCCGCTGCCAGCAAGGTAAGGACTACTAAACCAGGTACTATTTTTTTCATGTCGTAGAGATGCTAAAGGGAGAGAGAACTGGTCACCAAGCTTAGAAGCCTACATTGATGCCTACCGTGTAGGTGCGCGCCTGCGGCGCGGTGTAGAAGCTAACCCCTTGGCTGATGTTGTTGGAGGAAGTATTGGTGCCGCCCGTCACGTAGTCGGAGCTAACCTCGGGGTCCCAGCCAGTGTACTTAGTGAAGGTCAGGAGGTTGTAGCCTTGTACAAAGACGCGGGCCGATTGTACGAAGCCCCGCTTGGCAATGCTGCTGGGCAGGTTGTAGCCCAGTACCACCGAGCGTAGACGGCCGTAGTCCCCGTTTTGCACAAAGCGTGATGACTGGCCAGTGCCGTTGCCGCCTCCATAAATGGCTTTGGGCACATTGGTGATGTCACCAGGCTTCTGCCAGCGGTTCAGCTGGTCGCGAGTCTGGTTGTCGGGGCCGTTGTTGAAGCCTACCGAGAAGAAGGGCGCGCCTCCATCGTAAATCTGATTGCCAAATACGCCTACCAGCGTGGCAGTTAAATCAAAGCCTTTGTAAGTAAACGTGTTGGTAACGCCACCCGTCCAGGTTGGGTTGGGGTTGCCGATGGGTACGTTGTTGGCAAGGTTGATATTAGTAGTCGTATTGCGGTTGATGCTGCCGTCCGCATTAGTCGTGTTTAAGTAGTAGAGGGCGTTGCCATTGGCCGGGTCTACGCCGGCGTATTCGGGGCCGATAAACTCGCCCAAGGGCTGGCCAGCCGTGGCACGGTTCAAGAAGCTACCCAGGACGTCGGGTCCCGCCAAGTCGAGGATTTTATTGCGGTTGATAGAGGCATTCACGCTGGTTGTCCAGGTAAAGTCGCCCACGAAGTTGCGCGAAGTCAATGTCATCTCGATGCCCTGGTTGCGCAGGCTACCCACATTTCGGTTGATAGCCGCGAAACCCGAAGTGCCCGGCACCGACTGTGACAGCAGCAAGCCCGTCGTGTTTTTACGGTAGATATCCAGTTCACCGCTGAGGCGATTATTGAACAGGCCGAACTCCAAGCCCGCATCATACTGCACCGTCGATTCCCAAGTCAGGGAGTTGTTGCCCAGTTGATAGGGCCGCTGGCCGGGCGTGCCGGCGTAGCCCGCTAGATTGCCCGTCCACAAGCTGCGCGAAGCAAAATCAGCAAAGTTTTGGTTGCCAACCTTGCCAATGCTAGCCCGCAGCTTGAGTAAGCTTAGGGTAGGGTTATTCTTCAAAAAGTCTTCTTCCGAGATAATCCAGCCTACCGAGCCCGCCGGAAAAATACCGTACCGCCGCTCAGTTCCAAAGCGCGACGAGCCATCGAGCCGAGCGCTGGCACCCACCAAGTATTTGCCAGCAAAGGCGTATGAAGCCCGGGCGAAGTACGACACCAGGGCATAAGCAGTGTTAGACGAAGAACCCGCCGTGATTTGCGAGGCGCTGATAATCGTTTTATAAGCATCCGAGGCAAACTGCGTACCCGTTACGCTATTTCTATTGATTTGCGCCGTCTCATAGCTAGTACCCAGCGTTACGTCCAGCGAATGGTTCTCGGTGATGGCCTTCTTATAAGAGAAGTAGTTGTTGACTACCAGCTTGGCATCCGTCGTGGTGGCGCTATAAGCGTAGCCATTGGTATTGCCAGAGTTGCGCGAGGTGACGCGGCCCAACGTATTCTCCTCGTCTTGGCTCAACACATCAGCACCCAGCTCGGAGCGGAAAGCAAGGTCTTTGGTAAGCTTCAGCTGGGCATACACGTTGCCCAATAGCCGGTAGGTCGTCGCCACGTATGAGCCGCCCTGAATGCTTAGCAGTGGGTTGTAGTAGAATGGGAAGCTTGTGTTGGGTAGGCCCGTGGTAGGGTCAAGGGCGCCGCTCAACAGGCCCGAGCGCGGGTCGATGAGGGGCGTAATGGGGGCTAGCGCCACCGTCTGCATCGGCGTGCTAAAGGCATTATCGTTGGGTACGCGGTTGTTGACCGAGCGTGTGGCCGTCAGATTGATGCCGAAGGATAGCCGCTCGGTAGCCTGGTGGTCAAGGTTGAAGCGAGTTGCAATTCGTTCGTACTGGTTGCTGACAATTATGCCTTTCTGGTTGCTGTACTGCCCCGACAAATAAAACCGCGTTTTCTCGTTGCCTCCGCTGGTATTGAAGTCATACTGCTGGAAACCAGCCTTGTGCAATACCTGGTTCTGCCAGTCGGTATCATATGTAAGCGGGTCGCTAACGCCGCCAGCGTAGCTGCTCAGGCGGGCCGCGATGTTAGCGGGCACAGCGTAGGTGCCACCCCGGTTAACGAGCGCCTCTGTTAGCAGCGTTACATACTCCTGGCTATTCAAGAACTCGCGCTTATGGGTAGGCTCACTGTAGCCGCCCTGCACGCTGAAGTTGAAGCGCGTGGCACCTGCCTTACCGCGCTTGGTTGTGATGAGTACTACGCCATTGGTCGCCCGTGAGCCATAAATAGCCGACGCCGCCGCATCTTTCAGCACCGAAATGCTCTCGATATCATTGGGGTTGATGTCGGCAATGGGGTTGGTGGCCGCCGTAGTCGACGAGAGGTTGTCCGCTACTACCGGTACCCCATCTACCACGTATAGCGGCTGCGTACCCCCGCTGATGCTCGATACCCCGCGTACCCGCACCCGAATGCCCTGGCCCAGCTTGCCACTGCTGTTTTCGATAAATACGCCGGCTGCCTTGCCCTGGATGGACTGCTCAAACGATTGCACCGGCTGGTCGCCCACGTCTTTGCTGGCTAGCTGCGTCACCGCGCCTGTCAGGTCGGCCTTGGTCTGGGTACCATAGCCCACCACTACGGCTTCAGCAAGGTCGGTGGCATTTACGAGCAGCGTCACGTTGAGGGAACTGCGGCCCGCTACGGCTATCGTTTGGGTGGTGTAGCCTACCGAGCTGATAATGAGCGTGGCCTGCGGCTGCACTGCAAGGCGAAAGCCGCCATCAGCGTCGCTCGTAGTACCATTAGTAGTGCCCCGCTCTACTATGGTGGTGCCTGGTACGCCGCTACCATCGGAGCCCACGATGCGGCCAGTGATCGCCTGCGTCTGCGCAACTGCTGGTAGGGCTGCCACTGCTATTAAGGGAATGAAGAGGTTCCTCATAGAGTAGTTAGTAAAAAAAATGATAAAAGGAATGCTAGGCCAAGAACTAGCACGTTAGTTAAATGACTTATTGCAAATAAAGGCCTCGTGAGTTAAATAATGCTAAAAAATATAAGAAAGCACTCTAAAATGCATAGTCACTACTCTGTCTAGTGGGATAAAAACGTCAGGTAAGGCCTTATATTAGAGGGGCTACTTAAGTGAAGTAAGTATTTTGGAACAGTGAATAGATGCTAGTTGAGCAGTCATTCTGTTCAGGCTTACCCCGACAGGCTTGGTCTTTTTAGTAGTTTTTAGGTTAGGCAAACAACTTCATTAGCAACGCCGCTGCACCAATGGTGCCCCGTACCTTTGCGGGGCATGAGCACCATTCAGTACCTCACCACGGCGGCCCAGGTAGCCGACGTATCCGCCCGCCTCGCCACGCTGCCACGTATCGGCATCGACCTGGAATTTGATGATAACCGCTACCGTTACGGCCGCCACCTGGCTTTAATCCAGGTGTTTGATGGTGAAGTGGTTTATCTTATCGATCCGCTGCCGCTTGAGCCCGAGATGGCGGCTGGCCTTGAGCCGCTCTTTGCCGTGCTGCGCGACCCGGCGGTGGCCAAGGTTTTCCACTCCTGCAAGTCGGACATTCTGCTGCTCGATGAACTGTTTGACGTACACTGCCGCAATATTGTCGATACCAGCGTGCAGTTTACGCTGCTAGCCCTCGAAGATAACAATATTTCGCTGGGACGCCTCATCCAAAGCGAGTTAGGCTTTGAAGTCGATAAGGGCGAGCAGAAGTCAAACTGGCTCAAGCGCCCCCTCACCGAGGCCCAAAAAGAGTACGCGGCCAATGACGTGCTCTACCTCTTCGAGCTCACCGACCGCCTCGCGGTGCGCCTCCAGGAGCAGGGCCGTGCCCAGTGGGGCACCGAAGAAAACCAGGCCCTCGAAGCAGTGCGTTACGGCCGCGACGAGCAGCGGCCGCACCTGCGGCTAGCCGGCAAGTTTCGGATCGGTCCGGCCGAGCTGCCGTTGTTTCGGGAGCTGTATGCGTTGCGCGACCGAGTGGCGCGGCTGCTCGACCGGCCCAGCTACATGGTGCTCAGCAACGACCGGCTAGCCGAAATCACGCACCAGCCCATTGCTTCGCACGGTGCCCTGCGCAATGCCGGCGGCCTGCCCCCCGAGCTAAAGCGCGCCCCCTACGCCGATGAGCTGGTGGCCCTGGCTACCGCCGAGCTGGCTCCCGATGGCCCCTTGCCCGCCGACCAGCGCCGTCCTACGCCTTTCAAGCGGCGCTTCGGTGGCCCGCTGGCGGCCCGCGCCGAGGCCCGCGAAACGCTGCTCACGTCCCTCAAAAACCACTTAGCCGCCGACTTTAGCCCTGTGCTGGCCAATACCGTGCTTAGTAACCGCCTCATTGGCGACGTGGTGGAGCAGGGGAGCCTGGCTGCCTTGCGCCCCTGGCAGCGCCAGCTGCTGGGCGAAACCGCCGGCCAGCACGGCCTGACTATCCAGGAGCTGGAAGAACCACTGCAAGGCTAGCACGCAAGGTTGCGCCAGGTGAAAAAAGGTTTCGCGAGGTTGATCAACGATGATTACACCTGGCGAAACCTTTTTTTACCTGGCGTAACCTTGCGCTCTATGAAGCTGCTGATGTTGTTGTGCCTGTTAGCCGCTATCGATGCTGCCCGGCCCCAAATTGGTAGTGGCATCAACGGTAAATAGACAGCCGGCCCTTAGTAACTGGGGCGCCTGCTGCAAGTGGGCGTGCTGTGCCAGTTGGCGCGGTAAGCCGGGGCCGTTGGGAGGAGGGTATTAATTTTGGTGGGCTGCCCCGACTGGCTGCCCGTTTTCGTTGCCCATGACTGACCCTTCCGCGCCCTTGCTTGCCGCTCGCCCGCTCGCCCCGCGGCCCCGGCGCAGCTGGCTGGGTCGCGTGGTAGCGGCCGTGTTGCTGACGCTCTTATGCCTATTGGGGGCGCTGGCATACCACCTGCTTTATCGCCCCAATGTGCCCGCGGCTATCGAGGGCCCAGCCTACCTCTACATCAGGCGGGGCGTGGGGCTGAAGGCCGTGCTCGACTCGCTGCGCCGGCCGGGCCAATTGGCCCGGCCGGCCACGTTTGCCTGGCTGGCTCACTGGCACGGGTACGGCACGTCGGCCCGACCGGTGCAGCCCGGCCGCTATACCTTGCCCGCGGGCCTGGGCAACCTCGACCTGCTGCGCCTGCTCGAAAGCGGCCGTCAGGATACGCTGGTGTTCGCCCTCAAGCCTTTTCACTACCTGCCGCAGCTGCCCCGCCAGGCCGGCCGCCAGCTCAATATCGATACGCTGCAACTGCGTAAGCTGCTGGCCGACAACGGCTACCTGGTAAGCCGCTACGGCCTCGATACTGCCACCGTGCGCACGTTGTTCATCCCGGGTCCGCTGCGGCTGTTTTGGGCTATGTCGGCGCCGGCTTTTCTCGATTCGATAGCGGCGCGCCACCGGCGCTTCTGGAATCCGCGGCGCATTCGGGAGGCCGACTCGCTGCGGCTGACGCCCGTGCAGGTGGCCGTGCTGGCTAGCATTGTGCAGCGCGAAACGGCCCAGCCCACCGATAAGCCCCTCATTGCGGGCGTGTACCTCAACCGCCTGCGCCGTGGACAGCCGCTGCAAGCCGACCCCACTTTACTCTGGCCCCTGCACGGCCTGGGCACCCGCAAGCGCGTGCTGAACGTGGATAAAAAAGTCGATTCACCCTACAACACTTACCGTTACAAAGGCCTGCCGCCCGGTCCCATCACCACACCTTTTACTCAAGCCCTCGATGCCGTGCTGCGTCCCGCGCACCACGACTACGTATTCTTTTGCGCGCGCCCCGATGGCAGCGGCTTCTCCGACTTCTCCGAAACCTTTGCCCAGCACAAAGCATACGCTCGCCGCTTTCAGCACCATCTCGATAGCTTGAAAATCAGACGCTGAGAACCTGGCTAAGGAAAAAGTATGACTAACGAACTGATAATTGCTCACTGATAATTGATAATTGAAAAGATGCGCCTCGTTATTCAGCGCGTTCGCCACGCCTCGGTCACCGTCGAAGGCAACACCACGGGCCAAATTGGCTCCGGCTTGCTGGTGCTGGCTGGCTGCGCGCCTACCGACCAGGAGGCTGACCTCAGCTGGCTGGCCCGCAAGCTGGTGGCCCTCCGCATTTTCGCGGATGAAAACGGCCAGATGAACCGTAGCGTGCGCGATATAGGTGGGCAGGTGCTGGTAGTCAGTCAGTTTACACTGCTGGCCGATGCGCGCAAGGGCAACCGGCCCAGCTACGTTGGGGCCGCGCCGCCAGCCGTGGCCGCGCCGCTCTACGAGCGCTTCGTGGCACTAGTGGCGCAGGAGCTGGGCCAGCCCGTGCCCACTGGTATCTTCGGCGCCGACATGCAGGTGAGCTTGCTCAATGACGGCCCCGTCACCATCGTGCTCGACTCACCTGCGTAGGCGCTTTTACCCGTTGCCCATGACCCTCGAACAAGTCCAAGCCACCGTCGATGAGTGGATTACAACCACCGGCGTACGTTACTTCAGCGAGCTTACCAATATGGCCATCCTCACCGAGGAAGTGGGGGAGGTGGCCCGCCTCATTGCCCGGCAGTATGGTGAGCAGTCATTTAAGGAGTCGGACCACGGCCGCGAGCTGGGCGATGAGCTAGCCGACGTGCTATTTGTAGTCATCTGCCTGGCCAACCAAACCGGTGTGAACCTCACCGACGCGATGGCCCGCAACCTAGCCAAGAAAACCCAGCGCGACGCCACTCGCCACCGCGACAACCCCAAGCTAGCTCACCCCGAAACTCCCGCGCCTCCCGCTTTATGAACCCGCAGTTAACCAAGCTGGTAGCTATTGCCGAGCAGCCCAGCCGCCGGATTATCGGCCTGATGTCGGGCACTTCGCTCGATGGCCTTGACGTGGCGCTGTGCCGCTGCACCGGCCACGGCACCACCCTCGACGTGGTGCTGGAGCACTTTACTACCGTGCCGTACGACGCCGAGTTGCAGCAGCGCCTGCGGGCCATAAGTCAGCCCACCGTGCAGCTACAGGATGTAGTGGTTTTAAACGAAGAGCTGGCGCGCCACCACGCGGCACTCGTGCTGGCCAGCCTCCAAAAATGGGGCGTTGCGCCCACCGAAGTAGATGTGCTGGCTAGCCACGGCCAAACCATCTGGCACGCGCCGCGCCACCAGCACCGGCAGGCGGCCTTTGGACACCATGCCACGCTGCAAATCGGCGATGGCGACCACCTGGCCCAATTGACGGGCATTCTTACGCTCTCCGATTTTCGGCAGAAGCACGTGGCTGCTGGCTACGAAGGCGCGCCCCTGGCTCCGTTTGTCGATGAGTTGCTGTTTCGCCAGCCGGGAGTTAACCGGCTGCTGCTCAACCTGGGCGGCATTGCCAATTTCACGTTGCTGCCCGCCGATGGTGGGCCCGTGCAAGCCACCGATACCGGCCCGGCCAACACGCTGCTCGACCACGTAGTGCGCCAGCATTACCCCAACCAAAGCTATGATGCGGGCGGTTACCTCGCCGCCCAGGGCCAGCCGCACGCGGGCTTGCTGGCGGCGCTGCTCAGCCACCCGTTTTTTGCGCAGAGTTTCCCCAAGACCACCGGCCCCGAGCTGTTTTCGCCTACTTACCTAAAGGCCAGCCAGGCGAAGACGTCCACGACTGGCTTGCCCGCGCCCGACCTGCTGGCTACGCTAGTGGAGCTAACGGCCACGGCCGTGGCCCAAGCTGCCTGCTATTACCTCGGCCCCGCCGCGCCCGCCGAAGTGCTGGTGAGCGGCGGCGGTGCCCACAACCAGACTTTGCTGGCGGCCCTGGCCCGGCACCTGCCTGGTATGCGCCTGCTCAGCACTGCTGCGGCCGGCGTGCCGCCCGATGCCAAAGAGGCCGTGCTGTTTGCAGTGCTCGCCAATGAAACGCTGGCCGGCCACCCAGCGCTCAGCCTCGGCAAAATCTCGCTGCCGGGTTAGCCTAGGGCGGTTTGTGCAGGAGCGTGGGCTTTCCAGCCCGCGAGTACTAAGCGTACCAATTCGCGGGCTAAAAGCCCGCGCTCCTTACTCGGCCATCCACTAACCTCGAAACTGCGCTAGCGCCGCCGCAAGCCAAACCCCAGCACCGCCCGCGCCGCCGTGTCGCGAAACGTGACTTCGAGCAGCACTGGTGGCGGGTGGCGGGCCGAGTCGCAGGCGAAGGAGAAGCGGCAAAACCACTGGTTCTGGCCGCGCTGGTCGCCCAGCCGCGCCCCAATCTGGTACAGCTCGATGGCGGGCCCGGCGGCTTGGCCCTGTTGCCATAGCGGCCGGGCGGCCGTGGCAAAGGCTGCCGGCGCCACGGCCGCCCGGACTTCGGGGGCTAGCCGCTGGTAAGCGCTGGGGTAATCGGCCCGCAGGATGGCCAGCAAAAACTGCCGCGCCACTTGCGGCTGCGTGGGTGCCGGTGGGCTAGCCACCGCGCCCCAACTGGCCGCTACGGCCAAGCCCATCAGTACGCTACGTATTACCCCGTTGGTCATTGCCAAAAATACGGGACTGCACCCCAAGTCCGGCGCCCAAATGCGTTGTTCAGCAACGATAGGGAGTAGCTTGGACTACAAAGTCCAAGCTACTGATAACCTGCTCAAATGGGTTGACGAGACGCTAAAAAGCCGCCTGCTATTACTGGAATAACAGGCGGCTTTTTACAAGAAAGGCTAGTTGGTTCACTCTTCCTCCTTAGGTACTAGCACGAAAACGTCTTCGCCGGGGCGCTTCATCAGGTACTTTTCGCGGGCGAATTTCTCAAGTAGCGCGGGCGAGCTGAGCAGCTCGGCGCGGTCCTTTTTCACGACCTCGATGTTGGCTTCGTAGTATTCCTTTTCTGAGCGCAGCTCGCGCCATTTGCGGTACATGTCGTACTGCTTGCCGACGTCGTTGGCATCAAAAACTACCATCCATACCACAAAGCCGGCAGCCGTAAGAAAATAGAAATTACGCAGTACGCGTAAGGTAGGAGTGAGCAAGGTAGGCAACGACATTCTTAGTTAAGCTAATAGCTTAAAAATCTACATTTTGCGGCCGGGGAAATAGGCAGTTTCGCCCAGCTCTTCCTCGATGCGGAGCAGCTGGTTGTACTTGGCCATGCGGTCGGAGCGCGAGGCCGAGCCGGTCTTGATCTGACCGGTGCTCAGGGCTACGGCCAGGTCGGCGATGGTCGAGTCTTCGGTTTCGCCCGAGCGGTGGCTCATGATGGACTTGTAGCCGTTGCGGCGGCCTAGAGTCACGGCGTCGATGGTTTCGGTGAGGGTACCGATTTGGTTTACCTTGATGAGGATGGCGTTGGCAATGTGCTCATCAATACCGCGTTGTAGGCGCTCCACGTTGGTCACGAATAGGTCATCGCCCACCAGCTGGATTTTCTTGCCCACCTGGTCGGTGATGCTCTTCCAGCCCGCCCAGTCGTCCTCGGCCAGGCCGTCTTCGATGCTGATGATAGGGTATTTCTTGGTCCAGTCTACCCAGTAGCTTACCATTTGCTCGGGCGTCAGCTTGTCGCCGGTGCTCTTCTTGAAGTGGTAGTGGCCGTCTTCAAAGAACTCCGAAGCGGCGGGGTCCAGCGCAATCATCACCTGCTCGCCGGGCTTGTAGCCAGCCTGCTCGATGGCTTGCAGCACAATCTGGATAGCCTCCTCGTTGCTCTGAATGTCGGGCGCAAAGCCGCCTTCGTCGCCCACGTTGGTGCTGTAGCCTTTCTTCTTCAGCACCGTTTTGAGGGTGTGGAAGATGTCGGTACCCCAGCGCAGCGCCTCGCTAAACGAGCTGGCGCCCACCGGCATTACCATAAATTCCTGGAAGTCAATCTTATTATCGGCGTGCGAGCCGCCGTTCAGGATGTTCATCATCGGCACGGGCAGGGTGTTGGCGCCCACACCGCCCACGTAGCGGTACAGCGGCTGGCCCAGCTCCTGCGCAGCGGCGCGGGCCGAGGCCAGGCTCACGCCCAGAATGGCGTTGGCGCCGAGGTTGCCCTTGTTGGCGGTGCCGTCGAGCTCGCGCATGATTTTGTCAATCAGCCCTTGCTCGTATACCGAGAAGCCCACCAGCTCTTCGGCAATCTTGGTATTGACGTTGTCGACGGCTTTCAGCACGCCTTTGCCCTGGTACATGGCTTTGTCGCCGTCGCGGAGCTCCACGGCTTCGTGCACGCCGGTGCTGGCGCCGCTCGGCACGGCGGCGCGGCCCACGGTGCCCGAGTCGGTGGTGACGTCAACTTCGATGGTCGGATTGCCGCGCGAATCAAAAATCTGGCGGGCGTGAATGGCTGCGATGTAGCTCATGTCTTTTGAAAGAAAGATAGGAAGTGCAAATGTAGGCCGTAGCGCTAATGCGTGGGCACGCGATTATAACTCGGCCAGTACTTCGGCTAGCCGGGCAAATAAGACCTCGTTGCCGGCCTGCTGGTAGCTCGCCAGCGCGGCCTCAAACTGCGGCAGGTCAGCGAGAAAGGCCTGCACATTGGCCGCGGTAATGGCGTCGAAGCGCCGGCCGTAGCCGCGCTTTTCGATTTCGGCACCGTTCAGCCACTGCTCAAACTGCGCCGGAATGGGCACCGCGCACACTGGCTTATGCAGGTACACGGCCTCCGAAATCAGCGAAAACCCCCCATTCGTGAGCACTGCCCGGCTGCCGGCTAGCTCGGCAATAAAGCCGGCTTCGGAGAAAGGTCGTAGCAGCACATTGCCGTGCGCCTCGTCTTTGTTGAAGCCGTAGACGCGAAATTCCTGGTCGGGCAGCTGCTGTAAGATCTCGACCAGGTCGGTTTGGTTGGTGGCCGTTTGGTACACCAGCACATAGTCGCCGGCCGAGGAGCGGGCCGCCTGAATCTCAGGCCGGATGATGCTGGGCACCAGCGTCGTACGCTCGGCGTAGCGCAGGCGCAGCGGCAGCTCAAAAAATGTGGTAACGAGGTAGTGTCGGGCGCGGGGCAGCTTGGCCCGCACGATCAGGCGGGCCACGTCGTAGTGCTCGCGCTCGGCGGGCGGCACGGTCACGTCGAGGTGGGCGCGGTTGATAATCTGCATGTTATCGATGCTGATGACCGGCACGCGCAGCAGCTTGGCAAAGAAGTAGCTGAACGACTCGAAATCGGAAATCACCACTTCGGGCCGAAAGCCGTGCAGCAGCTGCCGATACTGCCGAAAGTTGGTTTGCAGCGCCTCCGGCGCGGTGCGCAGCGTGAGGCCCAGCGTGCGCGACTTCGACACGGTGAGCTTTTTATACGCCAGGTGGAAGCCCTGAATTTCGAGCACCCGGCCCGGAAACGCCTGGTCGAGCAGTGCAAAAGCGCGCGAGCTGCTGACCACGCGCACGTCGTGCCCTTGCGCTAAGAGCCAGGCGATGATGACTTTGCTGCGGGTGGCGTGGCCCAGGCCCTCGCCGGGCACGCCGTATAGGATGGTCATAAGAAGGCAGAAAAATGGGTGGAAGCGCAAGTAAAGGTAGAAATTTGCGTTGGGCAGCGGGCTAGTCGAGGAAAGCAGGCCGTTGGGCGATGCTCGCCGGGGAAACGCCCCGCTGCCTGTTTCTTGTGCCGCAGGTGAAGAGGGGCTTGGCCCGGTTTTCGTTTTGGCGCCCGCCATCTGCACTTATTTGCTATTCACCATGCTGAATTTATTGACTCCTTTGGCTCGCTTGCGAATGCCTTTAGGCCGCGCAGCGGCTTTATTCCTACTGGCGGCTACGGCCTGCACGGCCCCGCGCAATATCACGACGTCGGGCAAGGTGATGCCCCAGGGCGAATTTCGGGTGGCTTACAACCAAGGCTTCAACGTGGGTACGGCGCCGCTCAGTAAGGCTGGCACAGCCGTAAAGAGTGCGGCCAGCCAGCTCGGAACCCAGGCACAAAATGGCGAGAAAATTAACTATTCCGACGCTGTGAGCAACGTGCAGGCGGCCGGCCTGGCTTACCTGCTCGACCCCGTGCAGCCTACCGCCGACCTTAGCATTCGCTACGGCGTGGTGCCGCGCCTCGACGTGGGCTACAAGTATGCCTTTGGCTCGCACGTGTTCGACACGCAGTACCAGCTGCTGGGCCCCACCGGCTCGGTCGAAAACCCCGGCCAAGGAGCGGCTAGCGGCACGACCTACGCCAGTATCGGGCTCCAGTACGCCATTCAGCGGGCTAGCCTGCCCAACCTGTCATTTCTGACCGATGTGAATAACCTGCTCAACCTGTCGGCTAGCCGGCACGACGTCATTATTCCGCTCACGGTCAGCCAGTCGTTTGGGCCCGAGGAGGCTATTGGCGCCATCAGCTACGGCGCAGTGTACGCGCATTCGTGGGTAAGCTACGGTTTCAACCCCAGTAACTTGTATGACCGCTCTGGGGGGGCGAAGCTGCCCGCGCTACCCACGCAGCACCGCAATTATTCTTCCTATGGCTTATTTGCCAACCTCAAGCTGGGCTACAAATACGTGTACGTAGTGCCCGCCCTCAGCGTGTACTACCAAAACTATGGCGACTACACGCTGCTCGATGGCAGCACCACCTCGCTGAGCGGCGTCACGTTTGTGCCGTCGCTGGGCTTGCAATTCCGCATTCCCAACCTGTCACGCTAACCAAGCACAAAAAAGCCTCTTCCGGATAAGAAGAGGCTTTTTTGCAAACGCCAGGGTTGCTTAGGCTGCTGGCCCGTCCGCACCACCGGCTACCACGGCCAGCATATCGGCGGGGCTGAGGTAGGTCCGGGCCAGGGCCAGCAGGCCGGCGGGCGTGGCGGCCTGGGTTTGGCGCACCAGCTCGACGTAGTAATCGGGGCGCAGGCCTTGCAGCACCACGTGGCGGTACTTGTCGGCCTGCTCAAATACGGTGGCCGTTTCGCCGATTAGCTTGCCTAGGGTGTAGTTCTTGACGGTTTCCAGCTCGTCGTCGCTCAGCAGCTCGGTTTGGAGGCGCTCGAGCTCATAAGCGATTTCCTGGCGGGTGGCGTCGGCGCTTTCGCCATTTACATCGGTGCCGATGATGAGCGTAGTGCCCAGCTCGCGGGGCACCACACTGGCGTGAATGCCGTAGGTAAAGCCCTTATCCTCCCGAATATTCTTCATCAGGCGCGAGCCAAAATAGCCGCCGAGGATTTTCACCAGCAGCAGCAGCTTGGGTGTTTGGCTATCAGTGAGGGCCGGCCAGCGCCGCCCCATCCGAATGGAAGCCTGAATGCTGCCCTCGACCGGGACCGACACCAGGCCCGTGGGGTAGGTATCGGGTAGAACCTTCGGGGCTGCCGCCGGGCTAGCCAGCCCGGCCGGCTGCCACTGGCCCAGCGCCTCGGCCACGGCCGCTGCCCCGCCAGCCACGTCGCCGCTTAAAAAAATCTCGGTGCCCGCGGGCTGGTACGCCGCCGCATGAAAAGCCCGCAGCTCATCGGCCGTACGTTGGCTAAATTCAGCTTCGTCGAAAGGCTGGCCGTAGGGCGTGTTCTCGCCAAAAAGCTGGCGGTTGAATTCTTCACTGGCCCGAAAGCTGGTCTTGCGGCGCTCGACCTGTATGTTCTGCGTCATGCGGGTTTTGAGCTGCGCGAGCTCGGCCTCAGGAAAAGTAGGGGCGGCTAATAGCTCCTGCACCAGCGGCAGCAGCGTGGGCAGGTGGCGCGCCAGGCAGTATAGCGTGAGCGTAGCGCGGTCGGGGCCCGCCTCACAGTCGAGCGAGGCGCCGTAGAACGCCACCATATCAGCGATTTCGCGGGCGGTGCGGGTGGCGGTGCCTTCGCTCAGCATGCGGGCCGTGAGCTGGGCCAGGCCGGCCGCCGTTTCGTGGCGCTTGCCGGCGGGCAGCACCACTTGCAGGCGCAGCACGGGCTGGGCGGCATTGGCTAGCAGGTGCAGGCGGGCGCCGTTGGGCAGGTGGCTTACTTGCGGGGCGGGCAGTACAATAGCAGTAAGCGGATGGGTAGGCGGGGGCTGAAGGCGGTTGAGCACGGGGAAGAAGTAATCAGAAATAACGAATGAAGGCAGGTGGGATATTCGCCTAAAACAAAACGTCATGCTTCGCAGAGCGCAGCATGACGTTCGGTAAACTACGCAGGCAAGACCTTAGTTCGGCAGGGTACCCTGGGTGCCGCCCGCGCCTTTCTCATCGAAGGCGTCGGCTAGCTTGTTAAGGTTAAAGTGGACCGATACCCGAATAGTTTGGGCCAGCGGATTGGCCTGCGAGTTGGGCACCAGGTAGGTGCCATCGATGCCGAATACCGAGAGGCGCGCGCCCAGGCCAAAGGCCAGGTACTGGCGGGCGCCGGTATGCGGGTTTTCGTAGAAGTAGCCCACGCGGCCCGAGATCTTATTATCGTACCAGTATTCCAGGCCGCCGTGCAGGTTGATTTCCTGGAGCTCACCCTTGAAGCCGCCCGGCGCATCGCTAAACGAGCTGAAGGCCGCGCCTACAATGCCTTGCTGCTGCCGCTCGTCGTTAGTCTGTCTCACGCTGGCCGCGTTGGCAGCTACATAGGGGTCTTCGTAGTAGGGGGAAGGCACGAGCAGCTTGGTTGCGTCGAAGACCAGCGTGATCTTGTTGTAGGAGTCAATCTCGCGGGTGATAGCCGTGCCCAGGCGCAGTGTAGTCGGCAGGAAGCTGGGGTTGGTAGCGTCCTGATACACCATCTTGTTGCCAATGTTGCTGATAGACAAGCCATAGGCAAAATTATATACGCCTGTGCCGAGAGTAGCGTCCTTACTGTAGTAGACGCCCAGGTCGGCGGCGAAGGAGTTGCCAGCCTGCGCGTCGTTGCCCGAGTAGTTACCGACCAAGTTGGAGCGCACGTAGCGGGCCGTAATGCCCACCCCAAAGTTTTCGCCCAGCTTCTGTCCGTACGATACGGTGAAGGCATATTCCTTGGGGTTGTAGGAACCGTTGGGCAGGTTGTAGCCGGTGCGGTAGTCAATCTGGCCCAGGTCAAAATACAGCAGCGAAGCCGCTAGTGCGCCGCGCTCGCCCACCTTGCCGTAGCCCGAAAGGTAGCTCAAGCTCATGTCGTCGGTGATCTGGCGCAGCCAGGGTGAGTAATTCAGCGCCACGGCATATTTATGATCCACGAAGCCGAGCTTGCCGGGGTTGTAGAAGGCCGAGTTGGCATCGGGCGACGTCGCCACGCCGGCATCGCCGAGCGCCGCGCCCCGCGCATCGGGGCTGAGCGTGAGGATGGGCACCGCCGTGGTGATGGTGTGCAGTTCGGCGTTGGCGACCTGCGCCAGCGCAGTAGGGGCCGCCAGGAGCAACACGGCCGGCGCAATAGCTAGCGTACGAAGAAAAGTCATATGGTTTGGTGGGAGACCGCTACCGGAAGAAGACCGACTGGTAGAAAGCACAAATAAAATTACGTAAAAAAATCTGAGGTAAAAGAGGAGCTTAGTAGCCGCTAGCTCAACTGGTAAGCGTAAAAAGACTAATTCAACAGCACGAGCTTTTCAAACTTGGTGGCCGTTTGGCCCGCGTTGGCGCCGCTGGCCAGCCGCACGCTCACGCGGTACACGTACACGCCGCGCGCCAGCTGGTCGCCGTAGTCGTCGCGGCCGTTCCAGCTCAGGGTAGGGTCTTGGTGGGTGCTGGGCACGTGGGCGGTACTGGCGGGAATGCTGGTGCGCAGGGTTTTGATGAGGCGGCCCGCTACCGTAAAGATCTGCACCTGCACCTCAAGCTCCTCACTGGCGTGGTTTTGATCGAAGTGAAACGTCGTGATATTGCTGAATGGGTTGGGATAATTGAGAACGTGGTCGAGAGCAAGCTGCGCCGATTGCGCCGCGATGAAGTCAACTGTGCCCACCGCCGAATTATTATAAGTGTCCCAGGCTTTGAGCGTAATCGTGTGGGGGCCAGCCGTCAGGTTTTTGTAGGGATAGCGAATGTGCCCCGACATAAAATTGTCGACATCAGAAGTATACGAATCATTGACCACTACCAGATTGGTAGGGTTGTTATCAAGCGTCGCCGTAATGTCGTGCCCCACGCCCGCGCTCGAAGTATTGATGCCCGATTTGTCGGTAAGGTGGGCAATAAAGAGCGGGTTGAGGTCGGTAGTGCCGCCCGAGACAAAGGTTTCGTCGGTCATAAAAAGCTGCACGGTGGGCGGCGTAGTATCGGTGGCCGCCTTGCGCGAGGCCCCACCGATAACTACCAGCTGGTAGCCTTGGGCATCAACCTTATTGGTAAGGTCGGCGGCATACAGGCTGATTTTGCCCAGGCCCGTATTGTAAGCAATATCCTTGGGTACAATAAAATTAACGCTGAACCGGCCGGCGCGCACCGTGGCCTGGCCACCGTAGATGACGCTTTCCTGGGTTTCGACCGGTACGGGCGGCGAGTTCTGGTCGCCCAGCGTTTGTACGGTGACGGGCTTATCGAAAATTGTGATGTCGGCCGTGCCGCCAAAACTGGCGTTGAACGCGCCGTTGTTCTCGATGTGGCCGCTCAGCCGCACTGGGCCCAGCGCCTGCAAGGTGTCGAGGCTAGCCACGACGGACTGCACGCGGCGGCCGTTGATGGAGTCGAGCACCACGCGCTGGCGCGGGTAGGCGAGCCGGGTGGTAGGATCGGCGAGCAGCGTGTAGTTGCGGTTGTTGAGGTCGCCGCTGGGCGAGTTGTTTTTGGCCGTGCTGGCGGCGAGGCCCAGGTAGGGGAGAGTGCCGGTGGCGTTGCGCGTCAGCACCTGCGAGTAGAAGGAATTGACGACTTCGGTATTGAAAAAGGACAGCACCACGCGCGTAGTGGTAAATAAGCCCACCGCGCCCCCAGTGGCATTATCAGTCAGCACTTGCTCACCGGCCGAGGTAAAGTCGGGGTTGTCGTAGGTGCTCAGGTCGCAGGTGCCGGTGACGAAGAAGGTCAGCCGGTTCTTGTTTTGCAGGGCGAGCAGCGAGGCGTTGGTTATAATCTGCTCGTCGGCCAGGCCCCGGACGCCGCCGTGCCCGGTATAGCCAAACAGCAGCGAGCCCTGCTCCAGCGACTCGTCGATGGCGGCCACCGTAGCGGGCGAGCGCTGCCCGGCGGCCGTAGCCACCTGCGGAAACAAGTCGAGGTAGTCTTTGCGCAGGTTGTAGGCTGGCTCGCGGGCCTTAATGTTGGCCGCAAAAATCGTTTCTGACTCGGTGGCGTAGGCACTGCCGTCGCCATCGTCGGCGCTGAGCGCGATGCGATTGCGCCACTTGCCGAAGCTGGCCGGATCGTCATAAGCGATAATTTTATCCACCACCTGCTGGGCCTGGGTGGCATCGGCCCGGTACTGCTGGCCGATGGGCGTGCGCACCGGCAGGCGGCCAATGCCGATGTCGACCGACTCAAACACAATGCCCGACGACTCGGCCCAGTCGCCCTCGCTATCGTCGAGCAGGCCGTAGTAATCCTCGGAAGAATAGCTGTTTTCGCCCTCCAGGTTGGCGCGGGTGCCACTCACCGGCAAAAACGACTCGCGCGACTCATAGGTCGGCACGAAGTTTTGGTTGGCCTCGTCAAACCGGCTGGTCGTGCGAAACGGCGCCCGGCCCGCCCACCACGCCGGCTCCTGGGAAGCGTCGTTGTAGGGCGACGACTTGTAGTCGTACGACGCATCGCCAAACAGCAGCAGGTAGCCGCGCTTATTGAGCGGGTCGGGGTTGCGGTCGTACACCTGCTTCATCAGGTCGCGGATGGCCGTCACGTCCTGTGCCCCTGAGCTAAACTCGTTGTAAACCTGCTTGGTAGTGACTACCTCCACGTGCAGGCCGTTGTAGTCGCGGCGGTGCTGGGCTAGCCGCTCGGCCTGCTCGCGGAAGGGCGGGTAAGTCACAATGACCAGATCGAGCTGGCCGTTGTTGTTGAGGTCGTGCAGGTTTTGGTTGGCGATTTTGCCAAAAAGCCGGGGCGTGCCGAACGTGCCGCCCGGCTGCACGGCCACAAACTCGCGCAGCGAGTCGGTGTACGCCAAGAAGCTGCCGGCGCTGCTGAGCGCATAGGCCAGCGGGCGGCGGGGGTTGGTGACTTCCCACACTTGGGCGCCGGTGGCATTGGCTACCATAAAGGTGCCCACCGTGCCCGCCCCGCGCCGATAATTAAGCGAATTAAACTCCAGAAAGGAGCCGGTTAGCTGAAGCTGGCGCTTTACCACCAGCTCTAGGTAGTCGAGGTAGCCGGCCCCCGACGGGTCGCCCGTGGTGAAGGTGAGCGTCACCTTGGGGTCGGTGCCGAGGCTAGCCGGAATGAGCGTAGTAAAGGTGGTGAAGTCGTTGGTAGCCACCGTGGTGAACGAGCCATTCGGAATGCCGGCCAGCGACTGGCTGCCGAGCGGTGTGCCGTTGAGCGCTACCGCGAATGAGCTGTTCTGCCCGGCCGTAGTAGCTACGGCCGACGTCAGGCGCAGCGTGTCACCGGCCACGAGGTTGGCGAGCGGCTGATTGCCATCGCCGCTAAACACGAAGTCGCGCTGCAAAACGGAGGTAGTCGAAAAATCCTCGCCCAGCCAGCGTCGGCCCGAGTGCAGGATATTCACCAGGTCGTGCTCGTAAAAGCGGCGGTCCAGAAACGTGGTGATGGCCGCGCCGGTGGGCGCTGCCGCTGGCGTGGGCGCCGCCGGAATGCGCCGGCCGTCGCGGGCGCCCACCGTCACGAAGTAGTAGGCCGTGTCGGCGTACACGTTGTTAATATGCTTGAAGCGACCACCTTCGCCCAGCAAGTCTTGCAGGCCCGGCTGCCCGGCTGCCCTGGCTGCGCCCGGCTGGCTAGCCCGCCACGTGTGCGGCCCCCGGGCATAAAACAGAAAGTACTCGTTGGCGTCGAAGGTGGCGTTGTTGTCGCCCACGAAGAGAAGGTTATTCTCCACCAGATCGTCGGGGCGCGGGGCCGCGTTGGCCTGGGGCAGCAGGCCCGTCGCGTTGCCATAAAGCTGAAGCTTGCGGGGGTCGAAGCTAGCCGGCAGGCCCAGGCTGCGCAGCGTGGCGGGGTCGAGCTTATACACGCCGCTGGTAGGTACCCCGATCTTGTACCAGTCGCCCGTTTTCAGCACCGACACCGGGGCGTGGGTGCGGGTGGCGGTGGTGCCAGTAGTGCCATTGGTGGTAAAGCCCCGGCTACCTGCGCTGGCCCGTGGCGCGGCGGCCTCGCTGCTCGCCTGGTACGCGTAATTGAAAGAAAGCAGGCGCTCGGCCTGGCCGGTTTGGGGGTTGCGGCGCACGGGCTTCACCAGCACGTAGCTGTAGGGGCGGCGGGCCTCGGTGCCAAAGCGCAGCTCCACACTGGGCGCGGCAGGTAGGATAGTGCTGCCCAAAAGCTTGGCATCGGCGGCCGGGAAGGCCTCGTACACGGCCTCGCGCAGGTCGCCGGCCGTGACGGTGCCGGGCAGGCGCAGGGTATAGATGCCGAGCACGTCGTCGGGGCCGTGGCTGGCTCCGCGGAAGGTGGGCACCCGGCGCGGTTCTTCGGGGTCGGCGCCGCGCAGGGCGGCGTAGGTGGTCCAGCTCAGGCTCACGGGCACCACCGCTTCGCCGGTTTGGGCGCGGGCTGGGCGGCTCCAGCCCGCCGCCAGCACGGCCAGTAGAAACAGCGTCGGGAAGAAGTTTCGCATAAAGTAGCTTGAAGAAAAACACCGTTGGCCAGCCCTGGGTCCGTGCGCCGCCAACCGCTGCCGGCTCTGGGTAGGTTGGCCATCTTAGCCAAGCGTTTAACAGCCGCGGGCCGGCGCTTATTGTGGGCCCGGCGCGCTGGCTTCGAGCCCGTCGCGGCTGCGCACCCGGCCCGGCACCGACAGCAGCACGTAAAGCAGCACCGCCAGCGGAATGCCCGCCGCGTGCAGCCAGCTCACCAGCGCCACCGCCAGCCCCACAAAAATAAACCGCCGCCGGTTGCCCAGCCACCGCAGGTTCTTGAATTTTAGGGCGAACAGCGGCAGCTCGGCCACCAGCAGGCCCGAGAGCAGGATGGTGAGGCCCAGCAACACCAGCGGCTTGAGAATAATACTCTCAAGCCCAAACTCATTGCTAGCAAGAATGAGCGGCAGCGAAGCTACTACCAGGGTGCAAGCTGGGGTTGGGAGGCCAATAAAGGAAGTCGTTTGCCGCGTGTCGTTATTAAATTTGGCTAGCCGCAGGGCCGAGAAAATGCTGATAAGGAAGCCGAAATAAGGCAGCCACCGCCAAATACCTGACGGCGTAGCGAAGTCACTGAGCTGCAAGTGCGCAGTCTTATCCAATAGACTATACAAAATCGCCCCCGGCACCACCCCAAACGACACCATATCGGCCAGCGAATCCAGGTCTTTGCCGATGGGCGACGACACGCGCAGTGCCCGCGCCAGTAGCCCGTCGAAGAAGTCGGCCACGGCCGCGATGCCGATGAGGTAGGCCCCGGTTACCAGCTCATTCTTGAAAATAAACGTGAGGGCCAGGCACCCGCACAGCAGGTTGACGCAGGTAAGAGCGTTGGGTAGATGCTTTTTCAAGTAGTGGGTAACTAGGTAATAGGCTATTGCGCGGTCAGGAGCGGGCCAAACGACTGGTCTTGTTCAAATGACCGGATGCTTTCCTCTGCCAGCGGCCGGCGCTTGACCACCGAATTATCGCGCCAGAAAAGTGGGGTTGCAAGTTTTTGCTGGCTGGCATCCCAGCTCTACTCCCAGCAATAGCCAGCAACCAAAACCTGCCCCGTCCGCATTCCATAAAAACTGAGCCTGTGCGTATAAAACGCTAAATCCAAGCGATACTACCGCAAGAAGGGATTGCTGCGCCGCTCGGCGCCGATGGTAGTGGCGGGGCCGTGGCCGGGGTGCACCACCGTGGCATCGGGCAGGGTGAGGAGCTCAGTAGTAATGCTTTGGATGAGCATGGCGTGGTCGCCGCCCGGCAGGTCGGTGCGGCCTACGCTGCCCCTGAACAGCACATCGCCGCCGATGAGCTGGCCGCCCGCCGCCTCGTACAGCACCACGTGGCCGGGCGCGTGGCCCGGCGCAAAGCGCACCTGCAACTCGCTTTCTCCCAGCCGGATAACCTGGCCGGCCGCTAGCTCGCCGGTGGGCTCGGCGGGCTCGTAGGCCGCAAAGCCATAGGGCCCGGCGTAGGTAGCCACGGCGCGCAGCGTGGGCAAGTCGAGGGCGTGCAGCAAAAACGGGATGCCGGGGTACGTCCGCAGCACAAAGGCATTGCCGAGCACGTGGTCGATGTGGGCGTGGGTATTCAGCAAGTACTTGACGTCGAGCTGCTCGCGCTCGATATAGTCGCGTAGCGTACGCTGCTCGGCCGCCGAGTAGGCGCCCGGGTCGACGATGGCCGTGGCGCGCGTCGCCTCGTCGATGAGCAGGTAGGTATTTTCGGCGAAGCCGTTGAACGTGAAGCTGACAATCCGGAGCATCTGGCAAAGGTAATGGGGGCGCGGACGTGCGTGGGTGCGGCTGCAATTGCGGCTTTTCATCCTGCCACCCTCTTGCCGCCCCGTACTTTGCCAGTGCCAATGACTGACGACTTTCAAGACTACGACTACCTGCTGCTCGGCCACGGCATTGCCGGGGCTACCCTGGCCCGCGAGCTGCGCCAGCGCGGCCACCGCGTGCTGGTGTATGACGACCCGCGGCCCGCTACCGCCTCGCGCGTGGCCGCTGGCCTTATGAACCCCGTGGCCGGCAAGCGCTTTGCCCTCACCTGGCGCGCCCTCGAAACGCTGCCCTACGCCGTGGCCTATTACCAGGCGCTGGGCCAAGAATTTGGAGAAGATTTTTGGCAGGAAGCGGCTATTCTCAAAGTATTTGGCTCGGCCCAGGAGCAGGAGCAGCTGCTGGCGCGGGCGGCCAGCCAGCCCTGGGAAGGCTTTGTGGAGCGCATCGACCCCGGGCCCATCGAGCTGCCAGGGCTGCTGGCGTCGCACGGCGGCGCGTGGCTGCGCGGCGGCGGGCACCTGCGGGTAGCGGCGCTGCTGGCCGCGCTGGCTGGCCAGGGCCGGGCCGAGGGCTGGCTGCGCGAAGAAACTTTTAGCTGGGAGCACCTCGTTAGCGACGCCGGCGGCGTTACGTATGCGCCGGGGCGCGTGCGGGCTCGGCAGGTGGTGTGTTGCCAGGGCGCGCAAGCCCTTGACTGCCCTTACTTTACTTGGCTACCGCTCACCCCTAACCAGGGCGCGGTGCTCGATGTGCACGTGCCGGGCCTGAGCGCGGCGCAGGTCCTCAATCGGGGGGCCTACGTGGTGCCGGTGGGCGGCGAGCGGTTTCGGATAGGGGCTACCTACCGGTGGCCGCCCTTTGCCGCCAGCCCCGGCCTGGCCGACCAGCAAGAGCTAGCCGGGCGGCTGGTGGCGCTCACGCCGCTGCCCTTCGTAGTGCTGGGCGAGCAGCGCGGGGTGCGGCCCGCCGTGCGCGACCGCCGCCCGCTGCTGGGCCGCCACCCGGCGCTGCCTTGGCTTAGCCTGTGCGGCGGCTACGGCTCGAAAGGCGTGAGCCTGGCCCCGCGCCTGGCTGGCCTGCTCGCCGACTACCTCGACCACGGCCGGACGCTGTGGCCCGAGGCCGACATCGCCCGCTACTACAAGCTGTATCCAGCGAGTTAAGAATGAAACGTTAAGCGTAGAAAGCTGTTGAGATGGGCGTCAGCCAGCGGTTTCTTAGCGGTTATTTTTTGAATTTTACCGCGTTACTTTATACCTCTTAGTTCACCCTGAGCAATTTGCCGTGAATTTTCTTCAATCATCCTGCCGGGCTGCTGGCACACGAATGCTGTTACTGGCGCTGCTAACCACGGCAGTTGGGGCGCGGGCCCAAACCGCGCAGGAACCCTTCGGCCGCGTGCGGGTGCAGTACCAGAAATTCAAATGGGAGCAGTTTTCGACCCAGAATTTCAACGTCTATTTTTACGCTGGTGGCGAGGCGAGTGCCCGCCGTACGGCCCAGTATGCCGAGCAGGAGCTCCAGCGCATCACGGCGCTGGTGGGGTACTTCCCGTACTCCAAGACTACGCTCATGGTGTACAACTCGGTGGGCGACCTGCGGCAGAGCAACATCAACCTGCCTTCGGCCAATGCCGTGAGCGGGGGCGAGGCCCAGCTCGCCCGCCAGACCAAGGTGGAGGTAGCCTTTCCGGGCCGCCAAACCGACTTCAAACGCGAGCTGAGCTACCAGATCACCCAGGTGCTCATCAATGATATGATGTACGGCGGCTCGCTGCGTGAGGTGCTGCAAAGCAATTATTTGCTGCAACTGCCCGACTGGTTTATCAGCGGGGCGGCCTCCTACGCAGCCGAGGGCTGGAGCGTAGATATGGACGCCTACATGCGCGACATGGTGCGCGCGTACCCGACCGGCAATCGCACGGCGCCGTTTTTCGTGCGCAACCCCCGGCTAGCCGGCCACAGCATCTGGAACTACATTGCCGAGCGCTATGGCTACGGCACCTTGCAAAACGTGCTGAACCTCACGCGCATTACGCGCGACGTGGAAGTTGGCATCTCGTCGTCGTTGAATGTCCCGTTCAAGGTGTTCTTGCGCGATTGGGTGGGCTACTACCGTAGTATCAACACGGGCACGTCGCTGGCGGCCCTCACCGCGCCTGCCGAGGCCAACCGCCTGAGCAGCAAGAATCGGCGTGGCCTCGATATCTTTTCGCAGCCCGTCTTTAGCCCCGATGGCCAGCACCTGGCCTACGCCGTGAACGACCAGGGCCGCTACCGCGTGGTAGTGGCCAACCGCGACGGCTCGCACCGCCGCACGCTGCTGCACGGCGGCTACCGCAGCCCCGACCAGCAGCTGGAGCCTCGCTTGCCGGTGCTCGCCTGGCGCGGCAACAGCCAGCTCGCCGTGGCCGAGCTGGTGCAGGGCCGCATGACCTTGCGCCTGCACGACGCCCTGAGCCTCGACCTGGCCGGCCGGGTGCGTCGCACGCTGCACCTGCGGCAGCCAGCCACCATATTCGCCCCCTACGAGCAGGTGCTCGACATGAGCTACTCGGCCGATGGCAAAGCCCTGGTATTCACGGGCGTGGTGAATGGGCAGAATGACATCTACCTGCTGCGCGCCGGCAGCCGGCAGCCCGAGCGCCTCACCGACGACTTGTTTGACGATCAGCAGGCGGTGTTTTTGCCTAGTGGGCAGGGCGTGGTATTCAGCTCCAACCGCTACCTCGACTCGACGGGCCGGGCCCGCCCCGCTACGTTTCCCAACGTGGTAAATAACTACGACCTGTTCCTATATCACCTCGATGGCCGGCCGCAGCTCACCGAAATGCTGGTGAGCACTATTTCGAATGAAACGCGGCCCCGACCTATTTCGGACGATGAGATTTTGTATCTGGGCGAAGAAAACGGCGTGCGGGGCCTCTACCGCTACTCGCGCCAATCGGGCCAGCACCAGCCCGTCAGCAGCTTCAATACTAACATCCAGGATTTTGACTTTCACGCGGCTTCGGGCGCGCTAGCCTTCATCCCGCAGGTGCAAGCCCGCGACCTGCTCTACCTCTACCCTAAGTACGAGCTCCCCACCAACTTGACGCTGGGCAAAACCGCCCGCCAGCGCATCCTCGAATCTCGCTCGCAGCCCACTCCCGTGCGGCCTGCGCCGGCCAGCCCGGCTAGCCCGGCCGTGGCGGCCCCAGCTACTCTGGCTAGCCCGGTGGCCGATGCTACCCCAGCCAGCGGCACGGCTCCCGTGGCCACTGCTCCGGCAGCAACCACGCCTGCCCCCGGGAGCGCTCCGGCAGCTACTGCCGCCGGTGCGCCGGTGGCTGCGACGCCAGCCAGTACTACCGCGGCTAATTCGGTGGCCCCGGTGCCTACTACTACCGCGGCGCCGGTGGCAGGCCCCACCCGTGCCCGGGCCAATGCCCCGGTTAATACCAGCAATTATCAGTTTGATGAGGATGAGGACGTGGCGCCCACCCGGCCCCGGCGCAATGCCAAGCCGACCGCCACGGCGCCTCCCCAGCCGGGGGTGACCAAAGTAGCTGGGCCGTACCGCTACGACACGCGCTTTATGGCCGACAACCTGGTGACGGGAATTGCCGTCGACCCGCTGTTGGGCTTTGGCGTTTCGCTGCAAGCAAACTTGTCGGATGCTTTTGAAAATCAGCGCATTCAAGCGAGTATATTCGGGCAGCTCGACTTGCGTACCAGCAACATCAACCTCTCGTACACCAACCTGACCGGGCGCTTCGACTGGAGCATTGCCTACCAGAAGCAGGCTTACTTTTTTGATGCTGGGGGTACGGGCGAGCAGCTGCGCTACGGTCGCCACGCCATTGCGCCGACCATCGCTTACCCCTTCACGCACAACCTCAGCCTGCGGGCCGGGCCGCGCTACGACAATATTTCGCGCACGCTCACGGGTAGCCCTTCGACGGACTTTGATAACGACCGCAACTACCTGGGCTACAACGCCGAGCTAGTGTTTGACAACTCGCGGGCCACGGGCGTCAACATGCTGCTCGGCACCCGCATGAAGGTGGGCGTGCTGCAAATGAACGAGATGGGCAACAAGTCGGGCAACTTCGGTAAGCTGTACATCGACCTGCGGCACTACCAGAAAATCCACCGCCAGCTAGTGTGGGCCAACCGGGTGAGCTACGGGCAGTTTTTTGGGGCTAGCCAGCAGAGCTTTCGCCTGGGCGGCATGGACAACTGGCTAGGCCAAAGCTATACCGACCAGCGCTTCCTGGTGCCAGCCGGCGAAGCGGTGCCCGACCCTACCAATATCTTCTACCAGCAGTTTGTAACCAATCTGCGGGGCTTCGACCTAAGCAAGCGCGTGGGCTCGCGCTATGTGCTGCTCAATAGCGAGTTGCGCTTGCCCATTGTGCAGTACCTGGCGCACCGGCCCATTTACTCAGGCTTTTTCCGCAACCTCCAGCTTATCGGCTTTGTCGATGCGGGCACGGCCTATTCGGGCACCAATCCCTTTGGCGAAAACAACTCGAACAACACCATCCCGTTTGGGGGGAATGGCAACATTTTCTCGGGCACGGTTACCAACTTCAACAACCCCATCTTGGTGGGGTACGGCGCGGGCGTGCGTACTACGGTGCTCGGCTTCTACGTGAAATACGACATTGCCTGGAGCCAGGAAAACTACGTTATCAATGGCCCGAAGAGTTATGTCACCCTGGGCCACGACTTCTAAGCCAGCTACCCCAACCTACTACCGCCCCGGTTCTGCTTTTGCGGAGCCGGGGCTTTTTGCGCCGGCTAGCTGCTGCCTATGGCTATGGGCGTCGGCCTGGGCTCGCTGGTAAGTGGCCAGCTGGTGGCGCGCTATGGCCACTATACGGCTTGGCTGCGGGCGGGCGCCCTGCTAGTGGTGGTCGGGGTGGGTATGCTGGCGACGCTGACCCGCCCCGCCGCCCACGCCCAAGTGGTGAGCTGCCTAGCCGTGTATGGCCTGGGCCTGGGGCCCATTTTCCCGCTCACGATGCTGGCCGTGCAGAATGCGGCTGCCCCCGCGCAGCTAGGCCAGGCCACGACGGCCATGCAGTTTGGCCGGCAGCTGGGCAGCGTACTCATTGCCGCGCTACTGGGCGCGGTGCTGACGCTGGCACTCGCCCGAGCGTGGCCCACTACGGTCGCGCCACCAGTATCGCTTGAAACGGGTGGGGCGAAGGCAGTAACCTGTCTCTGGCATCGGCGCAAGCTACCGGGCCTGGGCAACGCTACGCCCTAACGCTGGCCTTGCAGCAGGTCTACGGCTGCCTCTTGGTAGTAGCGGTCGGTGGCTTGCTGCTCACTCACGTTCTTTATTGGAGAACGTTCCTTGCGGCGGCAGCAAGAGGAGCAATTACCAGAGTAGCACTTACTCGCTTCACTGCTACGCCAACTCCTGAAAAGGGGTGCCCAAGCCGGCCGGTTATCCTGGTTATACTCGTCGTGAAGTCAGTTGCGAACTTACTGCGCAAAAAGTCCTAAACTTGCGAAATGGAATTGCACCTGAGCCCCGCTGAGCGCCAAGCCCTACGAGACCTGCAAGGGCGGTGTC
>Ga0160429_1000523_pt1 | contig 32923 bp, 32 predicted proteins | sample SolpanmetagenomR_FD_108199 | JGI IMG/M metagenome (GOLD analysis project Ga0160429, IMG submission 108199) | Solar panel surface microbial communities from Lawrence Berkeley National Laboratory, California, USA - R | ecosystem: Engineered > Built environment > Solar panel > Unclassified ... | reverse complement strand
TGACCTGGGTCAAAGCCACCCGAGGCCGCGCCCGCAATCCTGGACGCCAGCCGGACCGGGGAAGGCACACGAGATCCCCTCGCGTGGGCCATGGGCCGATCCGCGCAAGCCGCCGCACCCGCGAAGTCCCGCGGCGGGCTGGTGATCCTAGGCGCCGGCGGTGAAGCCCCCGCCGGCCTCGCCATCGGCCAGCACGCCCAGGAGCACGTCCAACGCCAGGGGCTTCTCGACCAGCGGAACGCCGGCGACACTGGCCTTCGCCCGGATGCCCGGATCGGGATGACCGGTGATCAAGACCACCGGGACACGGCTGTCGAGGTCGCGCAGGCGCCCGACCACCTCAAGGCCGTCCATGCCGGTCATGATTTGGTCGAGCAGCACGAAGGCCGGGTTCGGGCCGGGAAAGGCCGCCAGCAATTCGCGGCCGTCAGCGAAGGTCTCGACACGGTGCCCTTCGCTCTCGAGCAGGAAACGCGTGGAGTGCAGGACGGCCGGGTCGTCGTCCACGACGTAGATGAGGCTGGCAGGGTCTGTCGTCATGGCGGTCGCCGGTCGGCGTGGTCCCCGGTTGGAAGGCGCCACCATGCGGACGAGGACCGGCGGTCGCCTTGACCTGCCTCAAACCGGCGTCAGGCGAGGCCCGCCAGCACCGACCAGCGCACCAGTTCCTGCAGGCTCTCCGCCCGCGTCTTGGCCATGAGCTTGGCCCGGTAGATCTCGACGGTGCGCGGGCTGATGTCGAGGGTGCGGCCGATCTCCTTGCTGGTGCCCCCGGCGACGAGGTGGTCCAGGACCTGCCGCTCCCGCTCGCTCAGGGTCCCCACGCGTCGCACGAACTCGCGCAGCGTCGGATCGACCACCCCGGCTGCCCCGCCCCGCTCCAAGGCCGACCTGAGCGCCTGGATGAGCGTCGCGTCGTCGAACGGCTTCTCGATGAAATCGCAGGCGCCGAGCTTCATCGCCTCGACCGTGAGCGGCACGTCCCCGTGCCCCGTCATCATCACCACCGGCAAGGTGTGCCCCGCCGCCCGCAGACGGCGCAGCAGTTCCAGCCCGTCGATACCGGGCATGCGGATGTCGGTCAGGACGCATCCCGCAGCCGGCTTCGCCAAGCTGTCGAGCAGGTCCGTGCCGGCCTCGTAGAGCCGTACCTCGAACCCCTCGGTCCCGAGCAGGAAGCCGACGGAATCCCGCATCGCCGGATCGTCGTCCACGACGTGCACGAGGTCAGTTGCCATTGGGCGGGTCTCCCGCGTGGGCGGCCTGGAGCGTCAGCCGGAAGGTTGCCCCGCCGGCGTCGTTGCGTCCGACGTCGAGCCGCCCGCCATGCGCCTCGACGATGGTGCGGCAGATCGAGAGCCCGACGCCCATGCCGCTCTGCTTGGTCGTGACGAACGGTTGGAACAACCTGTCCGCGATCTCCTCGGCGATGCCGGGGCCGGTGTCCGACACGGTGATCTCGACCGTGTCCCGGCCGATGGGCCGCGCCGCGACGGTCAGTTCGCGCCTGTCGCCCTGCTGCATGGCCTCGCGGGCGTTGCGCAGCAGGTTCACCAGGACCTGCTGCACTTGGACCCGGTCGGCCAGGACGGAGCCGGCGCGGGGGTCGACGGCGACGCGCGCGACGATGCCCTGCTCGCGGGCCCCGACCAGCGCCAGCGCGCTGGCCTCCTCGATCAGCCGCGCGACCGGCTCGACCCGCTTCTCGGTCTCGCCGCGGGCGACGAACTCGCGCAGGCGCCGGATGATCTGGCCGGCCCGCAGCGCCTGCTCGGCGGTCTTGTCGAGGACTTCCATCGTCTTGGCGATGGCCTCGGGCCCGGGGCGCGCCAGCAGGCGGCGGCAGCCCTTGGTGTAGTTCGCGATGGCGCCGAGCGGCTGGTTCAGCTCGTGCGCGAGTGCGGAGGCCATCTCGCCCATCGCGCTCAGCCGGGAGACGTGGGCGAGTTCGGACTGGAGTTCCTGGAGGCGGGCCTGGGTGCGCTGGTGCTCCGTGAGGTCGTCGATGAACCCGGTGAAGAACACCTGCTCCCCCGAGCGCATCTCGCCGATGGCGAGCTCCATCGGGAAGATCGAGCCATCCCGTCTCCGGCCGGTCACGACCCGGTTGGTGCCGATGATGCGGCGCTCCCGGGTCCGGCGGTAGCGGTCGAGGTAGCCGTCGTGCTCGCTCTGCATCGGCTCCGGCATCAGGATGCGGACGTTCTGCCCGACCGCCTCGCTGGCCGCGTAGCCGAACAGGCGCTCCGCCGCGGCGCTGAACGAGTGGATGAGGCCCGCCTCGTCGATGACGACCATCGCCTCGGGCACGGTGTCGAGGATCGAGCGCAGGTGCGCCTCGCGTGCCCGGATGTCCTCCTCGGCCCGCTTCTGCCCGTCGATGCTCAGGACGACCCCGCGATGCCGTGCCGGCCGTCCGTCCGTGTCGGGGCTCACCCGGCCGCGCGAGCGCAGCCAGCAGACGTGCCCGTCGGGCCGCACGACGCGGTAGTCGACCTCGTAGCTGCCCCCCTCTCGCAAGGCCCGCTGGATGGCGTCCGCCCGGGCCTGCCGGTCGTCCGGGTGCACCAAGGCCTGGGAGTCCGCGAAGGTGGTCAGCCGCTCGGGCGGCACTCCGAACAGGTGGGCGCAGGTGGGAGAGACGGTGGCTCGTCCGGTCGGGACATCCAGCGACCAGACGCAGATGCCCACCTCGTCGAGGGTCTGCCGCAGCGCGTCGCTCGCCGACATGATGTCACGCTCCAGGTCGGCGCTGGGCCTGTCGATAAGGTCCGTCATCAACCGCACCCGGGGAAGCCCTGCGCGCGGCAGTCGCGGAACTCGCCTGTCGCCGCGCCTCGGTCGGCCGCGTCGCGCGTCCGGTCATTACTGCGATTCCGGTACAGGGAACAGCCGTCGACCCGTATTCGCAGCCGGCGCCGAATAGCTTTTGGTCCGGACTGAAACTGAAACCGCGTCGCCCGGGCCGCTTGAGCTGGATCAAGGCCGCGCGCCCAGGACGGCACGAACCATGGGGCCGGCACGAATCGGAGAAGTCCATGCCCGGACCCTGCCCTGCGCCCCTCGCGGGCCTCCGCGACGTCCTCGTCGGCACCGCCTTCGAGGGCGAGCGCGAGGCGGCCTCCACGGCCGTCGGCTATGGCCTGACCTTGGCCAAGGCCGCAGGCGCCCACCTCACCCTCCAGTCGTCCGCCTGGCGCCACTCGGGCGACGCCGCTTGGCCCGGCGGCTTCGACTCCGCCGGCGTCTCGGCCGCGGACCACCGGCTCCAGGCGCTGGCCAGCGCCGTGGCGGCGCGCTCGGCCGGGGACGCCGCGCAGGCCGGCGTGGTCTGCACGACGGAGGCGCCGAGCCTGCCCTATCCGGAGATCGTGGACCGGCTGGCCGAGCGCGCGCGCCTGCACGACCTCACCGTCCTGGACATCGGCCCGCGGACCTACGATCTCGACCGCCAGATGATCGAGAAGGCGCTGTTTCACAGCGGCCGTCCGGTCATCGCCGTCCCGCCGGGACACGACGCCTTCGCGGCACGGCGGATCCTCGTCGCCTGGGACGGCAGCGCCCAGGCGGCGCGGGCCGCCAACGACGCGCTGCCGTTCCTGCGCGCGGCCGAGGCGGTCGAGATCGTCTCCGTCGGCACCGAGGCGGAGATCCACGCGGCGGTGCCCGGGGCCGAGTTCGCGCCCCACCTCGCGCGCCACGGGGTGAAGGTCTCCGTCAACGACCTTCCGAAGGGCGAGGGAGTCGCCGCGACCCTGCGCGCCCAGGCCGGTCTGTTCCGGGCCGACATGATCGTGATGGGCGCCTACCGGCACGCCCCGACCCGCGAGTATTTCTTCGGCGGCGTCACGCGCTCCTTCCTGCGGGGCAGCCCGGCACCGCTGTTCCTCGCCCACTGAAGATGGAGGCCGACGATGACAGAGCGAGAGCCGCCTCGCCGCGCCGCCACCGCCCGGGTCCTGCGATCGCGGACACGCGGGCCGTCGATTCCACCGCCTGCGGTGCGGTCGACCACCGACGCGGCGCCACCCCAGGTGCGGGCACCGAACCGGACCGCGTGGCCCGGTCCGCTGAACGCGGAGGACCGGGCCGCCCTGGAGGCGGGCTGGGGCTTCGTCGAGTGACGTTCACGCCGCGGGACGGGCCGCCCGCGACGTCCGTCCCCGATGGGGAAGCGGCCGACGAGCGTGCGGAGAGCGTGCCGAACGGCGGCGCCTCGGGCATCGGGCAGGCTGACTGCGAGCCGACCCCAGGGCCGCGCCCGCGGCCCGCCCGGAGGGACGCCAGTCCGCGGCCCGCCGGGGCGGCCCAGGCCGCCTTTCCGGTGACCGCCAAGAGGATCGGCGCCGATCCGCCGAGGGGAGCGTGGGACCAGCGCATCAGTGGCACATCAGGCAGCAGACCGGCGCGCGTTCGAGGGCCTCGCGCGTGACGCCCCCGAAGATCCATTCCCGCAGGCGCGCGTGACCGTAGGCACCCATCACGATGAGGTCGGCGTCCTGCCGCAGGGCGAAGTCGAGAATCTCGCCGCCCTCGCCGCCCGCCGCCCGCAGCAGGTGGGTGGTGACAGGCGCACCGTGCCGCGCCAAGTGGCCGGCCACGGCCTCCAAACCCTCCTGGCGCCCGTCGGCCCCGACCGTCGCGACGGCGACCGCGTCGGCGCCCTGGAGGAGGGGCAGCGCCGCCGATACGGCCCGCCGTGCCTCCGCGCCGTCCTTCCAGGCGACGACGATGCGGGCCGCCCTGAGGTGCACGAGGCGGGGCGGCACGACGAGGACGGGCCGGCCCGCCTCCATCAGCACAGGCCCGGGCGGCACGCCCAGCGGACCCGGGTCCTCGTCGCCGCGCCCGCGCCGGCCCACCACGACGAGGTCGGCGGCCCGCGCCTGTTCGACGAGATGCGTGATGGCCCCGGCGAGGGCGGCTTGCCAGGCCGTGCTTATCCCGTCGCCGGCGTTGCGCTCGAACATGGCGCGTGCCTGTTCGAGGATCTCGCGGACCAGCGCCTCGTTGCGCGCTTCCTGTCGGGCGGCGTCGTGGACATCGCGCACCAGGATGGGAGCCGGCACCTTTTGGGCCGCCGCGCCCGTGAGGGTCGCCGCGAAGCGTCGGGCCAGCCCGGCGGCGAGGCGCACCCGGTCCGGTGCCGCGTCGCCGAGGTCGGCGGAAACGAGGATGTTCGCGAACTCCATGGCCCCCTCCACCGTGCGCCGATCCTGACGCGGGGAGCCTCGCCCGGGCCGGATCGATCCACCTTGATCCAGCGCAAGCCCGCGGGCGCCGCGCGGCCCGTTTCACGGACGGCCCGGGACGATCGGCGCCGTCTGCTCGCGCCCGTCACGGGGGGCGCCGAGGGCGCGCATGGCGTTGAGGATCACGGCGATGTCGATGGCTTCCTGCAGGAGCGCCCCCCGCAGGGGTGAGAGGTATCCCAGGGCCGCCGCGACCATGCCGGCCAGCGAGAGCCCGAGGCCGACCCACACGCTCTGGAGCGCGATGGCGCGGGCCCGCTTGGCGATGCGGATGGCCCGGGGCAGGGGCGCCAGGCTGTCGACCAGCAGGACGATGTCCGCCGCCTCGGCCGCCGCCGCCGCCCCCCGGGCGCCGAGGGCCACGCCAAGGTCGGCGGCGGCCAGGGCGGGCGCGTCGTTCACCCCGTCGCCGACCATCATCACGGGACCGAGCCGGCGCGCGGCGGTCACCGTGTCCGTCTTGGCCGTCGGGTCCAGGTCGGCGGCGACGGCGTCGACCGGAAGGCCGGCCACGAGCGCTTCCGCGACGGCGCGTCGATCCCCGGTGGCGAGGACCACGCGCTCGATGCCGCACGCGCGCAGTTCCAGGAGGGCGTTGCCGCCGTCCGCCCGCAGCGGGTCGGCGAACGCCAGCACGGCGGCGGCCGCGCCGTCGACGGCGACCAGCACCGTCGCGGCGACAGCCGGGATTCCTGCCGCCTCGTCCCGCGACGGGAAGGGGACGCCGTGCATCCGCATGAGGTGCGCCCCCCCGACGATGACGGGCCGCCCCTCAACCAGTCCGGTCAGGCCTTCCCCGGGCGTCTCCTCGACCGCCTCGGGTTGCGAGAGCGTCAGGCCGCGCCGGACCGCCTCCTCGATCAGGGCCCGCGCCAGCGGGTGGCCGGAGGCTTGTTCGAGGGACGCCGCCAGCCCCAGGACCTCGCCTTCGTCGAGGCCCCCGAGGATACGTGCGGAGGTCAGCCGGGTGGCGCCGTGGGTCAGGGTGCCGGTCTTGTCGACCACCAGCACGCGGACCTTGGCCAGCATCTCCAGGGCGCCGCCACCCTTGATGAGCACGCCGATGCCGGCCGCGCGGGAGAGGCCGGAGACGAGGGCGACGGGCACCGCCAGGATGAGCGGGCACGGCGTGGCGACGACCAGCACCGCCAGCGCCCGGAGGGGGTCGCCGGTGGCGAGCCCCGCGCCTCCCGCCAGCAGCAGCGTCAGGACGAGGAAGGCGAGCCCGTACCGGTCCGCCAAGCGTGCCATCGGCGCCTTCCGGGCCTGCGCCGCCTGCACGAGCCGGACGATCCCGGCATACGTGCTCTCGGCTGCGGGCCGCTCCGTGATCAGCGTGAACGGCTGGCCCACATTCACCGTCCCGCTCAGCACGGGCTCGTTGGCCGGGATGGTGACGGGCAGCGCCTCGCCGGTGAGGCTCGACCGGTCCAGCACGGCGCGGCCCGCGGCGACCCGGCCGTCCACCGGCAGGATGTCGCCGACGCGCACCAGGATGCGGTCTCCCGGGACCAGCGCCGCGAGGGGCACCTCCGTCAACCCGCCGTCCTCCTCGCGCAGGGCGGTGCGCGGCTGCCGGGTGAGCAGCGCCGTCATCGCCCGCCCGGCGCGGCCGGTCGCGTAGGCTTCCAGCGACTGGCCGCCCGCGTACATCAGGGCGATGACGGCGCCGGCCAGCGGCTGCGACAGGGCGAGCGCGCCGCCCATCGCGAGCAGGGCGACGAGGTCGAGGCCGACATCTCCCCGCGCCAGGCTCGTCGCGACCTGGATCAGGAGGGCCCCGAGGACCACCAGGGTCGCGAGGGTCCAGGCCGCCGCCGCGACGTCCGCTCGGCCGACCGCCTGCGCCGCCAAGCCGGTACAGAGACCGGTCAGCGGCAGGACGGCCAGCCATCCGCGCAGGCCCGGAACCCATCCGGCGCGCGCCGGCCGTTTCGTCCCCGGCAAGCCCGCGGCCGCCGTCGTCATGTGCGCCCCCATGCGTTCGCACCGCCGAGATGCGGCCGGTCCGGCTCGGTGGACCTTGCGCTGGATCAACGCGTCCCCGGGGGACCGCGCGGGAAGCGCCCGCCGTCACGGTTCCGGTCGTCGCGGGATGGCGGACCCGCCCGCCGGACGGACACCGCATCGCCCCGGACCGGATCGGTGAACCGGAACACGTCATCGGGAACCGCGCCATCGACGGCGCGTCCCCGACCGTTGCCGCCGAGGCGGCGGTGATCCACACCCGCCCCGCGGGTCGCATCGGCGGGAGGTTCGGATCCCGGGCGGGCGAGATCGGAGTCCTTACGGGTGCGAAGGGCCTCCGCCGGGCCGGCAACGGTGCCGACCAGGAGCTCGCTCGCGGGGCACGCGCGATGCTTCATGACGCTTGATGACGCGTCATGCGTCCTGGCTGCGAGGCTGATCAGGCGCGCGGCGCTGCTCGGAGACGTACCGGCAGAGATCCCCTGCGCCGTCGTCCTGATCCGAGCCGGCCAGACAGGGTGACTTCGTTGCTACCGGACAGCGGACGCCGCTCGCGTTTCCGCGAACGGCAGGAAACGGCCCTGTGCTACCGGCGCGCTTCGAGGCCGATGGCCCCGTCGGCCGTGGTCCGGTTCGACGGGCGTCCTATCGAGCGATCTGCCCGGGAAACGGTGCCGTGAGCGCGACGTTCTTGATGACCGGCGCGCCGATCGCGAGCGCCTCGCCCATCACGGGCGAATTCGCCATCTGACCGGTCATCGTCACCACGAGGGCGGCCAGCATTAAGCCGACGCTGCCAATCGACGCGAAATAAATCGGCAGGCGTGCCGAGTCGTGCTGCCCGTTCTGGGTCGAATGTCGCTCTGCCAATTGTACACCTCGGAGGTCCATTGAATGGATATACGGGATCAACATGTCGCAGGATTCAAAGGTCCACCCCTGTGGCGCTATCGACCTGACCTGTCAGCTGGGACGAGGGCGGCTTCGACGGGGGGCTGATCGGCAGCGGACGAACCGACAGCCATCCCGAGCAGCCATCCCGCTTCCGACCCGCTTCCGACCCATGCCGGCGGATGCCGGCGCTTCCCATGCGCAGCCATCGGTTGGCGGTCGGACAACGTCGGCGCGGGGAGGATTTGGACGGAATGCCTTCGGGGGACACGAAGGACAGAGCAGACGTTCGAGCGGCGAAATCTACAAATCCGATCCGCCTCCGCGGCCGTTGAGAAGGGAGGCAATCCTGTATTCTCGAGGGGGCATGCCGTGGTGCTGCTTGAAGCGGCGGGCGAAGTGGGCCTGGCTGGCGAAGCCGCAGTCGTAAGCCAGCGTGCCGATCGACACGTGGGCGCATGCCGGATCGGCGACGCGCTGAGCGGCCGCCTCCAGTCGGCGCTCCCAGATGTAATCGGAGATGTGCCGGCCGCGCTCGTGGAACAGCTCCTGCAGACGCCGCAGCGACAGGCCCATCGCGGCGGCGAGCTGCCGTGGGTCCAGGTTCGGGTCGCTCAGGTTCGCCTCGACATAGGCCTTGGCGCGCTGGACCGTGACGGTGCCGTGGATGGAACGCGGCACCCCCTGCGCCATCCGTTCGGCCAGGCTCGCCACGATCAGGTCCGTCCCGATCAGCGCCATGCGCGCGGCCGCGTCGGAGGTGAGCCGATCACCCACGCGCACCAGCTCCTGGATGAAGGTGCTGGCCAGGGTCGTCGAGGCGAGGTCGGCTCCGACCGTGAGCGCGGTGTACAGCCGGGACGGCCCCAGAAGGGCCTCGAAGCGCTCGCGCGGCAGGGTGACGATCAGGGAGCAGCCCGCCTGCGCCTCCGACACGCCCGGGCGGGGGTCGAACACCACGAGGTCGCCTGCACCGAATACGGCCTCGCGGTCGCCCTGCTGGCAGGCGGAACCGCCGGAAAGCCTCATGACAGCGACCACTTGATCGTCGCGCCCGCTCCGCCGGATGTGGTCGGCCGTGGACTCGGTTCGCATCGCGCCGTTCGCGATCTCGGTGACTGCCATCGGCCCGATCGTCGAGGCCTGGATCCGACCCTGGAAGGGCGCGTCGCCGACGCTCCGCATCTCGGCCGGGACCAACTGGTCGCCGAGCACTTCCCGCCAGCGGCGGAAGGTGTTGTGCGGGTGGATCCCGTCTGTCGAGAATACGGTGTGCATCGCGTGTGAACGGGCGTCGGCTCAAAGGGAATTCGGTCGAACGGCGTCGTCGCGGCGACCCTGCGGGGTAGAATGCACCTGATCGAACCGGGTCACCTGCCGGCATGGGCGGCTGGCCAGGGGTTGAAGACCGAAAGTCGTGACCGGTGATGGCATCGGAGAATGGAGATCCAGAACGGCGCCGGGCGGTCGTGGGGCGATCCCCCGTTATAGATTGGGGATCCTGTATGCTGACAAGTGCGGCGTCGCCGGAGATGCGCGCGGGCGACCTCCGCCGGTCGGCGGAATATTGTGCCACAATATCGAATTGGTCCGCGGAATTTCTCGTAAAATAGATTTCAATACACGATTGCACTGTGATCGGAGCGGCGCCTTCCGCTGGCGAGATCTCCGCTTCCGGGATGCCGCCACGGTCAGCTAAGCGTCCGACCGGGGTCATGGGGGGGCGGGACCGCAACATCTGCTCCGATGCGTCGGCCGCCTGGGAGCGGACGGGCGGAAAGCCACTCGACGGGGTCGCAGGGAAAGCCGGCGGGTCCCGGTCCAATTCGGTCAGGACGCGATCGGGTTTGCTTTCCCGCCAGCGGGCGCGCCACTGCCTCCATGCGGATCGATCGAGCCGAATTAGCCGACCTCGGGACCTTCCTCGCCATCGCGCGCCACCGCAGCTTCCGGCGGGCCGGTCTGGAACTGGGCGTCAGTGCCTCCGCGCTCAGCCACGCGCTCAAGGCGATGGAGGCTCGGCTCGGCGTCCGCCTCGTCAACCGCACCAGCCGCAGCGTCACGCTGACCGCAGCAGGGGAAGACCTGCTGGCTTCGCTGGACGCCCCGTTCGCGGCGATCGGCTCCGCGCTCGACGTGCTCAACCAGCACCGGGAGCCGACGAAGGCGACCGGCCGGATCCGCCTCAACGTTCTCGAACACGCGAGTACGTTGCTGCTCGCCCCCGTGCTGCCTCTCTTCCACGACCGCCACCCCATGATCGAGGTCGACGTCAGGGTGTCCAACGATCTGCTCGATGTCGTGGAAGCCGGCGCCGATGCCGGCATTCGCTACGGCGGAACAATCCCTCAGGACATGGTGGCCCGGCGCCTGTCCGCCGATCTGCGCTGGGTTGTCGTGGGCGCTCCGGCTTACCTCGATCGGCACGGGACGCCCGATCATCCGCGCGACCTCGCGGCACACCGATGCCTGCGCATCCGCCTCGGCGACGAGAGCCTCTACCGGTGGGAGTTCGAGAGGGCGGGCGAGATGATCGCGCTCGACGTTCCCGGAGCGGTGACGATCGACAACACGCAGTTCGCCCTGTCGCTCGCGGCGGCGGGCGGCGGTCTCACCTATCTCCCGGAGGCGTGCGTCGGACCCTCGGTCGCCCGCGGCGAGCTTCGCGTCGTGCTGGCGGATTGGGCCCCTCTGGGACCCGGCTTTCACCTCTACTATCCCGGCCGTCGCCAACTGCCGACGGGATTGCGGCTCCTCATCGACCTGATCCGCGAGAGGGCGCCGCTCGGGTTCTAGAGGCCGCGCTGCCCGACGATGAGCCCCGCTCATCGTTCCGTTGAGAGAGGAACGGCTGATCGGCGCACAGCGCAGCGTCTACGTCTGCTCCATCGAGGTCAGCCGAGGGATCGAGACATGCGCCGCTTCACCGGAAAAGTCGCCTTCGTCACGGGGGCAGCCAGCGGCATCGGCCGCGCCGCTGCCATCGCGTTCGCGCGGGAAGGCGCGCGGGTGGCGATCACCGATCGGACCGAGCCTGCGCTCGATCGGCTTCGTGCCGAGATCGAAGCGGCGGGTGGGGAGGGGCTCGCGATCCGGTGCGACGTGTCGGTGCCGGAGGACGTCGAAGCGGCGGTCGCCGAAACCGTCGAGCGGTTCGGCCGCCTCGACTGCGCCTTCAACAACGCGGGGGTCGAGAACAGGGCCGCTCCGGTCCACGCGATCCCCCTCGACGAGTGGGACCGCATCCTCGGCATCAACCTGCGCGGCACATTCGTGTGCATGAAGCACGAGATCGCGCAGATGCTCCGGCAGGGCGGCGGCGTGGTGGTCAACACATCGTCCGGCGCGGGCATCAGGGGGGTGGCGGGAGGCGCGAACTATGCCGCCTCGAAGCACGCCCTCATCGGCCTCACCAAGTCGGCCGCCCTCGACTACGCGAAGGCGAACATCCGGGTGAACGCCGTCCTTCCCGGGAACATCGAGACACCCATGATGGACCGCTTCACGGGCGGCGACATCCGGAAGGCGATCGATCTTGAGCCGGTCGGGCGGCTGGGCAAGCCCGAGGAGATCGCCGAAGCCGTCCTGTGGATGTGTTCGGACCTCGGTGCGTTCGTCACCGGAGCGTCGATCTCGGTCGACGGCGGCTGGTCGCTCTGACGCGCGTTACAGCAACGGACGGAGGATGGATCCCATGGACATCAAGCGCAGCGGAAGTCAGCCCTCGGGCGCAGGACCGTCCGCCTGGTTCACCGGTACGGTGCGGATCGACCCAATCCACAGCGCGCCCGATCCGGCCCGCGTCGCGATGGCCAGTGTCACGTTCGAGCCGGGCGCACGGACCGCGTGGCACACGCACCCGCTCGGCCAGACGCTGATCGTCACGTTCGGACGCGGATGGGTTCAGCGCGAGGGCGGTCCGATCGCGGACATCGTATCGGGCGACGTCGTCTGGTTCGAGCCGAACGAGAAGCATTGGCATGGGGCCACCGCCACCACGGCGATGACGCACATCGCGATCCAGGAGCGTCTCGACGGCAAGGCCGTGACGTGGATGGAGCCGGTCACCGAAGGGCAGTATGCCGGGTCGTGAACGTGGGCCGCAGGGTCCGCATTCTTTGCCCGCGCGCCGCCGCGGTGCGCCGCATCATCGCGCCGGCCTTCCGGAAGCTGCGCGCATCGGCACTGCCGCCGCTTTCGGAAAGCCGAAACCCGGCGGGATGCGGGTCACCATCCGCCGAGCGTGCACTGGGTGCAGCCGCCGGGGCTCTGCAGGATCGGACCTTGCCGGACGTGCGGGGCGGGAACCGGTTGCCCGTTCTCGAACTTGCGACTGGTGCTTTCGGCATGTCGGCACGGCCGAAGGCCAACATAGGTCGACCGATGGCCGGAGAAACGGAGCAGTTCAGCGCGACGCAGCGGGATGCCGGCGACGGGGCACCCGGGGCAACGGCTGCCTTCCCGTACGACCGCATGACCGTGGAGCGGTTTCGGGCCGCGTTCCCCCGCGCGCGGTGGCGCGACGACCTGGGGGCCTGGTTCGTGCCGGGCGCCACGGCGGAGCGGCGCCTGAACGCGTGGTCGAGCCGCGAGTGGTCGGGCGTTCTGGCCCATGCCGACGCGCGCGGCCGCGATGCCTGCACCTTCGAACCGATCACGAGCCCCTACCTGGAGGTTGCCGACGACCTCGTGGTGCGCACGCCGTACTCCCGGGACGTCGTCTCCGAGTTGCGGCTGGTGCCCTGGGCCCGGTGGGACCCGGCCTCGAAGGCGTGGCGCGTGCCGTTCCGGTCGTTCGAGGAGCTCCGCCGGCGGTGGCCGGCCATCGAGGATGCCGCCCGTCGAGCCGAGCCCGAGGAGCGGCGCAAGCGCGCGGCGAGCCGCAGGGCGTCCCCCGAGCACGCGGAACGGCTGGCCGAGGCCGCCGAGCGCCGCCGCAACCGGTACCCGGTGCCCGGGGAGGCGCAGCCGCCGCTCGGACGCGTGCTGCAGACCCATCTGGGATGCGTGGTGTTCGAGGCGATCAGCGGCGAGGTCGTCGAGCCCGCCGTCGCCGCCCGGTTCTATCCCGCCGTGGAAGCCGGGGCCGGCTTGTTGATCTGGTCCACGTGGCGCCGGCCGACGCATGACGAGCTGGTGCGCGCGTGGCCCGCCCGGGAGGCCGCAACTCAGGCCGAGATCGCGCGCGGCTGGTGGCAGCCGGCCCTCGCGATCTTGCGCGCGGCGCGGCGCGGAGCGGCCTCCCTGGAGCGCGCTCGCGCGACGCGATCATCGCAAAACCGAGATCCTGCCCCGGGCGCGGAAACGCGCCGCTAGGCGGTCTCCTGCGGGAGACCGTGCAGGCGTCCTGCGGCAGCCCGGGACCCGGATGGCCTCCGTCCCGGTTCACCCATCTGTCGCGCTGCCTGGCACCGCGCTGGAGCCCCCCCCTGTGAGCGAGCCCGCCCCGCCCCTGAGCCGCCTGCCCACCCTTGGCGAGGACGGCGCCGTCCGCGTGGTCATCGAGACGCCGAAGGGCAGTCCGAACAAGTACGCCTACTCCGAGGCCTTCAATGCCTTCCAGTTCAAGATGGTCCTGCCGGAGGGCATGAGCTTCCCCTACGATTTCGGCATGATCCCCTCCACGAAGGGCGCCGACGGCGATCCGCTCGACATCCTCGTGGTGATGGATGCCCCGGTCTTCCCCGGCTGCGTGCTGGAGGCGCGCCTGCTCGGCGTGATCGAGGCCGAACAGAAGGAGCGCGACGGTAGCTGGGAGCGCAACGACCGGCTGGTCGGCGTGGCCGTGAAGGCCCGCACGCACGCGCATGTCGAGGCGCTGTCCAACCTGCGGCCCGGCATGCTCGACGAGGTGGAGGCGTTTTTCGCGCAGTACAACCAACTTGCCGGCAAGGACTTCAAGGTGCTCCGGCGCGGTGACGCCGAGGCCGCATTCGCGCTCATCCGTGGGGGCGCCGATGCCTTCGGGCAGGCGGAAGGCTGACCGGAGCTTCCAGGTCGTCCATCGGGGCGACCGGCGCGGGCCGCGGCAGCGGAAACCTTCTCCGCCGTCAGGAGCATACGGGGCCGCCGGCCCGGTCGCGAACTCTCGATCGACCCGGGCTGCCTCCACGCCGGGGCGACCCGTGAAACGCCGCATCCCGCGTTTAGCGGCGCCCCCGGTTGGACAGCCGCCGCAACGTCCGCTTCTGTGACGCTGATGAGGTCGGCTGAAGGGCCGAACGGGGCGCAGGGCGGCCAAGCCGAGTCGATTGAAAGCGGCGGGGCCGCTTCGGAGCGCGCGGGCGAAGGAAGCCGATCGGCCTCTCCCGACCTCTCCCGGCCACCGTACAGACGGTCACACCAGCGACCGGGGCGCTGGCGTCCACCCTCCAGGAAATCTCCGGCCAGATGGCGCGTTCCTCCGCGATGACGGCGCAGGCGGCCGACGAGGCGCGTCGGACGGAGGACGCGGGGCGCGCCGTGTCGGGAGATTCCGAGACGTTCGGCACGGCCGCGGGCGGGCCGTGGCATCGCCGTCGTCGCCGCGGAGGTCAAAGAACTCGCGTCCCAGACCGCGGGCGGAGATCGAGGCTTGCGTGAGCCCGGTCCAGCCTTCGCCCCCGCAGGTCGTGGTCGCCATCCAGGAGATCGGCCGCACAGTGACGGAGGTAAGCGGTCTCTCTACGAACGTCGCAGCCGCCATCGAGGAGCAGGGTGCCACGACGCAGGAGATTGTGCGCAGCATCAGCCGCGCCGCATCCGGGACGAGCGAAGCGACGCACACCGTCGCCGAACTCGCGGCCGCCGACGGGACGGGGACAGCGGCGAACCAGGTGCTGGGGCGGCAGGAGCGCTTTCGCGGCAGTCAGAGCACCTCTCGGCCGAGGTGGCCCGCCTCCTGGACACGGTGCGGGCTGCGCGGAGCCGAAGGTCCGCTTCCAGGCCGTCCGGTGGACCCCGTTCGGCACCGGCCGGAAGCGGAATGGCTGCTCCGGACGAGACAGGCCGCGAAAGCGGATGGGACGTCATCGGGCCAGATCGGGTCCGCCTCGTGCAGAGCGGCCTTCCCAGCCTGATCGGGGGATCTCGACGCCGCGATCGCTCCGGAACGCTTTCCTGGATACATCCTCGAACGTCCTGCAGAACGCAGTTTCCCGGTGCGTCGGACCACGGGTGCCTGTCGGCACCGGGTCGCGCGCGGGCAGGGCGGTACCGTGCGCCTCAGCGCCCAGTCGCTCCGGGACGTGCGCGGATCGCACCGCAGCGTTCCGCAGGCTCCGACCGAACCATCTGCGCCTCGCTCGGTTTGGCTGAGAGCAGGTGCGCCGAGCCGATGCCACAATTCTACTTCCATCTCTGCACGCCCAAGGGCCTGGAACGAGACCGGGTTGGCCTCGATTGGCCAAGCCTGGACGCCGCCTACTTGGAGGCGTGCCGGACCATCCCGGACCTGTGCGCGGATCTCCTGCACGAAGGCACCGCGCCGCTCGCCTGCGCGTTCGTGATCTGTGATGCGGCCGGTTCCGCGTTGATGGAGGTGCCGTTCAGCGAACGGCTGCACGACGGACGCAAGCCGAAGCGGCCTCCTGTGAGCCCGGAGCCGCGGGCCTATCTGGCGGAGGTGCGGAAGGGCCGCGCATTGATTGCCGCAATGCGTGCCGAAATCGCGGAGATGCGGGCCGCCGCCGCCGAGATGCGGGCGCGGACTGAGCACACCTCCTCGCTGATCGCGTACCCTGGGCGGACCGAAGGGTAGTCCCCGTGCGGACACTGGGCACGCCGCATTCAGAGGGGGCGAACGGCTCGATGGGCGGCCGCCCGGCCGAATCTTCGACGTGGAAGCGGACCGGCACAAATCCCCCTGACCTCACCGTAGAAGCCCGTGAAGCCCGAGCCGGAACCGGATCGTTCGTCACGCCAGCCTTCCGGCAGCACCGTGCCGCTCGTGCGCATCCGGTCTGTCGCGATGCCGGGCGGTCGGCGGATCTTCCCGCGGCGTCGCGAGCCGTCCGCGCAGAAGCGGGCTGCTCCATGTGGCCAGCTCGAGAGGCGCGCCGGCCGTTCGTCGCGGGCTCCGGAAGGGTATTGTACAGAATTCGACGATGCAACTGGTGCAGTCGGAAGCTGATCCCGCTGGGGAACTTTGATTTAGGTTATACATTCAGCAGGAGATGGTCCGGCGGCGGGCGCCTACGCTTGTGTGACGCCGATTGCGCCGGCGGGCAGCCGCCGCGGATCGAGGAATGACTGCCCCACACCCCTCGGCGGTCGCAAGCACGACTTGGGTGAGAGGCCCGACTTGGGTGAGAGGCGATGCAGGACAACGACACAGCCGGTGCCGAGGACGGCACCTCACGCCCGGACGGCCGGGCCGCCAACCCCCTGATCCTGAAGCTGGAGAGCCTCGCCCCGCTCTCGGCCGACGACCGGGCGGTGCTGGAGCGGATCAGCGCCAAGCCGCACCTCGTCCCGGCCGGCACGGACCTGATCGGCGAGGGCGACAAGCCGGACGGCGTCTACCTGGTCCTGGACGGCATCGCCTGCCGCTACAAGCTCCGGGCCAGCGGCGCGCGCCAGATCATGGCCTATCTGGTGCCGGGCGATTACTGCGACCTCGACGTGGCCATGCTGAAGGCCATGGATCACTCGATCGGCACGCTCTCGGCCTGCCACGTGGTCCGGATCAGCCTCGACGTCATCCAGGCGCTGCTGCGGGATCATCCCGGCATCACGCATGCCCTGCGCCTCGCCACGCTGGTGGACGAGGCGACCCTGCGCGAGTGGCTGGTCAATGTCGGCCGCCGCTCCGCCGAGGAGCGCATCGCGCACCTCATGTGTGAGCTCTTGCTGCGGCTGCGTGCGGTCGGCCGGACGGCCGGCGACGGCTACGCCTTGCCGATCACCCAGGAGGATCTGGCCGACACGACCGGCCTGACCAGCGTGCACGTCAACCGCACGCTCGGGAGCCTGAAGCAGCGGGGGCTGATCGCGCTGTCCGGGCGGCAGCTGCGGATCCTGGATCTGGCCGGCTTGGAGACCCTGGCCGAGTTCAAGCCCAACTACCTGCATCTGGGCGGGAGGGATGCTGCATGAGCCTGCAGCTTCAGCCCGTGCAGGTTGCCACGGGCAGCGAGGACCAGGAGAGCCAGCTCGTGTTCCACGAGGGGTTTCTGGTCGCGATCCTGGTTCGACTCTCCGACCTGCATGAGACGGATGCCGGGAAGTGGTTCCTGGAAGCCGGGTTCGGCCGGGTCACCGACATCTCGGGTCCGACCTTCGCCGACATCGACGAGGCGCAAGCCTGGATCTGCGCGCGTCTTGGATCGTCGGGCACCTGAGCTGCCGCAACGTAGACGGGCGGCGGTACGTTGAGCTCTGACCGCCGAAGCATGGTGTTCTCACGCGAAGGGCAGGCACGTGATGACCGGATCGCTTCACCCGCCCGACACGCATCCGTTCGTGCGCAAGATGGAGAGCATCGCCCTCTTCCCCCTGTCGCGGGAGGAGCGGGCTGCGCTTTGCGCCCTGCCCATGCATGTGGCGCGTTTCGACGCCTACCAGGACATCGTGCGCGAGGGCGACCGGCCGTCCCGCTGCTTCGCCCTGCTGGAGGGCTTTGTGGCCGCCTACAAGACGACGCCGTCAGGCAAGCGTCAGGTCATGGCCTATCACGTCGTCGGGGACGTGCCGGACCTCCAGAGCCTGCACCTGAAGGTGCTCGACAACAGCATCGCGACCGTCAGCCCGAGCCGGATCGGCTTCGTGGAGCACGACGCGCTTCGTGTGCTGTTCCGGGAGCAACCGAAGCTGCTGGAGGTGTTCTGGCGCTCGACGCTGATCGATGCCGCCCTTGTCCGTGAATGGATGCTCAACATCGGACGCCGCGAGGCCTACACGCGCCTGGCCCACCTGTTCTGCGAGCTGATCACGCGCCTAGACGCCGTCGGGCTGGCCCCTGAACGAACCTGCGCAATGCCCATGACCCAGCCCGAGCTGGCTGACGCGCTCGGGATCACACCGGTCCATGTGAACCGCACGATGCGGGATCTGAAGGCCGCCGGCTTGGTCACAGTCCGTGGCAGGCGGCTGACGGTGGAGGACTGGGAGGGGCTGAAGGCGGCGGCGGAGTTCGATCCGGCCTACCTGCATCTGCGCAGCGAGGACGGCGCTAAGCTTCCGACTTCCTGAAGGTGGACGCAGCTCAGCCCGGCAACACGCCGTTCGATCGGCGACCGCCGTGCTGATCGCCGGCATGAAACCACGCTGTGTAGCCCGCGCGGCTCGATCATCCGCCGCGCCGGATCGAACAGGTCACAGGCGAACACCATCGAGGCCCGGGAAGGCCCGAAGCGAGAGCGGAGACGACGTCCGCGTCCCTGCATCGCCGTCCATTGCCGTCCCAGCGCGGACCGGTGAACGACCACCCGACTGAGACTTGCGGCGCTCTCTCGACGCCAGCGGGCTCTGCCCGAGAGGGACATGCCCGCGTCGGAGCGGATCCGCCCCGAACGCGGGCAGGCACCCACACGCGCTATGATGAGGCGGGCCGCTTGTTGGCGAGACGTTTCTCGAGGCGCTTCAGGTCGATCACCACCCGCTCGTGCGTCCCAGTCCCGATCTGCTCGGCCTCATCCCAGGCCGCAACGCGGAATTGGATCTGACGTCCCGTGACGCCCACGACCTCGGCCTCCGCTCTCACCCGGTGCCCGACCGGGGTCGCCGCCATATGGCTCACGTCGACCTTCGTTCCGATGGCGCTCTCGCCGGGGTCGAGGAACTGGCGGATGGCGTTCAGAGCCGCGTTCTCCATCATCAGGATCATCATCGGTGTGGCAAAAACCGGCGGCAAGGTGCTGTCCTTGAACTGGCTTGCCAAATGTGGGGGACGGACCAGCATGGCGAAGCTGCCCCTCGTGCCCAACGGGATGTCTTGCATACGCGCGCTCCAGATCCGCTCCACCCTACCGGTTTGAACCGCCGAGCGCGCTGGGAGAACCGCACAACCGCCGGCCGGACTTCGCCGGGAGCGGCCGGTCCGCTCCGGAGCAGTCTCGCCGGGAAAGCAGACAGCCTCCTCCCGTGCGTGCGGCCGTCATGCTCGCGCGCGGGGGCCGCGCTGAGCCGTTGACGCCGGGTCGCCCTTCGCCAGAATCGCTGGACACCTGCTGGTGCCATCGAGTCCACATGATGCGACCCGGGTCGAGTCTCAGAGCCGCCCACCCCGAGCGGGACCCGAGAGGCGGGATGACTGAACCTTGGCTTCAACGATCGCCTGAGCTCTACTGCAAACAGCGATCCGCCCGCTGTCGAGCACGATACCGTGTCGTGCGGAGGAGCCGGTCGGGCTTTGCTGGGGCATGCGCCTCGTTCGGCGTTCGACACCGAGACGGCCTCTCAGCGGCCCACACCCGACAGGAAGCCCGATGATCTCCTCCGCCGGCGCTGTCTCGACCCCGGCCGCCGCTAAGCATCCGGTGCGACCTGCCCTGCTCCTGGGGGCGCTCGGGGTGGTCTTCGGCGACATCGGCACGAGCCCGATCTACGCCTTCCGGGAGTCGTTGAAGGCTGCCGGTGAGACCGCTGGCGAGGCGACCGTATTCGGTGTCCTCTCGATGGTGTTCTGGGCCGTCCTCCTCATCGTCGCCCTCAAGTACGTCGTGTTCGTCATGCGGGCGGACAACCAGGGCGAAGGCGGCACCATGGCGCTCCTGTCGCTGGCATTGCCTGTGGCGGGGAGACTGCGGCCAACCCTGGCCATCATCGGGCTGGCGGGCGCTTCCCTGTTCTTCGGTGATGCGATGATCACGCCGGCCATCTCGGTCCTGAGCGCGATCGAGGGACTGCAACTCGTCACTCCGGTCGTCACGCCCTACGTTGTGCCCATCGCCGCAGTCGTTCTGATTGGTTTGTTCGCGATCCAAAGCCGCGGCAGCGGCCGCGTCGGCTTCCTGTTCGGCCCCGTTATGGCCGCCTGGTTCCTGACCCTGGCGCTGTTCGGGCTGTATCACCTCCTGCAGCAGCCGCGCGTGCTCCTCGCCCTCGATCCCCGCTACGCGCTGGCCTACGTCGGCGATTCTGGGGCATCGAGCACCTTCGCCGTGCTCGGCTCGGTCTTTCTGGCGCTCACCGGCGGCGAGGCCCTCTACGCCGATATGGGCCACTTCGGTCGAGGCGCTATCCGGATCAACTGGTTTGCCTTCGTGCTGCCTGCGCTGGTGCTCAACTACCTCGGCCAGGGAGCCCTGGTCCTCACTGACCCCGCTGCGGCCGCCAATCCGTTCTTCCTGCTGTTTCCCGGCTGGCTGCTCGCCCCCTTCGTCGGGCTCACGACACTGGCCACGGTGATCGCCAGTCAGGCGGTCCTCTCCGGGGCTTTCGCTCTGGTGCAGCAAGCGATCCAACTCGGCGCCATTCCTCGGCTCGAGATCCGGCAGACCTCCGAGGAGTCCATCGGACAGGTATACGTGCCGCAGCTCAACTGGCTCTTGGCCGCCGTGGTATTGGGTCTCGTCTTCGGCTTCCGCTCGTCGGACGCGCTCGCCAATGCCTACGGCATCGCGGTCGCTGGCGACATGATGGTGACCACGCTCCTGGTGACCACCGTTGCCAACGGGCTCTGGCGCTGGCCGCCTTACTTGGTCTTTCCGACGGCCGGCCTGTTCTTGATTCTCGACCTGACCTTCGTCGGTGCCAACGTCCACAAAATCCCGGCCGGGGGCTGGTTTCCGCTCCTGGTCGGCAGCGTAGCGCTGACGCTGATGCTCACGTGGCGAAAGGGCCGAGAGATCGCGTTCGAGCGGCGCGACAAGGATGCCGTCACGATGACGGATTTCATCGCCGGGCTCGATGGACCGGACGCGCCGATCCGGATGCGCGGCACTGCCATCTATCTCACCAAGCAGACCCAGATCGTCCCCGCGGCGCTGGCGCTGAACGTCCGGCACAATGGCGTGGTGCACGAGCGCATCGTGATGCTGAAGGTGACGACGGAGCGCGTGCCGCATGTTTCTGAGACGAAACGCGTGACGGTTGAGCCGTTGCCATCAGGATTCAGCCTCGTCTGGCTGACGTTTGGGTTCGCCGAAAAGCCCGATGTCATGGCGGCGCTGCGGCTGCATCGCGACGTGGTTGGAGTCGATCCGGACACGGCCTCGTTCTTCATCGGGCGGGAGAAGCCGGTCCCGTCGCTGCGCCCAGAGCTGAGCTCTTGGCAGGAGCCGCTCTACGCCTTCATGGCCAGAAACGCCGTGCGCTCACCGGACTACTACCGCATCCCGCCGCCCCGCGTCGTCGAGCTTGGAACACAGGTCGAGATGTAGGTGACTGAGCCTTGAACACCGATAACCGACCGCACTCGTCGACGGCGCCCGAGAAAGGGGTGCGGGGCTCCTTCCGTGGCCGAGTAGGTCTGACGCGGCCTGCCGGATCTGGCCGATGGCCGCCATCCCGCTCCACGCATTCAAATCTGAGGCGCGGCCTTTCGCTGCCTTTCAGAAGTCCGTCAGTCGCAACTCCCTGATTGCACCAAGACGTCGAGCCGATACTTGTCATCCCTGCCTTGGTGGATGACGTACAAGAAGGTTCCGGCATCGTGGATGAAATGCTCGGCCGCCTCATCGCCGGAAAGCGGGTAGTGCGTCTCCCCCGTCCAGTGCACCAGCACGACGACCCCACCCGGCTTCAGGCTCGTCCGGACACGCTCCACCAGCCGCGTCACGTCGCCGGCGTCGAGGTAGTAGACCACCTCCGACAGTACGATCAGGTCGAACAAGCCCGGCGGCCATTGTCCCGGCACCTGCGCGATCTCGAAGCGGACATGCGGCAGGCTACGGCACCGGTCGCGCGCCTGCGCCAGGGCGAGTTCCGACAGATCGAGGCTGACGAGGGCGTCGCAGCGCTGAGCCAGCCTCTCGGTCAGCACCCCGATGGAGCAGCCGACTTCCAGGGCTGAGGCGTATCGGTCTCGCGGCAGCGCGTCGAGCGTGGCGGCGTACTTGGCGTGCTCGTAGGCGCTGGTGGCGAACTGCCAGGGATCGGGATCGGCGGTGTAGCGCTCGTCGAAGTAGCTCGGCGGCAGGGAGGCGGTGTGCCGGTTCATCGTGCGTCCCACCCCTCGAAGAGGTCGCCGGCGCTGCCGCCGGCTCCCAGGATCTCGGCCGCCGCGGTCGTGAGGGCCCGATCTGGTGCGGGCTGACGCAGGTAGGTGGCGAGGTCGCGGGAGAGCCGCTCCAGCGGGTGTTCGCGCAGGAAGCCCTGCAGGCCGACCGAACGCTGGGCGAGCTGCAGCACTTCGAGGCCGGCTTTCTCGACGGCCAATCTCGCCAAGTTGACGAAAGCGACCACGCGCTCCGGTGCGAGAGCGTCCTCCGTGACGGTCAAGGCTGCGCGTTCCACCCATTGTCGGGCGCCTTGAACCGCGATGGCGCCCTCGCCGAGGCGCGCGAGCTGGTGCGGGTCGTCACCTCGGCCGGTCGCCGAGAGGTGGCCCCGCCAAGCATCGAACACGGCCTCGATGCCCCCGAGCTGTACCGCTGCGAACCGCCATGCCCCGCCCGAGAAGGCGGGCTGCCGGTGGTAGTCGTCCCATCCGCCCAGGATCTCGTCCTGCGTGATGGCGATGCCCTCGAAGTCGACCGTGCCGGTGGCGGACGCCCGCATCCCGTGGACCCGCCAAGCCGTCAGGTCGGCGCGGCTCCCGGGGCTCAAGGGCACGACGAGCATCAGCGGCGGTGTGCCCGGCTCACGCTTGACGGTCACCAGGGCGCGGGTGACGAAGCCCGCCCCAGAGGCGAAGGATTTCACGCCGCGGAGCCGACCATCCTCTCCCAGCTTCAGGCAATCGCCGGGTGGGTCGGTGTTCCAGACGCCGAACAAGTGCCCCTTCTGAGCGTCCGCGAACAGCCGTGTTCGTTGAGCGGGGGTACCGTATCGGGCGACGAGCTGGACCGCGTTGACGTGGCCCTCGTATAGGCGGCCCAGAGCGAGGCTGCCGTAGCCGACCACGCGCAGGACGTCCGCGAGTTCGCCTGCCCCCGGCTCTTCGCCGAGGCCCATGCCGCCTTCAGCCGAAGGCACCGGTGCGGCGAGCAGGCCCAAACGGGCGAGGTCGGCGACATCGTTGGCCGGGAAGCCGCCGTCACGATCCTCGGCTTCCGCCCGCGTCGCGGACGTCGCGGCGACCTCACGCGCCGCCATGACGGCATCGTAGGCCAGCTTGGATGGCGTCCTCTGGTCCATGTGCCTTCCTCCTGTCAGGCCGCTGCGGCGGCAATCTCCTCGGCCGTGCGACCGGTCGCAACCGAGCGCGGTCGCTCGTCCAGGATGTCCGGCGCTCCGGGCTGGCGCGCCGCCGCGTCCTGAGACTTGATCAGGAGCCAGGAGACATGCCGTTCGCGGGGCCGAGGTTTCATCCGCATGAGGCGCCACCGGCCGGCCAGCTTCTCGCCGTGCAGCGTGAAGGCGAGCGATCCCGATGCGAGCGCCGCAGCGGGGTTGCCGTCCGGTTCCCAGGTGCCGCGGTCCCACAGCAGCACGACGCCGGCCCCGTAGCTGCCCGGTGCGATCACGCCCTCGAAGTCGGCGTAATCCATGCCATGGTCCTCGACCGCGACCGCCAAACGACGCTCGCCCGCGATGAGACTCGGTCCGCGCATCACCGCCCAGCTCTTGAGGACGCCGCCGAGTTCCAGGCGGAAATCGTAGTGCAACCGGCGGGCGGCGTGCTTCTGCACGCGGTAGATCAAGCCGCCGCCATCAGGCATTGCCGGGCCCCTCGACCGACGTCGCGCCCAACCGACCCACGGCACGCGCGTTCTTGGATGCACCACCGCGGAGGAGGTTTTCCGTTCCCCGCATCAGGAACAGGACCAAGCTCGCAAGGCGGATGTGCTTCGGAAGCTCCCGCGGGCGAAGCGGCCGATAGACGAGGTGAGGGCTCGTGAACTCCACCGCGGCCAGGACAGCTCCGAACGCAGGCAGCCGGACGATGGCCTGCGCGTCGCCCGCCCGGATGCCGAGCCACGGCGCCCAGTGCCGTGTGTGCGTCAATCGCCCGGACACGGAGAGGTGCCGAAGTCGACGGCGCCAGGCGAACCGGAACAGCGCACGCGGCAGTGACTCAAGGCGCGGGTCGCACGGGCTCTCCGGCACCGCGCAGCGCAGCTTCATCGTGTCCGCTGCGCCGCCCGGCGCCCGCCCGTCGAGCCGGCCGGAGGTGACGACGAGGATATCCGGATCGTGCCGCACCCGCGCGTCACTCGACAGCAGCGACGAGACGAAGGCCTTGTCCTCGCCAACCGCGAGCGGCGGCATGCCGCCGACCTGCCGGTAGGTGGCGTGACGAACCGCGAGCGTGGCACCCGAGGTCGTCCAGTGCCGCGGCCACGGATCATGCGCGAGAGGGTTGAGCCGCGCCTCGATCTCAGTGAGCAGCGTCTCGTAACGACCCTCCAGCGCCCCGCGCGCGTGCAGGGCGGCGGGAAGGCGCGCGGCATCCGTCGCGTCGAGGGCGATCTTGCCGGCCACGGCGTCGGCTCCGGCCCTGATGGCGTCGAGGTTGCGGGCGACCCAGTCAGCCGGCACCCGGCTATCCGCGTCCGTTGTCAGGATCACGCCGTCCGGTGTGCCGCTCTCCTCCAGCCACGCGGCTGCCGCCTCCATGGCCTCCCGCCGGGCCCAGCCGGCATTCGCGCCCGCGAAGATGCGCTCGACGATATGGATCGGCACGCCCAGCGTCGGCCGCAGGGCTGCGACCACGTGGGCGGTGCCGTCCGTACAATTGTTGAGGAACAGCACGATCCCCAGTCCGCTTCCCCGGAGGTCTTCCTGCTGATCGAGGGCCCGCAGGCAAGTCTCGATACGCTCAGCTTCGTTGCAGGCTGGGATGGCTACAACAGCCTGTAGGACCTGAGCTGCCCCGCTCCCGACTTCGCGGGAGAGCACCAATTGTACAGTATCGGACAACGTGCACATCTCCGACCGGTCGCATCGCGACTGTCGGCGACCCGAGAACAACGTAGGGCGACGCTGCGCCACTACCTGGGGCTGCGACATCGCACACACGGACCGGAGACCGAACTCCATGCAGCCAGCCGCCAGCCTCGGTGCCTTGAACTTCGCCCTGGCCGGCGCGCGCGAGGGCTTCGGGCCGTTTCTCGGCGTGTACTTGCAGAAACAAGGATTTGACCCGGCCGCCACCGGCTTCGCCATGGGCCTCGCGGGCTTCGCTGGCCTCCTCGCCACGACTCCGGTCGGCGCGCTGATCGACCGGACGGCGTACAAGCGTGCCGCCCTGGCGGCCGCCGTCCTCGCCATCGCCATGGGCGCGGTCGGCTTGGTGTCTACGAACAGCCTCTGGCTGATCGGCCTGTCGCAACTCGTCATCGGCGTTGCCGACACCAGCATCGCCCCGCTGGTCGCGGCCGTCACGCTCGGCATCGTCGGGCAGAAGGCTTACGGACACCGGGTCTCGCGCAACGAGGCGTTCAACCACGCCGGCAACGCCGCCAATGCCGCGTTGTCGGGCGTGCTCGGCTACACGCTGGGGCTGGGCTACGTGTCCATCGCCATCGTGGTCATGGCGGTCGCCTCGTGCGGCGTCCTGTTCACCATCGACAAGGGCAGCATTGACCACGGCACGGCGCGGGGCGGCGCGCAGGATGAGCGCTCGACGCTGCGCGTTCTGTTCGGAACCAAGCCGTTGCTGATCCTGGCGGGCACTGTCTTCGCCTACCAGACCGCGAACGGCGCCATGCTGCCGTTCCTGGCGCAGGCGCGCACCGCGGCCGGCGCGGACCCGAGCCTGACCACCGGCGTCATGACCGTCGTCGCGCAGGCCACGATGGTCGGAGCCGCGCTCCTCGCCGCCCGCGTCGCGAAGGGGCACGGGCACGCCAATGTCCTCTCCATCGCCCTCGGGCTCGTCGTGGCCCGCGGCATCCTCGCGGCGTTCGCGACATCCTGGTTGCTGGTCATCCCGGTCCAGATACTCGAAGGCTTGGCGATGGGGCTCGGCGGCGTCGCCATCCCGGCCCTCGTGGCCGAGATGATGGAGGGCACGGGCCACGCCAATGCCGGGCTCGGCGGTGTCATGACCGCCTACGGCGCGGGTGCGACCGTGAGCCCGCTGCTGGCCGGTCTCGTCGCGCAGTACCTCGGCTTCGCGGCGTCCTTCCTCGCCCTCGCGAGCGTCGCCGGCGCCGGCCTCCTCGTGTGGATGGTCGGCCGACGGTTTCTGGGCAAGGAACAGCACACGGGTCACACTGAGGAGGCGTCTGCCGAGCCGGTATGACGGTCCGGGAGCGGATGGCATGGATGCGCGGCCTGAACCGAGCACCTCGAATGCGTTGGCCCGAGCCCTGACGGGCTCCTTCCCGGCCTTCGTGCTGCTGCAGGGCGCGCTTTACGCCGCCTACGGCACGGAGTCGCCGTTCCTGCCGAGCTTCCTCGGCGAGCGGGGCCTGACGCCGGGCGAGATCGGAATCGCGCTCGCGGCCGGGACTCTGATGCGCCTCGGCGCAGGCCCCATCGCCGGTCATCTCGCGGACCGCTACGACGCCGCCCGGGCCGTCCTCGCGACGGCGGCCGCGGCGGCGGGGCTGATCTCCTTCGCCTACCTCGCGGGCTTCGGCTTCTGGCCCCTGCTGGGGGTGAGCGTGCTGCACGCCAGCGCCATCGCGGCCTTGGCACCGCTGGCCGACGCCCTCGCGCTCTCCGCCGCTGAGCGGGAGGGCACCTTCTCCTACGGCTGGGTCCGCGGCGCCGGCTCGGCGGCGTTCGTGCTCGGGACCCTGTCCTCGGGGCTGCTCGTCGCTCAAGCCGGGCTGGCGAGCATCATCGTGTCGAGCGGCGTCCTGTTCCTCGTCATGGCGATCGCGGCGGCCCGTGTCCCGGCGGCTCCTCCACGCGATGTGACGCCGAGCCTCGGCCGTGGCGGCATCCGCGAACTCCTGGCCCTGGCGCCGTTCCGGCGTATGCTCCTCGTGGCCGCGCTCGTCATCGGCAGTCACGCGCTGAACGACGGCTTCGCGGTGATCCGGTGGCGCGAGGCCGGCATCGGGCCGGGCACGATCAGTCTGCTCTGGTCGGAGGCGGTCGCGTCGGAGGTGCTCGTCTTCGTGCTCGCCGGTCCCTGGCTGCTGGAGCGTCTGGGCGTCGCCCGCGCCGCGCTCCTTGCCGCAGGGCTCGGCGCGCTGCGCTGGTCGGCGATGGCCACCACCGCCTCCGTCCCCGTGCTGGTCCTGATTCAGCCGCTGCATGGACTGACATTCGCGCTCCTGCACCTCGCCGCCATGCACCTGATCACCGCGACCGTGCCGGAACGCCTCTCCGCCACCGCTCAAACCCTCTACGGCACGCTGGGACTCGGCATTGCCTCAGCGGTGATCACGGCGGCCGGGGGGGCGCTCTATGGCCGCCTCGGCCCGGGTGCGTTCTGGGCCATGGCAATCCTCTGCGTGCTCGCTCTACCGCTGGCGATCGGCTTGCCACGCGCCTCCAAGGCCATCGGATCGGTGCCGTAAACCGGCCTTCCCATCGAGGGCTGATCGATGCATCTCGGCGGACGTTCGCTCGTTCCCCAGGAACTAGCCGCCGCAGCAGGAGGCGCGCGGACTGGCATGGCTTGTCGAGCGCTGGCCTTACGTGACCAGCCCATCCACCGGTCGCCGCTTGGCGACACCGTCCCCCGGCTCGGGCCGCTTCGTTCCCATCCGTCCGTCCTCGTCCGGGACCGGAAGCCATGCGTCAGAGCGGGGCCCTGCAACGGGGACGGATCGGACAAGCATGGTGAAGCTACCCTGTGCGCCCGCTGGGATCCGTTGCGCAGGCCTCCTCCAGATGCGCATCCCCTTGACTGATTTGGACCACGAAGCGCCTTGGGAGCAGCGCAGAGCTTGCGGCCGGAGTGAGCCCAAAGCGGAGAGTCCGGTCCAGAAATAGTGCGGTCGACGATTATCATCGGGCAGAGGCTGCTGCCCCTGTCTTCGCGAAACTTCAGATCGGGGCGCACGAGCTTGGACATGAGCCACTAGCAACATACGTTTGGCTGTTTGGTGATATCTCCTTAAGGATCGACCTGATTCGAACAGCAGATCCGATGTTATGACACGCTTCAACCAGGCAAAGTTGTAGAAACTTAACGTCAGGCGTGGATGCTGGGCCGGTGAGGTTTGCCGCATGACATCCGTAGGCACGTTCAGGGTCTGTGAGCCGGGCGGGATCCCGTTCCGGGAAGCTTTCGCCGAAGCGATCGCGCTGCCGTCCGTGCTCGCCACGATGCTGCGCAGCCTGATCGAGGCGTGGCCGGACGACGTCTACTCACAGCCGCTCGTCACAACGCGCTTTCTGGGCAGTCGGACGACCTACGTCTGTGATCCGCGCCACATCCACAGCTTGCTGGTCGATCACGCCGGCGCGCTGGAGCGCGAATCCTTCATGCTCCGCGCGCTCGGGCCCGCCCTCGGATCCGGCATCCTGACTGCCGACGGATCTCACTGGCGGGGACAGCGCAGAACATCGGCCCCGATGTTCCGGCCCGACCGCGTGCGCGGCTTCGTGCCGGTCATCGCCCAGGCTGCACAGGACACGCGCGAGCGGTGGCTGAGGGAAGGATCGGCTTTTGGGGAACGCGATATCCTGCCGGAGATGATGCGGACGACCTTCGACGTCATCGTGGCGACGATGGTGTCCGGGGACAGCCAACTGAAGGTCGAGCCTTTCGGGCGGGCGATCGACACCTACCTCGGTCAGACCACTTGGAAGATCGCGCTGGGCATGCTGAATGCCCCCGACTGGACCCCCCATCCGGGCGCGCGAGCGGGCGCCGCGGCAGCGCGCTATCTGCGCAGCGAGGTGGCTCGAACGGTCGCGCGCCGCCGCGAACGGGGGGAGCCGGGCACGGATCTTCTCGGCCTGCTCCTGCAAGCGCAGGATCCCGAGACGGGCCAAGCTCTGTCGGACGAGAGCCTTGTCGACAATCTGCTGACCTTCGTGGCCGCTGGCCACGAGACCACGGCGCTCGCGCTCACCTGGACGTTGCGGATGTTGGCGGAGCATCCGCAGATCGAGCAGCGCGTGCTGGCAGAGATCTCCGGCCTCGACCAGGATCCCGCCGTCGATCCCGATGCTGCCGACCGGCTCGCCTATACGCGGCAGGTCGTGCTGGAGGTGCTGCGCCTGTATCCACCGGCGCCCTTGATCGTCCGACGCGCGACGGCAGACATCCGCCTGGGAGACAGAATCGTGCGGGCCGGCGAGTCGGTCCATGTCCCGATCTATGCGGTTCACCGCCATGAGCTACTCTGGAACAGGCCGCAGATGTTCGATCCCGACCGCTTCGCCCCAGGGGCGGCGGCTTCGCGCGATCGCTACGCGTTCCTGCCGTTCGGGGCCGGGCCGCGCGTCTGCATCGGCATGGGCCTGGCGTTGACGGAATGCCTCGTGATTCTCGCCACCCTCCTGCCGGCGTTCCGCTTCGTACCTGCGAAGGCTGAGATGCCGCCCTCACAGTTTCGCGTCACGCTCCGCCCGAAGGGCGGCATGCCAATGAAGATTGTTCCGCGTCATGCCCTTTGAACGTCTTCGCGAAAGACGCGGCAAAATCGGAGCACCTGACCAACTGGCTGGAAAAACCACCTCGCTCCTCGCCAGCGTCCGCCATCTGGACACGGTCGAGGGCTTGCCGGCCCGGTATCGCCTGCAGGTGCGCGCCGGCCTCCTCGATGAGACCTTGAAGCTGGCGAACTACTCGGCCGTGACGCACCTGATCATAGCGGGAGCAGTCACATGGTTCTTCTGGAACTCGGCGCCGAAGAGCTATCTTGTCGGCCTGCTCGCAGTGATCGCGGTCACGATCGCGGCGACGATCCATACGAATAGGCTCTACCGTCGCGCCTACGCGGACGCGGTTTCGGAGGAAGGCGTCTCGCGCGGCTACAGGGTCGCCGGCCTCCTCGCCCTCGTCTTGGGATTGGCCTGGGCGACCATGCCCGTAATGCTGTTCGCCCCTGCGGACAGCAACGAGCGGTTGCTGGTTGTCGCCATCGCGGCCGGCCTGATCTCAGATGTCTATGTCATCGGCCCGCTCCTGTCGGTCTCCTTCCTCTTCGCAGTCCCGGTCATTCTCGGCAGCTTCTTCGGGCTGGCGCGCTGCGGGGAGCCGATCGCGCTGAGCATCTCACTCCTGCTCCTGGTCTACTCGACCTTCGTTGCGCTCAGCGTGACCCGCATGAGCCGCCTGTCCCGCGAGCGCATCCTCGACCGCGTCCGGGTGCAGGATCAGGGTGAGACCATCGGCCTGCTGCTCAATGAGTTCGAGGAGAACACGAGCGACTGGCTCTGGGAGACTAACGAGTGGGGGACGTTCCAGCACGTCTCACCGCGTGTTGCCGAAGCGCTCGGCTGCACGGTCGAAGCGCTCCAGCAATCGTCAATCGAAGTGGTGCTACGACAAGGCATTGAGGCCCGGAGCGACGCCGATCAGACCGAGGACATCCTCGAGCACCTGCGACAAGCTCGGCTCTTCCACGACCATCTCGCCGAGATCAAGACGCCCAGCGGTTCCCGCTGGTTCAGGCTCTGTGGCAAGCCGTTCCACGATCAGAGCGGCAGCTTCGCCGGCTTCCGGGGTGTCGGTTCCGATGTGACGGAGAGCCGGGAGGCTGAGGCCCATATCGCCTATCTGGCCACGCGCGACGCCCTCACCGGACTATCCAACCGGGTCGCGTTTCATGAGGTCACCTCGATCGCCTGCGCCGCCGCGGTCTCGGACCCGCAGGCCGCGCCGGCCAGCCTCCTCTATCTGGACCTGGACGGATTCAAGGCCGTCAACGACAGGGCCGGTCACGGCACCGGCGACCTTCTCCTGCAGCAGGTCGCCGAACGCCTGCGCTCCACCGTCGGGGCGGAGGCGCAGGTGTTCCGGCTCGGCGGCGACGAGTTCGCGATCGTGCATCGCGGACGGAGGCCGGCGGAGGCGGAGGCGCTGGCCGAAGCGGTCGTCGCGGCTCTGTGTGCGCCCTACACCATCGACGGCATGCGGGCCGAGATCGGGGTCAGCGTCGGCATCGCGCACGCGCCGCAGGATGCGATGAGCACCGAGGATCTGTTGCGCAAGGCTGACCTCGCGCTCTACAGCGCGAAGGAGGCCGGGAAAGGCCGGTGGCGCAGGTTCGATATCGATCTCGAGCGGCGCGTTCACCGCTGGCGGGAACTGGATGTCGCGATGCGCGCCGGGCTCGTCAACGGCGAGATGGACCTGCACTACCAACCGCTCGTGAACTTGCAGGATGGAGAGGTTGTCGGGTGCGAGGCGCTGCTGCGATGGACGCGGACCGACCATGGCGTTGTCTCACCGGCAGAGCTGATCCCGATCGCCGAGAGCACCGGTTTCGTCATTGCGATCGGGCAGTGGGCGCTTCGCAAGGCCTGCGCTGAAGCGCTGAACTGGCCGAGTCATATGCGCGTCGCGGTCAACATCTCGTCGTCGCACTTCCGGCTGCCCGACTTCTCGCGAGAGGTCGAGGTGCTCCTCGGCGAGATCGGCTTGCAGCCGCAACGTCTCGAGATCGAGATCACCGAATCCATCTTCCTGGTCAACACCACCCACGTGCTCGACAATCTTCGGGCACTGCGTTCCCTCGGCGTGCGGATCGCGCTCGACGATTTTGGAACCGGATACTCATCGCTCAGCTACTTGACTCAATTTCCGGTCGACAAGATCAAGATCGACCGGGCGTTCGTGCGCGACCTGAGCAACCGGCCCGAGTGCCTGGCCGTGATCAAGGCGGTCATGGTGATCGCGCGCGATCTGAGCATCGACGTCACCGTGGAGGGGGTCGAGACCGAGCAGCAGGCGGAGCTCCTACGGGCGAGACGCTGCAATTCCGCTCAGGGCTTTCTGTACAGCCCTGCTCGTCCATCGCAGGAGGTGCAGGGGCTGATCGACAGCATACCGCAGAACATCAAAATCACGCGGCGATCGAGCCGCCACGCAGCCTGAAACAGTCTCTCGGCAGCATGTCGTCGTCGTACCGGAGCGTTCAAACCCGCGCACGCGGCGACGGCGGCGCGGTAACGTGAGGAACGGCCGGAATGACCGCTTCACCGCATTGGCGACGCGGGGAGGGGCCGACGCGGCGGTCCTCATGTTGCAACGGCACCGCAAGCCTGCACGTGCCTGCGCTATCGATTGCAACTTCGCCGGGATGTCGGCGCCTATATCGGCCAAGCCAAGACCGAACCTACCGCATGTTTTCGGGCAGATGCTGCATGGGATTCGCGCGGCTCGGCGCGCCCTGACCCTGTGCCGCCCCCTGCGGCCGCATCACCTCGGTCGAAGACTGGATCGCACGGGGGGGAGAGACCTGACCGCTGCCGCTGCCTCGTCCGGATTGATCCCGATCCGGCGCTGTCGGCATCGTCCCCGGCGTCGGTTGATCGATCCGGCTCTGCGCTGACTGGGCCAGAGCGGGCGCGGGCACGGCGAGGCCACCCGCCAAAGCGCCCAGGATTAGGCCGAGGCCGAGCGGATAAGTGCAGACAATGGCCGTGACGGATTTGGCGGGCATCGCTTGGTCGTGTCCCTTCGAAGGGCGCCTGTGCATTCACGCCACGCCGGCAATGCGTTGGCGCCACCGTCGTTCCCTTCGCTTCAGGGCCGGATACTCGGATCGTGCCGGCGCTCTCAGCGCAGTCCGAGCTGCGACTTGCTCGTGAGCCGACCGTTGCGGAAGGACAGATTCAGGTTGGCCCCGGTGCTGCCGGTTCCCCGCCAGGAATACGTCGACCGCTGAACTGTGCCGATCTCCATGTGGGTTACCCGCCGGCCCGGG